>Ga0302314_10008420_pt1 | contig 18347 bp, 18 predicted proteins | sample III_Palsa_N2_3_FD_200533 | JGI IMG/M metagenome (GOLD analysis project Ga0302314, IMG submission 200533) | Peat permafrost microbial communities from Stordalen Mire near Abisko, Sweden - III_Palsa_N2_3 | ecosystem: Environmental > Terrestrial > Soil > Palsa > Peat permafrost | place: Sweden...
AGCTGACGACCTCGCGCGCCGGCGCCGGGGTGAGGACGACCCAGCTCGAAAGCCGCGTCTGGTCGACGAAGGTGCGCGGGGTTAGGCGCATGACGCAGCGGGCGTAGGCGACCTCCTCCTCGTAGGCGAAGCTGGAGCGATGGAGGATGTCGTAGATCATGCCAGGCCGCTAAGTTTGACGGTCGGGATGGCGTTGGCGCCTTGCAGGAAATAGCGCTCGGCTATGGAGTTGGAGAGTTTGGTCAGGGCGTCCTGGAAGGCCAGGGCCCGTTCCGGCCCGATCGACCCGGCGTCGGCCGTGGCGATCTCGGTGGCGAGCAGGGTGACGATGCGGACCGACGGCTCCAGCTTGCCGTCCTCGACCAGCTTGGGCAGTGCGGCCAGGTGGTCCTTCACGGTCTCGACCTGGAAGGCCAGGGAGCGGGTGTTGAACGGATCGAGCATGATCATGTCGCGCACCGGCCGCAGCGCCAGGCCGGCGAGATAGCGGGCGCGGTAGGTGATCTGAGAATCCGCCAGGTCGAGCAGCAGGTCGAGGTCGTCGAGCGTCGCCGTCTCGCCGGCCAGGGCGCGGGCGAAGCCGCAGATGTTGGTCCCGCGCTCGATCCGCCGGCCCATGTCGAGGAAGCGCCAGCCGGCGGCGCGGTTCATGTTCTCCTGGGCGAGACCGGCGAGAGCGGCCAGCCGCTGCAGGGCCTGCTCGACCTGGGCCAGGGCGTCGGCCTCGGAGATCGCCTCTGGTGCGGCGAGGCCCCGCTCCAGGCTGACCAGCAGCGACCAGAAATCACCTGACAGACGCTCGCGCATGGAGGAGGCGGTGCGGACGGCCTGGCGAACGAGGTTGATCGCCGAACCGGACGCGGCCTCCTCGTGCAGGGCGCAGCGGGCGGCATCGAGGGCCCGGCGACCGAGCGCCTCGGGGGTCAGAGCGCCCCAGTCGAACAGCAGGGTCTGGAGCTGGGCCAGGGTCTCGCCGGCCCCATGCACCGCCGCATCGGCGTCCATCAGGCTGGCGCACAGGCTGCGGGTCAGACGCAGGGTCGCCTCGGCCCGCTCGAGATAGCGGCCGAGCCAGAAGAGATTGTCCGCAGCCCTGCCAGGAAGATGCCCAAGGACGCGGCGCACCTCGACTTCATCCTGGCTCGGCATCAAGGTGATGCGCTCCACCGGCTCCTCGCCGATCACCCAGACGTCAGCGGTGCGCGTGCCCTCGCCCATCGAGATGGCCCGCGCGTCCGCCCGGTCGGAGGTGCGGCAGAAGCCGCCGGGCATGACCGTGAATCCGTCCGGCGTGGCGGCGGCGAAGACGCGGAGCACGAACGGCGCGGGCTCGAGTCGATCGTCGCGCAGCACCGGCGTGGTGGAGAGCTGGGCCACCTCCTGGCCGACGAAATCCGCCGGGCGATCGGCCATGGCCGCCAGAAGCTGGATCCGCTCCGGCTCAGACAACTCCGACATCACACGGGCGGGCAACTGGTCGAAGGCTCCGGCGATGGCGAGGTCGGGATCGCTCTCCACCAGCGCCTGCTCGGACGCCTGGCCGCACCACCAGGTGGCGACGCTCGGCAGAGCTAGCTCTTCGCCAAGAAGGCGCCGGCAGAGGCCCGGCAGGAAGGGCAGCAAGGCGCGCGATTCGACGACCCCGGACCCCGGCATGTTGAGCACCGCGACGCCGCCGGCCCGCACCGCCTCCATCAGTCCCGGCACACCCAGGCGCGAGGCCCGGTTCAGCTCCAGGGGATCGACGAAGTCCGCGTCCACCCGCCGCCAGATGACGTCAGCGCGTTTTAGACCGGCGATGGTTCTGACCCAGACCTTGCCGTCACGCGCCACCAGATCGTCGCCTTCGACGAGCAGGAAGCCGAGATAGCGCGCCAGGTGCGCCTGCTCGAAATAGGTCTCGCTGTAGGGGCCTGGGGTGAGCAGGCAGATGCGTGGATCGTGGCGCTCGGCGCAGGCGGCCAGGCCCTGGCGCAGGTCATCGAAGAACGGCGCGAGACGGCGCACGTTCATGGCGTTGTACAGGTTGGGATAGGCGCGCGAGAGCACGAGGCGGTTCTCGAGCTCGTAGCCGGCCCCCGACGGGGCCTGGGCGCGGTCGGAATGCACCCACCAGCGTCCGTCCGGTCCGCGGCCGAGATCGACGGCGTAGAGTTGCAGCCAGCGGCCGCCGGGCGCGGACGCGCCGCGAACGGCGCGGATGAAGTCGCGCGAGCCGGTAACGACGGCGGCCGGCAGGGCGCCTTCGCGAACCATGCGGGCCTCGCCGTAGAGGTCGGCCAGCAGGGCCTCCATCAGCCGGGCGCGCTGGGCGACGCCGGCGGCCAGCGCCGACCACTCTTCGGGGCCGATGATCAGCGGCGCCTGACCGAGCGGCCATGAGCGCTCCGCCTCCTCGCCCCAGACCCGGTGCGAGACGCCGGAATCGCGGATGTGGCGCATGGCGAGGTTGAAGCGGGCGGGTATTTCGCCTTCCGGGTACTCGGCAAGATCGCCGAGGAACTCGAGCCAGTAGGGCCGCGGCCGGCCGGTGCGGTCGAAGAGCTCATCCGGCACGCCGGACAACGGGCGATAGTCCCGAAGCCAGCGGGAGAGGCGCGCCGCACCCTGCGGATCGAGATCGCTCCGCCGCCGTTCGAGGTGTTCCGCGCTCATCAGTCTCCGCACATCCATGCATCGCAGGCGCTGTCGCCTCCGTCCATGACGGCCGCGCGCGCTGCCGGCAAGAGAGCGTGAGGCGCTCGGTTCGAAGGCGCCGCGTCACGGACCGCGGGCGTCCCGCCCGCTGCGGCCCGAAGGCTCGCGCTGCGCGCCTCAGCCGCGGGCGGCGCGACCGGGCGATCGCAGGAGATGCGCCAGAAACAGACGTTGGATTTCGCCCCGGAAACCGACAATCGGCGCGCGGGTCTGGCGGCAATGAACGTCCCAAGGCGGAATGAGTGGTAAGACAAGGGAATGAGCGACCCGCCCGACGCCGAGACGCCGATCCAGCGCGCACTGCGACTCAAGCAGGCGGCCACCAACGCCAGGCCCAAGCCGCCGCGGGGCGGAAAGTTCCAGCGCCAGCAGACGGCCGCCCTCGCCTCGGGGAAGTCGAAACCCTGGATGAAGCGCTGATCAACGTCAGTAGTCCGCATTCCGCGCGCACGAAAAGAACGGTCATCCGACAACCGGCGCCGAGACCCGCCACCCACGCCACCCTACCCGCTTGATCGCAAACCCCATATATTGCATACTGCAATCATGCAGACTGCCGAAGCCGCGTGGACTCCCCAGCCCGGGCCCCAGTTCGCCTTCGTAAACAGCCAAGTCTTCGACGTGGTCTATGGCGGGGCTCGCGGTGGCGGCAAGACTGACGCGGCGCTGGGCGACTTCGCCCTGCACGCGGCGCAATTCGGGGCCGAGGCCCGCGGCCTGTTGGTGCGGCGGACGCGCACGGCCCTGGAGCCGACGATCGAGCGGGCCAGGGCCATCTACGCCCCCTGCGAGGCCAAGTGGCAGGAGCAGAAGTCGCGTTTCCTCTGGCCCTCCGGCGCCGTGCTCTATTTCCGCGACCTGGACCGCGACGCCCACGCCGAGCTCTACCAGGGCCACAGTTACACGCGAGTCTATGTCGAGGAGCTGACCCAGTTTCCCTCCCCGCGTCCGGTGGACAAGCTGAAGGCGACCCTGCGCAGCGCCGCGGGCACGCCGTGCGGATTTCGCGCGACGTGCAACCCTGGCGGCGCTGGCCACAACTGGGTCAAGGCCCGCTACATCGACCCTGGGCCGTGGACGGTGGTCGAGCGAGGCGGGCTCAGCCAGCTCTTCATCCCGGCCAAGCTGGCCGACAACCCCAAGCTGGCCGAGAGCGATCCGCTGTATGTCCAGCGCCTGCGCCAGTCCGGCTCGGCGACCCTGATCAAGGCCTGGCTGGACGGCGATTGGAACATCGTCGAGGGGGCGTTCTTCGACCGTTGGAGCGCGCGCAACATCGTTCGGCCGTTCGCCATCCCGGCCTTCTGGACCCGGATCCGCAGCTTCGACTGGGGCTCGGCCGCGCCGTTCAGCGTCGGCTGGTGGGCGGTGGCGTCAGACCCGACGCCCGTGGAGGGCATGGTGATCCCCCGCGGCGCGCTGGTCCGCTATCGCGAATGGTATGGCGCGCGAGACGGCGCGGGCCTCAAACTGACCGCCGAGGAGGTCGCCGCCGGGATCCTGGCGCGTGAGACGGCCGAGAAGATCATCGACGGGGTGGCCGATCCCTCGATCTTCGCCCAGAACGGCGGCCCCTCGATCGCCGAGCGCATGTTCCGCGCCGGTTGCCGTCAGCGGGCGGCCGACAACACCCGCGTGGGCATGATCGGCGCGCTGAGCGGCTGGGATCAGGTGCGGGCCCGCATCGCCGGCCACGACGGCGTCCCGTTGCTCTATGTCTTCGAGACCTGCCGCGACTTCATCCGCACCGTGCCGGTGTTGCAGCACGATCCCGCCCGGCCCGAGGACGTCGACACGGCCGCCGAGGATCACGTGGCCGACGAGACGCGCTATGCCTGCCTCAGCCGGCCGCTGACTTCGAAGGCTCCGCCGGCGCCGGGCGCCCCGCCCGACCGCTGGCGCAAGCCGGAGCCAGCCGAGGGGTGGAAGACGATGTGATCCGCAGATGACGCGGATGAAGGCAGATTGATTTCGCAGATGAATACACGGGTTCCTTCCCCCAATTGATGGGGCGACGGTGGCCCAACGGGCCGGATGAGGAGTGTTTGCGGGTGACGGCTTTCCGCAGAGGGACCGTGGCGGCTGAACCACCCCCTCATCCGGCGCTGCGCGTCACCTTCTCCCCCGAAGAGAGGGGGAGAAGGAAGGGGCTGTTGCGGCCGTTCAAATTGCGAAACCGGCTTCCCCTTTTGCGGCAGGCGCTCTAGGCCCCGCCAATGCTCAACCTCACCGGCATCACAGTTCGCCTGGGCGGACGGACGATTATCGACGACGCGACGGCGGCGCTGCCGCCGCGCGGTCGTATCGGGCTGATCGGGCGGAACGGCGCCGGCAAGTCGACGCTGGTGCGGGTCATCGCCGGCATGCTGGAGCCGGACAGCGGCGTCGTCGCCGCGCCGCGCGGCAGCCGGCTGGGTTATATCGCGCAAGAGGCGCCGGGCGGCGACGCCACGCCTATCGAGACGGTGCTCGCCGCCGACAGCGTGCGCGCCGCGCTGGTGGCCGAGGCCGAGATCTGTGACGATCCCCACCGCGTCGCCGACATCCATGACCGGCTGTTCGCCATAGACGCCCATGCCGCGCCCGCGCGGGCGGCGCGGATCCTGGCCGGCCTCGGCTTCAGCGAAGAGGCCCAGCATCGCCCGCTGGAGGCTTTCTCGGGCGGATGGCGGATGCGCGTGGCGCTCGCCGCCCTGCTGTTCTCACAGCCGGACCTGCTGCTGCTCGACGAGCCCTCGAACCACCTCGACCTGGAAGCCGTGCTGTGGCTCGAGGATTTCCTGCGCTCCTATCCGGCGACGATCCTGCTCGTCAGCCACGAGCGCGATTTCCTTAACAATGTGGTCGACCACATCCTGCATCTGGCGGCCGGCAAGCTTACGCTCTACCCGGGCGGCTACGACGCCTTCGAGCGCCAGCGCGCCGAGCGGCAGGCTCAGATTGCCTCGGCCCGGGCCAAGCAGAAGGCCGTACGCGAGCGCCTGGCGGATTACGTCGCCCGCAATTCGGCCCGCGCTTCCACCGCCAAACAGGCCCAGTCGCGCGCCAAGGCGCTGGCGAGGATGCAGCCGATCGCCGAAATGATCGACGACCCCTCGCTCAGTTTCGAATTTCCGAATCCCAACGCGCTGCGCCCGCCGCTGGTGACGCTCGACCTGGCGACGGTGGGCTATGGCGACACGCCGGTGCTGCAGCGGCTGAACCTGAGGCTCGATCCCGATGACCGCCTCGCTCTCTTAGGACGCAACGGCAACGGCAAGACGACGCTGGCGCGCCTGCTGGCGGCGCAACTGGCCCCCATGGCCGGAACCATGAAGGCCCCGGGCAAGATGCGGGTGGGTTATTTCACGCAATACCAGGTGGAGGAACTGGACCGTTCGGAAACGCCGCTGGCGCACATGGCCCAGATGATGAAGGACGCGAGCCCCGCGGCGGTGCGGGCGCAACTCGGCCGGTTCGGATTCTCCGGCGTCAAGGCAACGACCGAGGTCGGCAAGCTTTCGGGCGGCGAGCGGGCCCGGCTGGCGCTGGCGCTGATCACCCGCGACGCGCCGCACCTGTTGATCTTGGACGAGCCCACCAACCACCTGGACGTCGACGCCCGCGAGGCCCTGATCCAGGCGCTCAACGCCTACAGCGGCGCGGTGGTGATCGTCACTCACGATCGGCACATGCTGGAGATGACCGCGGACCGGCTGGTTCTGGTCGACGGCGGCACGGCGCAGGAATTCGACGGGTCGATCGAGGACTACATCGCCTTCGTCTTAGCGAAGGAGCCCGGAGGAAGCGGCGCAGGGGGGCGGCCGGAGGGCAGGCGCAAGGACCAGCGCAAGGCGGCCGCCGAGGCGCGCGCCAGGGGCCAGGAACTGCGCAAGCGCCGCCGTGAGGCGGAGCTGGATCTCGAAAGGCTGACGCGCCAGCGCAACGCCATCGATCAGGCGATGTTCGATCCGGGGTCGGCGGAGGCGCCTCTGGCGAAGCTGACGATGACGGAGCTGATGAAGCAGCGGGCCGATCTCGAAGTCCGCATCGGCATGGCCGAAGCCACCTGGCTCGAGGCCAGCGAGGCCCTGGAAGCCATTGCCGCCTAAGCTGCGTCGGCGAAGGCGCGTCGCCGTCTGCCGCGGCCCTTGTCTCGGAACGCTGGCGCGTGTCGATGGATGGTTTGATCCACAGATGACGCAGATGAGCACAAATTAGCTTCGCGGATTGAGTCGGACGGACTCGTGGCGCCGCCCTCCTCTGCGTCATCCCGGAACCGAACGCTGCGAGGTGTCCGGGACCGAGGGGTCACATGCGCATCGCCGGTCGCTCCTGGGTCGCCGCATCTTCGGACGCCTGATGGCGTTCTGCGTGCGGGATGACGCAAGTTATGGGGTTTGGCGCGGACGGGCGGTCGGGCCGGCAATGGCGGTTGACTCTTCAATAATTCCAGAAATATAGAATTACCAACCTTGCCGGGGAGGCCCGCCATGAAGCGAATGCATCTGCACGTGAGCGTGCCCGATCTCGCCCAATCGATCCAGTTCTACGAAACCCTGTTCGGGGCGCCGCCGACCGTCGTGAGGGACGACTACGCGAAGTGGATGCTGGAAGACCCGCGGGTGAACTTCGCCATCTCGCAGCGAGGTGTCCGAGCAGGCGTGGATCACATCGGCATTCAAGTCGAGAGCCGGGCCGAACTCGGCGAGCTGGCGACTCGGCTGAAGACCGCCGGCGCCCAGACCTTCGATGAAGAGGCGACGACGTGCTGCTACGCGCGGTCGGACAAGAGCTGGGTGACCGACCCGGCCGGCGTCCATTGGGAGACCTTCTACACCTTCGGTGAAGCGGTGACCTACGGAGAGGACCCAGCTCAGGCCGCAATGATTTCGTCGGCTGAGACCGGGGCCTGCTGCGGCGCTGCGCCTAAGGCCGCCGCCGCTTCCTGCTGCTGAGCCGATGGAACCGCAATCCGCCGTGAGCGCCCTTTCCGCACTCGCCCACCCCGGCCGCCTGGACATCTTCCGTTTGCTCGTCCGAGCCGGACCGGCGGGCATGGCGGCTGGCGACATCGCACGCGCGACCGGCAGCCTGGCCAATACCCTCTCGACCAACCTGAGTGTTCTGGCCGGCGTCGGGCTGGTCAGTTCGAGGCGTGACGGCCGCTCGATCATCTATGCAGCCGGTTACGACCGCATGCGCGACCTGCTGGCCTTCCTCATGGAAGACTGCTGCGGCGGGCAAGCGGAGATCTGTGCGCCGCTGGCGACCATCGCGGAGCGCGCCGCCTGCTGCCCCTAGGAGACCCGCGATGAACGATGCAGGCCGACCTCTGAACGTCCTCTTCCTCTGCACCGGCAACTCGGCGCGGTCGATCTTGGCCGAGGCGATCATGAACCGGGCGGCCCGGGGGCGCTTCCGCGCTTACTCGGCCGGGTCCCATCCCAAAGGCGAGGTCAACCCCCACGCCCTCGACCTACTGCGCAGCCTTCACTACCCGGTGCAAGAATTCCGCTCGAAGCCGTGGGACGAGTTCGAGGGCGCCGGCGCGCCCAAGATCGACTTTGTCTTCACTGTCTGTGACGACGCGGCGGCGGAGATCTGCCCAATATGGCCCGGCCAACCGATGACCGCGCACTGGGGAATCCCGGATCCGGCGGCCGCGCAAGGCTCTCCCGCCGAGATCGCCCTGGCCTTCGCCGGCGCCTACCGAATGCTGAACAACCGGATCACGCTGTTCACCAACCTTCCGATCGTTTCGCTCGACAAGCTGTCGCTGCAACGCCGGCTGGATGAGATCGGCCAGCAGAGAGAGACGGCCGAGCGGGCATGACGGACAACGCTTCCGCGACCGACGCGAGCCTCGAGCCACCGCTGCGCCGATTCTCGACGTCACGCCGTCTCGTGGGAGAGGCGCTGGGAAGCGCGCTGCTGCTGGCCATCGTCATCGGTTCGGGAATCATGGGTGAGCGCCTGGCCGGCGGTAACGTCGCCATCGCGCTGCTGGGCAATACGCTCGCGACCGGCGCGGGCCTGGTGGTGCTGATCACTATTTTTGGGCCGTTGTCCGGCGCCCACCTCAACCCGGCTGTCACGCTGGTGTTCGCCTTGCGGAACGAGATCAGCTGGAAACTGGCCGGCGCCTATGTCGCGGTCCAGATCGTCGGGGCCGTGGTCGGGGTCTGGACGGCGCACGCCATGTTCGCCGAGCCAATCTGGCAGGTCTCGACCAAGCTTCGGGATGGGCCGGCCCAGGCCTTCGCCGAGTTCGTCGCGACCTTTGGCCTGATCGCCGCCATCCTGGGGTCGATCCGCTTCCGGTCGGAGGCGACGCCCACGATCGTCGGCCTCTACATCACCGCGGCTTACTGGTTCACCGCCTCGACGTCGTTCGCCAATCCGGCCGTGACCCTCGCCCGGTCGCTGTCGAACACGTTCGCCGGCATAGCGCCCGGTTCGGCGCCAGTGTTCGTCGCCGCCCAGCTCACTGGGGCGGTTGTGGCAAGCCTGGTGTTCCGATGGCTCCTGGAAGAGCGCCCGCCTGCGCAGGGCGGAGGCCCCTGTGATCCGCAGGCGGTTCAGATGGCCGCAGAATGATCTGGGGCGAGGTCGCCCGGCGAACTCAGGGCTGGCTGCTGTTCCAGATGTCGGTCCACAGCTTCCAGCTTGCGCCGTCGCGTTTCCAGATCACGACGTATTTGCCGGTGAGCGTCTGTGAGGGCGAGCCTTTGGTCTTGAACGCGTAGGTTCCCAACTCGCGGGCGTAGTCGGAACCGAGCGGCTGGACGTCGCCCGCTGTGAGCGTAGCGTCGGCGATACCGCTGACCGTCTGGTCCCAAAGGGCCTTGATCGCGGCGTGGCCGCTCAGCTGCGGCCCGCCGGCCGGCAGGATCGTCGCATCGCTCGCATAGAGCGCCGTCAGAGCCGCCGCGTCCCCGGCGCGGATTGCGGCCCCGAACTTATCGTCGAGCGCCTGAATCTGCTGCTTGGTCGGCGGTGCGGCCTGCGCGGCCGTGGTCAAGGCCAACGCGGCCAGCAACGTGAGTCCGAGTGTTCTGGTGTTCATGCGAGCCTCCCTCGATCGGGAAGATTGCCGACGAGCGGTCAAGCTTTGCAAGCCTCTGAGTGGAAAGCGCGTAGCGCCGGCGTCTCGCCGGCACGTTTTCGTGAGGCGCAGGAGCAAAAGACCTCGGCCTCGCCGATTGCCGGCGAGACGCGGCGCTACGAAGGGGGCGAGGCCGCCTCCGCCGCCTCGGCCAGGTCGCGCACCGCCTCGCCCATGGCGCGGAAGCCGTCGCGCAGGGGGCCGCGCAACTGGCGGGCGACGCGGGCCCCCAGCAGGCCGCCGAACAACTCGCCATTGGAGAAGATGCTCGAGCCCGGGACCAGCTCCTCGATCTCGAAGTAGCGCGTGGTGCGCACGAGGCCGCCGAGCAGCGATAGGCGCCAGTGCAGCTGCTCGTTGGGCACCCAGTCGACCACCACCGGGCGGATGGCGCGGGTCGGCTGGCCGGCGACGGCGACGTCGAGATCGAGCTGGCCGCCGATACGGATCGTCCCCACCGCCCGCGGATAGAGCGTGCACCACTTGGGCCAGCCCTCGACGTCGGCGAGCACGGTCCAGATGGTCTCGGCTGAGGCGCGGACGCCGATGCGGTGCTCGAGCTTGGCCCGGCTCACGCGCGCAACCTCCAGGTGACGCCGGCGGCGCTGTCCATCACCACGACGCCGAGTTCGTCCAGCTCGCCGCGGATGGCGTCGGCGCGGGGCCAGTCCTTGGACCTCCGGGCGTCGGTGCGCGCGGTGAGCAGCGCCTCGACCTGGGCGGAGAGCGCCGGGTCGGCGCCGTGGAACCAGGCCTTGGGATCTGCGGTCAGGAAGCCGATGAGCGCGCCGCCGGCCAGAAGCTGGCCCTTGGCCTCGGCCCGTTCGGCCCCTGAGCCGCCTTCCAGCTTCCGCGCCAGAGCGAAGAGTTCGGCGTTGCTCCGCGGCGTATTGAGATCGTCCTCCAGGGCGGCGACGAACGCCTCGGAGGGCTCATCCGCGGTCGGAACGACGTCTTCGGCCCGGAGCAGGGCGCCGTACAGGGTGTCAAGCGCGGCCTTGGCCTGGGCGATAATCTCGTCGCTCCAGGCCAGCGGCTGGCGGTAGTGCGAGGCGAGGAGGGCCCAGCGCAGGGCCTCCGGCGGCCAGCGCTCGACGAGTGTGTGGACCAGTTCAACGTTGCCGAGGCTCTTCGACATCTTCTCCGAGCCCATGTTGAGGAAGCCGTTGTGCAGCCAGTATTCGGCGTAGGCGTCGCCATGGCCGCCGGCGCAGACGCCCTGGGCCCGCTCGTTCTCATGGTGCGGAAAGATCAGGTCGTTGCCGCCGCCGTGGATGTCGATCGGCAGGCCGAGATTCTCTTCGATCATCGCCGAGCACTCGATATGCCAGCCGGGCCGGCCGGGGCCGAAGGGGCTTGGCCATTCCGGTTCGCCGGGCTTGGAGGGCTTCCACAGCACGAAGTCGGCCGGATGGCGCTTGTAGGGGGCGACCTCGACCCGCGCGCCGGCGACCATGTCGTCCAAGGAGCGGCGCGAGAGCGCGCCGTAGTCGGCATAGGCCTGGGTGTCGAAAAGGACATGGCCCTCGGCCTGGTAGGCGGCGTTGGCGCGCATGATCTGGCCGATCATGGCGATGATCGCGTCCATGGTCTGGGTGGCGCGCGGCTCGAAGGTGGGCCGCAACGCGCCCAGCGCGCCCATGTCGGCATGATAGGCGGCGAGATAGCGGTCGGTGATGACGTCGATCGGCACGCCTTCGTCGGCGGCCTTGCGATTGATTTTGTCGTCCACGTCAGTGACGTTGGCGGCGTAGAGGACATTGTCTTCGCCGTAGAGCCGCCTCAGCAATCGGAAGAGCACGTCGAAGACGACGACCGGCCGGGCGTTGCCGATGTGGGCGTAGTTGTAGACCGTCGGCCCGCAGACATACATCGTCACACGCTCGGGATCGCGTGGGACGAACAGCCGCTTTTCGCGGGCCATGGTGTCGTAAAGGGCGAGGGTCATGTGATCGGCAGGTTTGTCGGGCCGGCTGATATAGCGGCTGGCGCCCGCTCAGGCCACCGGCGCGTTGGCCGGCTCGCCGTCGAGCTCTGGCGACGCCTCGAGCTGCGGCTTCCTCACCAGGGTGACGAGCACGAAGCTGAGGGTGACCAGCAGATACCAGGCCCCGATCTTGCCGGGGCCCACTGGCGCCCAGTGGCGCGCCTGGCTGGGATAGACCCAGGCGGCGGCGAAGGTGCCGAGATTCTCAGCCACCCAGATGAACACCGCGGTGAGCAAGGCGCTGAGGAGCAGCGGCATGCGCCGCACCGTCCGGTCGGGGGTGAACCACACCCAGGTGCGCCACCAGATGAGGGCGGAGAAGGCGAAGAGGGCCGGGCGGATGTCGGGCAGGAAGTGGTGGGTGAAGAAGTTGACGTAGGCGAGGATCGCCAGAGTCCAGGGAGCCCAGGCGGGCGGATAGCGCTCGTAGCGCAGGTCCATCAGGCGCCAGATGCGGGCGATGTAGCTGCCGATGCTGGCGTACATGAAGCCGGAGAAGAGCGGCACGCCGCCAATTCTGAGCAGACTGGCCTCCGGATAGATCCACGAGCCGTGGGCAGTCTTGAACACCTCCATGACCGTGCCGACGACGTGAAAGACGAGGATCACCAGGGCCTCGTCCCAGCGCTCCAGCTTGGTCGCCAGCATCCCGGCCTGGATGGCCACGGCCGCCAGGACGAGGAAATCATAGCGGGCCAGCGGAGCGCCATGCGGCCAGAGTGTCGGCCAGGCGAAGTGGGTGGCGAGGATGAGCGCCAGCATCGCCCCACCGAAGAGGCTGGCCCAGGCCTGCTTGAGGCCGAAGATGAAGAGCTCATAGAGGGCGGCGGGGACGGGGCCACGGCCGGCCCACGGCTCCAGGGCGGCCTGCATCCGCTCGACCCGAGCCTTGATCTTGTCGTTCAGGCTCAGGGGTGGGCTCGACAGGTTCATTGATCCACAGATGACACAGATTGATTTCGCAGATGGGTGCAAGCGGGTCCTTCTCCCCATTCGTGGGGAGAAGGTGGCCCAACGAGCCGGATGTTTCCGCGTGACGGTCCTTCATCGGAGAGACCGCGATGGCGGCGCGCCCCCCTCATCCGGCGCTTCGCGCCACCTTCTCCCCCGCGGGACGGGGGAGAAGGAAGGGGTTCCTGGCGTTGCGAGGCAGGAGCTCGCGTTCCAATATCATGGCCATGAGCAAGTTCCCCATCGCGCCAGATACCGAGGCGCTCGAGCGCGGCGAGGTGCTGGCCCCGCGCTTCGACGACAAGGGCCTGATCGCCGCCGTGACCACCCACGCCGAGACCGGCGAGGTGCTGATGCTGGCGTGGATGAACGCCGAGGCGCTCGACCTGACGCTCTCCACTGGCGAGGCGCACTACTTCAGCCGCTCGCGGGGCGCCCTCTGGCATAAGGGCGAGACCAGCGGTCAGACGCAGAGAGTGGTCGAGCTGCGCGTCGACTGCGACCAGGACGCAGTGTGGCTGAAAGTGATCCCAGGCGGCGACGGCGGCGCCTGCCATACCGGCGCCCGCTCCTGTTTCTATCGCGTCGCGGACGGGCGCCGGCTGGAGGCGCGCCCCTGAGCGAGGTCCACGAGGTGTCGCTGGCGGCGGACGAGGGTCGGGTCGATCGCGCCCTGGCCAGCGCCCTGCCCGTCCTGTCCCGCGCCCGCATCCAGGCCCTGATGGCCGAGGGCGCCGTGACGCGCAACGGCGCGGTGGTGGCCGACCCCTCGGCCCGGACCGAGGCCGGCCTCTATCGTCTAGCGGTGCCGCCGCCGACCCCGCCAAAACCGGAGGGCGAGGACCTGGCCCTGACCGTACTGTTCGAGGACGCGCATCTCATCGTCATCGACAAGCCGGCGGGGATGTCGGCCCACCCGGCGCCGGGCAGCCCGGCCGGCACGTTGGTCAACGCCCTGATCCATCACTGCGGCGCCAGCCTCTCGGGGGTCGGCGGGGTGGCCCGGCCGGGCATCGTCCACCGCCTCGACAAGATGACCTCCGGGGTGATGGTCGCGGCCAAGACCGACCTCGCGCACCGCGGCCTCTCGGCGCTCTTCGCCGCCCACGACATCGACCGCGCCTATGTGGCGCTGACCCGCGGCGTGCCTGCGCCGGCCAAGGGCACGATCGCCACCCGCATCGGCCGCTCGCCGCGCAACCGCCAGAAGATGGCCGTTCTGGCCGCCGGTGGGCGCGAGGCGGTGACCCACTACGAGGTCGATCGCCGCTTTGGCGAAGCGGCCGCGCGCGTCGTCTGCCGGCTGGAGACCGGCCGCACCCACCAGATCCGGGTGCACCTGGCCCACAAGGGCGCGCCGTGCCTGGGCGATCCGGTCTATGGGGCCGGCGCCGCGGCCCCGGCCGTACGCCACGCAATCGAAGCGGCGGGCCTGAAACGCCAGGCGCTGCACGCCGCCGTGCTCGGCTTCCGCCACCCGATCAGCGGCGAGAATCTGCGCTTCGAGACCGCCCCGCCGATCGATATGGCGACACTCGAAGCCTTGCTCACGGAAATCTGAACGCTGTTTAGGGAATCTGTGAGCCCGGCGAGAAAGCCTCGCCGTGCAAGGCCTTAAATGGGGCGCAACGAATTCCCATATGGGGAATTGGACGGATAGGCCGCGGCTATCGTGTGCTAAGATAACTATTCGTCCCGATGGGGAACACGACCATATGGCTCAAGTAAGCGCACTCTCCGTGATGTCGCCTGACGGCGGCCTTTCCAGGTATCTGACGGAGATCCGCAAGTTTCCGATGCTTGCCAAGGACGAGGAATTCATGCTGGCCAAGGCTTGGCGCGAGCATGAAGACCCCGAGGCCGCACACAGACTGGTCACCTCGCACCTGCGCCTGGTGGCCAAGATCGCCATGGGCTATCGCGGCTATGGCCTGCCGATCGGCGAGGTGATCAGCGAGGGCAACGTCGGCCTGATGCAGGCCGTCAAGAAGTTCGAGCCCGACCGGGGCTTCCGCCTGGCCACCTACGCCATGTGGTGGATCCGCGCCTCGATCCAGGAATACATCCTACGCTCGTGGTCGCTGGTGAAGATGGGCACCACGGCGGCGCAGAAGAAGCTGTTCTTCAACCTGCGCAAGGCCAAAAGCGAGATCAGCGCGCTCGACGAGGGCGACCTGCACCCCGATCAGGTGAGCGCCATCGCCACCAAGCTTGGCGTGCTCGACTCCGAGGTGATTTCGATGAACCGCCGCCTGGCGGGTCCGGACGCTTCGCTGAACGCGCCGCTGCGCGCCGATTCGGAGAACGAGTGGCAAGACTGGCTGGAAGACAAGGACGCCGTCAGCCAGGAGACCCACCTGGCTGAGACCGAGGAGTACAGCCTGCGAATGGGCCTCCTGGAGGAGGCGATGAGCGAGCTCACCGATCGCGAGCGGCACATCCTGACCGAGCGGCGGCTCAAGGACGAGCCGTCGACGCTGGAAGCGCTGGCCGCCGAGTACGGCGTCAGCCGCGAGCGGGTGCGCCAGATCGAAGTGCGGGCGTTCGAGAAGCTGCAGAAGGCCATGCGCGCCGCCGCGGTGGAGCAACGCCTGGTCGAGGCCTAAGCGCCAATTCCTCCTCCCCCTTTGATGGGGGACGGTGTCTTGCGAAGCCTTGGCGAAGCAAGACGCAGGGGGTGGGGCCGGCACCCCACCCGTCCCGACCTGCGGTCGGTCCACCCTCCCCATCAAGGGGAGGGAGGGGCTATTTCGCATCCAGCAGCGCCGTCGAGCCGGCTTCGAGGCGCTCTTCGAGCAACTGCATGAAGGCGCGGCGATCCAGCCCCGGCGGGATCGGCTGGAGGAACTCGTAGACGATCAGTCCCGGTGTGCGGACGAGGCCGTGCGGCGGCCAGTGCTGGCCGGAATTGGTGGCCATCAGCGCGCAGGGAACACCGAGGGCGCGGTAGAGCGCCGCGACGCCCGGCTTGTAGTCGCCCTTCTCGCCAGCCGGCAGGCGGGTGCCCTCGGGGAAGATGACCACCTGGCGCCTGCCCGCGACGGCAGTCTTGGCGGCGGTGAGCATCCTGCGCAGGGCGCTGGCGTGGCCCTCGCGGTCGACGGGGATCATCTCCGCCTTGACCGCGTACCAGCCATAGAGCGGAAGTCTCAGCAGACTGTCGCGCAGCACGTAGGCCGGATCGGCGAAGACCTGGACCGGGCCGATGGTGTCGAACATGCATTGATGCTTGGCGGCGACGAGCAGCGGCCCGGCCGGCAGGTTCTCGAGACCACGATATTCGACCCGGATCCCACAGATGAGGCGCAGCAAGAGGGTGGTGACGGCGCCGTGAAGCTTGAACGGCCCCACCATCCAGCGTCGCGGCGCCAGCAGGACGGGGGTCATCACGAGCGTGTAGGCGCCGAACCACAGGTAGAACAGGCCGACGAAGACCAGCGAGCGGAGGCGCGCCATCAAGCAGCCCTGGGCGCGCCGAGCGCGGCCTCGCGGGTGAGGATGACGAGGTACTTGCAGTATTCGTAGATCATCCGCCGGGCCCCGAGCGAGGTTTCGGCCCAGTTACGGGCGTCGAGCGTCGGCGTCGCCACCGGATAGGGCGTGATCGCCACCCCGGGCATGGCGGCGCGCAGTTCGATGAGCGCGCGGGGCATGTGATAGTCGGCGGTGACGAGGATCAGGCTGCGGTAGTCCATGGCCCTGGCCCACTGAGCCGTCTCGCGAGCGTTGCCGAGCGTATCGACAGCGGTGAACCCCAGATCGACGCAGCAGTCGAAGAGCGGCTTGGCGGCGCCGGTGACGTTCCATAGATCGCCGCGCGTGGCGGTGCGATTGACGCCGGAGACCAGCAGGCGCTTGCCCTTGCCAGCTTCCAGCAGGTTGGCGCCGGCCAGAAGTCGCAGGTCCGAGCCGCCGGTGAGGGTGACGATGCCATCGGCGGCGGCAGGCTCGTCGGGTGGGGTCTCGCGCGCCACGCGGTCGGCGAAAGCCAGCAGTCCCGCCGCCCAGATCAGGGCGAGCACGAGCACGGCGGCGAGGCCCTTCACGCCGCCCTCTTGAGCCGTCCGCGGGCCGCCGATCCGGCGGCGAGGGTTCCCAACCCCCAGGCGATGGCCACGAGAACCGCCCACGGCCAGAGAACATCGACCCGGGCCAGCCCCCCAACCAGGTCCGCCAGGCCCTTCCGCGACAGCAGGGCTGCGCCGATCATCGCCCCTGCCGCGCCCCACAGGCCGGCGGTGAGGGCAAGGCCGGCGATACGGGCGCGGACAAGGCCCGCCACATAGGCGTCGAAGGCTCCGGCGCGGCGCATCAGCTCGACGGTGGCGCCGTTGCGCTGCATCTCCTGCCGGGCTTCGGCGGCGCAGACGAGGACGAAGCCGGCCAGGGCGAGCAGCGGGACAAGAATCCCGGCGGCGAGGGCGATCAGCACGGCGCGCGTTCCGGCCGTCGCCCGCCAGGAGCGATCGATCGCCGCGCCGGCAATACCCTGGGTCGTCAACGCCTGCTGCAAGGCCGCGGGCGAGGCGCCCCGAACCTGGAGGAGACGCGCTTCCGCTGCGTCGGGCGCGCCGAGCGCGCGGGCGACGAGACGATCGCTGGCCGCCGGCTCGAGCGAGGTGACCGAGCCCGCGCCTGGAGCGCCGGCGAGGGCTTCGGCGGCGCGGGCCTGGGCGGCGTCGGCGCTCTCCAGGCCGGCGCTCCAGACCACGACCGTGGTCGCGCCGGTCAGACGCGCCGGCAGGTCCTCACCGGCCCGCAATGCAGCGATGTCGAAGCTGACCGCCAGGGCGCCGAAGCAGGCGAACAGGCCCAGCAGGGCCGCAGGCATGGCCCGCGACCAGGGATTGGCTCGAAGCAAGGGGCCCCGCCGACTGGTCTGGCTCATGGCCTCTCGACGAGGACGCCCCGGCCCTCTTGCAGACGCAACACCGGCCGACCCTCCGCCCAGGCTTCGTCGCGGCTGGCGGCGACTACCGTCGCACCCGCCCGGCCGATCTCGTCCAAAAGCTTCTGACCGCGCAATGCGTCCGCCGCTTCCATGGCTCCGTCGGGCTCGTCGACCACCAGCAACTCCGGACGGTTGGCGAGGGCCCGGGCCAGCGCCAGACGATGACGCTCAACGCCCGTCAACTCGGCCGGGCGCGCGTCGGCGCGACGGAAGAGTCCCGTCCACTTCAGGATGGCGTCCACCTCGCCGGCAAAGTCCGCCGGTTTGCGGCCGATGACGCGGGGCGCGAGGGCGGCGTTGTCCCACACGCTGAGGTGGTCGATGAAACGCAGCGGGTAGAGCACCGCGCCGATGCGCCGACGGGCCAGCGCCGCCTCGCGGCGCGACAGCGTGGCGACGTCGCGGCCGAACACCTGGACGACCCCGGCCGACGGTCGGTCGACGAGGGCGATCAGGCGCAACACCTCAGTCTTGCCAGGCCCCCCGGCGACGACGTGGAACGAGCCGGGCGCGAGGGCGAAGCTGAGGCCCCGCAAGGCGGTCTCGTCACCAGGCCCGCGCACCTGGTCGAAACGGACGATCGGCGTGGCCTGGGCGCCGACCGGCGCCTGGAGAGCCGCATTTGTGGACAGGAGGGCGGAAATGGTCGACCTCGGCGGCGCGAAGGGGCGCGA
>Ga0302314_10008421_pt1 | contig 18347 bp, 17 predicted proteins | sample III_Palsa_N2_3_FD_200533 | JGI IMG/M metagenome (GOLD analysis project Ga0302314, IMG submission 200533) | Peat permafrost microbial communities from Stordalen Mire near Abisko, Sweden - III_Palsa_N2_3 | ecosystem: Environmental > Terrestrial > Soil > Palsa > Peat permafrost | place: Sweden...
GAAAGAAGTCGGTCTCCGAAATATAGGAGCCTCCCTTCGGGGCGGCTTTTTTAAGCTCCGCCGCGGCCTTGGCAACGCGCTCGGCGTTTCGATGCGCCGCCGTCATGTCGGGCTTCGGTCCAGGCAGCCCAGGAAAGGGCGGTAATCCGCCCGTGGCCACGAGTGCCAAACAGAACGCATCCGCGACCGCCGGGTTGGTCGCGCAGCGCCGTGCCGCTGCGTTAACCTCGGGTGACGTCCCGGCCAAGCCTTTGTTGAAGTGCAGCTCCACGGCCATCGGCTGGCTCGCAGCCACGAGCGCATCGACCAAGCGCGCGCGCTCGCCGGATTGCAGCAACGATGCGGGCAGCCACTGTGAGTCGTAGCCATGCAGGAAGAGCGAGACCTGATCCTGGTCACCGCGCCACCAGCCGTGGTCCGGCGCCGCGTCCGGCCGCTGATCCGGGATCATGGCGTGGTTGTGCTTTATGCCCCACCAATCCTGCGCGCGGGATGTGCCGACGTAGGCGTCCTCGACAAAGACGAAGTCCTCGGGCGAGGCGCGGACCCAGTTGAAGAAGGGCGCCCAGACCGCTTTGGCCTCATCGGTGTCCAGACCCTGGCACACCATCGAGACCTCGATCTGGTCTTTGTAGAGGCGGAACGCCTCGCCCCAATGCGGGTTGAATAGCGCCTTGGCGTAGTGGTCGACGAACCGACCGACCAACCGGCGGTAGGCATCGGGCGACGAGGCCTTGATCTTGGCGCCGACGAAGCCGAAGCGCTCGGGCAGGTCGTATGTTTTCAGCGTGAGCTTCGTGACGACCCCGAAGCTGCCGCCGCCACCGCCCCTGAGCGCCCAAAACAGATCGGGATCCCGGTAGGCGTTCACTGTGCGCAGCATTCCATCCGCTGTCACGATCTCGGCTTGCAGCAGGCTTGCAGCCGCCAGGCCGAAGCGCTTGGAGAAGGAGCCGAAGCCGCCGCCCTGCACCAGGCCCGCAACGCCTACGCTGGCGCAGCCACCGCCCTGGACATAGCGGCCGGCCTTGGTGGTGACGGCAGTGTAGGCGTCGATCCACATACAGCCGGCCTCGAGGGTCACGGCGGGCGTGGGCGGTACAGAACCGCCGTCGGGGACGAAGGCGTCGTGCAGTTCGATCCGGTTCATTGCGCGCGTCCAGATCAGAAGCGAATCCGGTGCGTTTGAACCGCCGAGATAGCTGTGACCGCCGCCCTTCACGACCAGGCGGAGGTTGTGGCGGCGAGCGAAATTCACCGCCTCGACCACATCGGCGCTCGAATGGGCGGCGACCGCATAGGCGCTGGCCTTGGGCGTCCAGGCGTCGAGCCAGCCGGACACCTGGGTGCCGCCCGGATTGTCGCCGAGCGCGAATGGATTGCGCACGTCCTTCAGGCTCTCCAGGCACTGGGGGGTCCCCGGCTCGGCCTTGCAGGTCGCCCAGACAGTCGTAGGCCGAACCAGGTTTCCGCCGACTGCCCGCTTGAGGGTCTCCCAGCGCTCCTCGCCGGGCCAGGCCGGATCGGACGGCCGCACGCGTCTGGCCAGAGTGGCGCCGGCGGCCATGACCGGCAGCGGGGCGGCGAAGGCGGCGACGAAGGGCAGCGCCGCAACGCTTTGAATGAGTTGTCTTCTGAGCATACAGGTCTCCGCAATTGGGCTTGCGACAAGTTCTTTGGCTAGGGATGAGACGGGAGAGGCTGCACAGGTGCGGTTTCGGAGGGACTATAGGTCGCCATTTCGAGACAGAATTCGTCGATCTTCATCATCGCGACCAATATCCCGTCGACGCAGTCAGCTGTGGCGTGCGTATCAGATTCCACGCCGCCGCCGCGAAGATGGAGGCCCAATCGACGCGCGCTAACCTGCGTGCATGCGACACGGGCCGATGCGGCACGTCAGCGTTGTTTTCCACGAGGGATACGCTACCTCGGGCGGCCCGGCGCACTTTGCGGCGACGGCTTGGCATTGCCGGGGCGTCACGGCACAGTCATCCCCCATCATCGGACGTAGCTCGCCCCATTGACATCGAGGGTCGCGCCGCTCAGCGATTTTTGCGAGGGGCGAAGGGCAAAGGCGACGAGTTCGGCGACCTCCGACGGCGTGGCCAAGGCGCCGATGGGGATTTCGGCGACGGCGGCGGCTTCGCCGTGGCGTGCGATGTAATCCTCGGCCATCTCGGTGCGGACCCAACCGGGTGCGATCGCGACGGCTTTTACCCGGGCGGCACCGAAGCCGCGGGCTATCGATTTGGTCAGGTTGATGAGTGCTGCCTTGGCGGCGCCGTAGGGCATGACTTCGGCCATATAGCCACGCTGTCCGGACCGACTCGCCATATTGACGATTGAGCCGCCCCCATGATCGCAAAAATGCCGGATCGCCAAACGGCTGAGATCGGCCGCCGCGAAGAAGTTCACCTGGAACTCACGCTGCCAGGCTGCGTGCCACGCGTCGAGGTCGGCGTCGATCGTGATCTCGGTGCGGATGCCGGCATTGTTGACGAGGCCGTCGATGCGTCCCGCAAGCGATACGGCGCGGTCCCACAGCGCGCTCGGCTCTTCGGGATTGGCGAGATCGGCTTGGACCGTCCAGCCCTCGCCGTCGATCCGATCGAGCAAGGCCGCGGCGCCGGCTTCGTCGCGGCTGTAGTGGATGATGGGTCGGGCACCCTCCTGAGCAAGCCGCTCGACGATCGCGGCACCGATCCCACCGGTAGCGCCCGTGACGAGGATAATCTGACCGTCAAGCGGCCTTTCCAAAGTCGGCATCTCTCTCCCTCCGGGCAATAGGCCCAATCGATACCCCATGATAATGGCACCTCGAGCCAGGATCTCTTCACGATTCGCCAGCCCGATGCAAAGCGATGCCGGCAATCACGAGGGTGATCCCGGCGATATCCGTCGGGCTCGGGATCTGGTGCAACACGATGAAGCCGATCACGGCGGCACTGGCGGGCAGCACGGACAGGAGCAGCGCGAAGCTGGCTCGCGGCAGTCGCGCCATCGCGAGTTGGTCGCAGACATACGGAATGACCGAGGACGAAACACCGACACCGATCGCGGCCGCCAGCAAGGTCGGGTTCGAGAAAGCCGGAAACGCGTCCCGCAGCCCAAACGGCAGGGCGGCAACCGTCGCAACCAGCATCGCACAGCTTAGCCGATCGATGCCTGAAACGCCGGCGCCGCCGCCCGAGATACGGTGGCCGAGAATGATATAGCCCATGAACAAGGCGCAGTTGGCGAAGGCGAAGGCATAGGCGAGGGGCGCACCAGCGAACCGCATGTCGGTCAAGACGTAGACACCCACAATCGCCGAGAGGAGAGCGATCAGGTTGCGACGAGAGCGGACGCCCCAGGCGGCAATCGCAATCGGACCGAGGAACTCTATGGCCCCGACCGTCGCAAGCGGCAAGCGCGCGATGGCCTCGTAGAACAATGTGTTCATGGCCGCGAGGACGATCCCGAGCGCCGCGATAATCACCCGATCCCGTGGCGTCAGCATCGCGAACGCCCGCCCGGGGCGGCGCCAGACACCGAAGATCAATCCGGCGCTGGCGATACGCAGCCAAGCGACGGCGGGCGGAGTGAGGTTCGAGAAGAGCAATACGGCGAAGGAAGGGCCGAGATAATGAAACACCGCGCTCACGAGGAAAAAAACGTGCGGTGGCAGTCGATCGACGAACCGCGGCGGGGCGGCGATCATGTTGGCGGGGCGTTCGGAGAGCATGGCTTTAAGATAGTCGGCACGAACGGGAGTGGTGAATGCCGAAGCTAAGGTGCTAGTCTGATATTTCCTTCAATTTGAAAGGAAATTGGAAGTTGCGCCTTCAGATTTCGGAAATGCTGCGCGACGCGCGCAATATCGAACTGCTCTCACTGCTGCGGCGAGATCCGCGCCTGGGCGCGTCGGCGCTGGCCCGCCGCGTGGGCATGTCCGCGCCCGCCGTGCGCGAACGTATCCTGCGCATGGAAGAGGCCGGCATCATCCGCAGTTACCGGCTGGAACTGGACCCCGCGGCCTTGGGCTACCCCGTCTCGGCCTATGTGCGCGTGCGGCCCACGCCGGGGCAGCTTCCGAAGATTGCCGAACTCGCGCGGTCGGTACCGCAGGTGGTCGAATGCCATCGCGTCACCGGCGAGGATTGTTTCGTGCTCAAGATCCACCTGCCTTCGATCAACGATCTCGACCAGTTGCTGGATCAGTTCCTTGCCTACGGCCAGACCACGACGAGCATCATCCAAAGCACGCCCGTGCCGCAACGCAGCCTGCCATTGCCGGGCCAATCCGAACCATAGCCCACTCGCCGTCTCGGCGTGGCCGTTCAACTCGGCCGGTGATTCCAAGGCGGGACAGGCGACATGCGCGCCGCGAACCAGTCGATGAAGGTTCGTGTCTTGCGCGGCATGAACGGCACCGACGGCGTGACCACGTGGATCGCACCTTCGCCTTCGAGCATCCAGTCGCGCATCACCGGAACAAGGCGTCCGTCCCCGAGTTCCGGTCCGACATGCCATTCGGCGCAGGTCATGATCCCGGCTCCGGCGACGCAGGCCGGGATAAGTGCCTCAGTATCGTCGGCGCCGAAAGCCCGCGCCGCTTGACAGTCTCCGGTGCGCTTCCCCGCTCACAGTTCTGTAAAGGCTAGATCCTCCCCCGGCAGCGAGCATAGCGTCCGAGGCAAGAACAGAGTTCGCCTCACGGGGGGGGGGCCTCTTTTGCGTATCAGACGTGTCAACCTCAGTATCGCTCAGCAGAATTTTCGCCCCTCGGAGCGCCACGTCGACCGGCCTCGCACGGCCCGGTGATTCTGGTCGAAGGCGCCTAACACATTGTGAGCGGCGCTGAAACCGTGGCGACGCTTTCGAGTCGATAGGGCGTTCTCGCTAACTTCACGAACGTCTGCTACCGGGCGCCTCAAAATGGCCTCGGAACCGCCGGCATGGGCGCAGGGCCGCCCGGCTGCTCTTCGGCTAAACGGGTCGGTCTTTCGCGCGCTGGACGACAGGTGTCTTGTTCTCTTCCCGGCCAAAGGTGAGCCGGCAAAGGAGGAGACTATGGGACACTCCGAATACGATCCTGCGATGCAGGACCGGCGTCCGTGGAACGCGGGTCGCAAGCTTGGCGCCAAACGGGCACTTAAACCGCAGCAGGTCTGGGCCATCAGGTTCTGGCTCGATCGAGAACAGCGGCTACGCGACCGTGCAATGTTTGATCTCGCCATCGATAGCAAATTACGCGGGTGTGACGTCGTGAAGGTCAAGATCGGGGAGCTTGTCTCTGGCGGTCAAATTCGATCGCGCGCGATCGTCATCCAGCAGAAGACCGGCCGACCTGTTCAATTCGAGCTCCTTGGGCCGAGCCGCGCCAGCATGTTGGCCTGGCTCAACTGCCGCGGCGGCACGTTAGACGACTTCGCCTTCCCGAGCCGGATCGATCACGCCCAGCATATCAGTACTCGCCAGTATGCCCGCCTGGTCGACGAGTGGGTGACCGGAATCGGGTTGCGACCAGAAGATTACGGGACCCACTCGCTGCGTCGGACCAAGGCGTCTATCATCTACAAGCAGACCGGCAACCTCCGTGCCGTGCAGATTTTGCTCGGCCATACCAAGATTGAGAGCACTGTTCGCTATCTCGGCGTCGACGTCGAGGATGCGCTTACCCTTGCTGAGGGCATGGAAGTCTAACATCCGACGAACTCCTCGACGCTCGCGTCGAGGAGTTCTGGCCTCTCGCTGTTCGCATACTCAAATCAAAGCCGACGGGCGGCACTGCGCCCATTGCTGTCGTTCAGTGGAGTTTCCGGGTTGCTCGGAAGCAGTCATAGGCTGACGTCTCGTATTCGATCGCTCCCGATCTGACCGCGCCCTCGTGCAAGTCGACGCCGTTGCTCGGCAGCAGCCCGATGGAACTTGGCGGCGGTCTTGTTGTGTTCCACGACGAGGCTTCGCCGGTGGTGCTCTCCGCCGCGTGTCGCCCCGGAAAAGATTTCGTTCGGTGGTGACACCCCGGCGTCGCCAGCGTTCGCGGAATGATTTGCCCTGCGTATCCCAACAGGAGAACGGCAATGTCCTCTTCCGGCAAGTCACTGGATCGGCGCGATTTCCTGCGAGGTTCACTGGGTGCGCTGCCCGTCGCGCTGGGCGCTGGAATGGCAGTCGGCGGGCCGGGCGCGGCCGCCGAACCTCCGGCCTATCGACCCAAATTCTTCATTGCCGAGGAGTGGGCGTTTCTCCGTGCGGCCGTCGATCGCCTGATCCCGCCCGACGCGGAAGGCCCGGGTGCCGTCGAGTCCGGCGTGCCGGAATTCATCGATCGCCAGATGGACACGCCCTATGCCCAGGGCGCGCTCTGGTACATGCAGGGCCCATTCTACGAGGCGCCGCCTGAGCTCGGCTACCAGATGAAGTTCACGCCCCGCGACATCTATCGCCTCGGCATCGCCGCCACCGATCGTTGGGTCCACGACAACAAGGGCGGCAAGCGCTTTGCCGAACTCGACGCTGCCACCCAGGACGATCTGCTGAGCCAGATGGAAGGAAAGAAGATCGAGTTCCCGGACATTCCGGCCAACCTGTTCTTCGGCATGCTGCTGGAGAACACGAAGGAAGGCTATTTCAGCGACCCGATCCATGGCGGCAACAAACAGATGGGCGGCTGGAAGATGATCGGCTTTCCGGGTGCGCGCGCCGATTTCATGGATTGGGTCGATCAATACGGTAAACCCTATCCGATCGGCCCGGTCGGCATTTCCGGGACGAGGGGTTAGCCATGGCAGCCGCGACGCCCAAGCCAGTCGATGCGGTCATCGTGGGTTTCGGCTGGGCAGGCTCGATCCTTGCTATGGAATTGACCGAAGCCGGGCTGAATGTCGTCGCGCTCGAACGTGGCCAGAATCGTGACACGTACCCGGATTTCGCCTATCCGAAGGTGATCGACGAGTTGACCTATGCCGTGCGCGGCAAGCTGTTTCAGAATCTTTCGCGCGAGACCGTCACGATCCGCCATGCGCCGAGCGACCGGGCGGTGCCGTACCGCCAGTTTGGGGCCTTCAATCCTGGCGACGGGGTGGGCGGCGCCGGCGCCCACTGGTCGGGCGTGCATTTTCGGATCACGCCCGACGAACTGCGCCTGCGCTCTCACTATGAAGAGCGGTACGGCAAGGGCTTCATCCCCGACGGCATGACCGTTCAGGACCATGGGGTGACCTACGACGAGCTCGAACCGTTCTTTGACAAGGCGGAAAAGGTCTTCGGCACATCGGGCAAGGCGAACAATATCAACGGAACGATCGTCGGCGGGGGCAATCATTTCGAGGGCCCGCGTTCGGACGAATATCCCCTGCCGCCGCTGAAGAACGTCTACTCGGCCGAACTGTTCGCCAAAGCTTCCGCCAACCTCGGCTACCACCCCTATCCGCTGCCCGCTGCCAATGCGTCGGGGCCCTATACAAATCCCTATGGCGCGCAGATGGGGCCGTGCAACTTCTGCGGCTATTGCGGCGGGTTCGGCTGCTACATGTATTCAAAGGCCTCGCCGAACGTGAACATCCTGCCGGCATTGCGCCTGAAGCCGAATTTCGAGCTCAGGGCCAACTCTCATGTGCTGAAGGTCAATCTCGACGGCACCGGCAAACGGGCGACCGGCGTGACCTTCGTCGATGCCCAGGGCCGTGAGATCGAACAGCAGGCCGACCTGGTCATCCTTTCTGCGTTCCAGTTCCACAACGTCCGGCTGATGCTGCTTTCGGGCATCGGCAAACCTTACGATGTCGCCAGTGGGGAGGGCACGGTCGGCAAAAATTTCGCCTATCAGAACATGGGCACTGTGAAGGCGTTCTTCGGGCCCGACGTCCACACCAACCCATTCATCGGTACCGGCGGCGGCGGCCAGGCCATCGACGATTTCAATGCCGACAATTTCGATCACGGGCCGTTGGGCTTCGTCGGTGGATCGCCCTGCTGGGTCAATCAATCCGGCGTGAAACCGATCGCCGGCCTGGCGCTGCCCGAGGGCACGCCCAAATGGGGCGCCACCTGGAAGAAGGCGGCGAAGGATTACTACGCCCATACGCTCTCTGCCGATGCCCACGGCAGCAACATGTCTTATCGGGATTGCTTCCTCGATCTCGACCCGACCTATCGCGACATTCATGGCCAGCCGCTGCTGCGCATGACGTTCGATTGGAAGGAAAACGACATCAAGATGACCCGCTATGTCGTCGGCAAACTGACCGAGATCCTCAAATCGATGAACCCGAAGGAGGTGTCGGTCAGCGTCAAGAAGTTCGGCGATCATTTCGACGTGCGGAACTATCAGACGACGCATCTCGTCGGCGGGGCGATCATGGGCGCCGATCCGAGGACCAGTGCTGTGAATAAATTTCTGCAAAGTTGGGACGTGCCGAACGTCTTCGTCATCGGGTCCTCCGCCTTTCCGCAAGGTACCGGCTACAATCCGACAGGCATGATGGCGGCGCTCGCGTATTTTTCGGCTCATGCGATTCGCACGGACTATCTGAAAAGTCCTGGCCCGCTGGTGCCGGTTTGAGCCGCGCACCATCGCTCGAGAGAACCCGAGGCGCGCTGCTTGCTGCCGGGCTGCTATCGGCGGCGCCTGCATGGGCGCAGGCACCGCCCGCGGACGAGGTCGAGCGCGGCGCCTATCTCGCGCGCGCCGGCGATTGCGTCGCCTGCCACACCGCGCCGGGCGGCAGGGACATGGCCGGCGGCCTGCCGTTCGCCCTGCCGTTTGGAACGATCTACTCGACCAACATCACCCCCGATGCCAGGACCGGGATCGGCACCTATCGCTTCGAGGATTTCGATCGGGCAATGCGCAAGGGCGTGGCACCCGATGGCCGGCATCTCTATCCGGCCATGCCCTATCCGTCGTTCGCCAAGCTGACCGAGGCGGATATGCGGGCGCTCTATGCCTATTTCCTGAAGGGTGTGGCACCCGTCGATCAGCCGAACCGAAAGAATGGGGTGATCTGGCCGCTCAGCATGCGCTGGCCGCTGGCGCTGTGGGACGCCGGCTTCTCCGGCAAGCCGTTCGAGGCGGACACGACTAAGGACGCCGACTGGAATCGCGGCGCCTATCTGGTCGAAGGGCTGGGACACTGCGGCGCTTGCCATACGCCACGCGGCATCGGCGATCAGGAAAAGGCGCTGGACGATCGGGGCGCTCTGTTCCTGGCGGGCGGCCCGGTGGTCGACGGCTGGATTGCGCCCAGTCTGCGCGGCGAGGCGGGAACGGGGCTCGCCGGATGGAGCCAGCAGGAGATCGCTCGGCTGCTCAAGACCGGCCGGACCGACCATGCCGCCGTCTTCGGCTCGATGACCGACGTGATCAGGCACAGCACGCAATATCTGAGCGATGGGGATTTGCAGGCCATTGCGAAATATCTGAAGTCACTCCCGCCGGCCGGGGATGCTCCCTTGGCCGAACCGATCGTCGCCGACAAGACGGCCGAGGCGCTGCATGCGGGCGACCTGGGCCGGCCGGGTGCGGCAGCGTACGTGGATAGTTGTGCCGCCTGCCACCGGACCGATGGGATGGGTTATGCCGGTGTCTTCCCTCGTCTTGCAGGCAATCCGGCGGTGCTGCAGAAAGATCCCACGGCCCTGATCTCGGTGGTGCTGAAGGGTTCGACGCTGCCGGCGACGGCGACGGCACCCTCGTCCTTCACCATGCCGCCGTTCGGCGATCGCCTGAGCGATCAGGATGCCGCCGACATCGTCAATCTGATCCGCAACAGCTGGGGCAATCAGGCGCCGTTGGTCACGGATCGGGACGTGAAATCCGTGAGGCGGCAATAAGAGATAGGGTCGCGCCCCGAGATGGATCGGTCGATCACCCTGAGATCGAATTTCCTGCGCGGGTTTCATTCGCGAATTGTCAGAGGTTGGCTTGCTCTTCGACAGGCGGATTGTCGTCTGGCCGATAGTACAGCGAGGCGCATTCGTGACCCAGCACGCCACCTTTGACAGAGAGGTCGTGCCGATAGGCATCGACAATGAAATCCATCGTGCCGAGATGCCGATCCTCGAAATACATCGCATGGACGTCCGCTCGTCCGGCGCCGTAGACGATGCGACTGATACCTGCCCAGATGCTTGCCATGCTGCACATCCCACACGGCTGCAACGTCGAATACAGAACCGCGCCATGGAGATCCTGGGTCTTCAGCTGCTCGCACGCGCGCCGGATCGCCACGATCTCCGCATGAGCGGTTGGATCGTGAGATCCATCGACCTCGTTGTGTCCCTCGCCGACGATGGCGCCGTCCAAAACGATAACGCAGCCGATCGGCGAGCCTGGGTTCTTGCGACCGAGATCCAGCGCCTGTCGCATATACTCTTTGTCATCCATGACGGTTGATCCCACTCCCTTTGGTGAGACAATTCTCAACGTCTAAGAACGATCCACTGGGCGAAGCGCCGGCCTTTCACCTGACGACTGACGAACTGAAGAAGGAAAACGCCGGACTGCCCAAGAGTTATGGCCTATGTGGCTGCAGCCCGATGCTCAATCTCACTACGCCTTCGACCTCTGGGCCGAACGCTGGCGACGGCGGGAAGCCAAGGGCGACATGATCCTCGTGCGCTATGCGGACGATATCGTGGTCGGTTTCGAACACGAAGCCGATATCTGGCGCTTTTGGCACCAAAAGCGCTAGCAGCGACAGGAGTTCTCGCTGCCGCTGCATCCGGAAAAGACCCGCCTGATCGAGTTCGGCCGCTTCGCCGCGCCCAGACGCGCTCAGCGCGGGCTTGGCAAACCGAAGACCTTCAACTTTCTAGGCTTCACGCTCATTTGAAGAAAATCCCACCGGGGCAAATTCCTCCTTAGACGGCGGACCCGGCGTGACCGCATGCGGGCGAAGGCGGATCAGAGTGCGCCGGTGGAACGAACCCCGGCTACAACACCTTTACCTTGATGACATCAACTACCGCATCCTCGCTCGAGTCCCGAAGCACCGCAACATCCGTCGAGGAGGACGAGAGATGCGCGGTCAACTGCTCTCACCTCTGGGCGTCCGATTGACGTCATTTTGTCCTCCACCTCGTTGACGTGATCTACCTAGCGCTAATGGAGACTATGCATGACCGAAGACCGGCACGACGCTGACGCTACGGCGATCCGCAAAGGCAGAAGAGGCCCGGTCGTGGCGGGCCCAGACGCCCGCGAGGCAGAGAAGCCCGCCGGGAGCCCCAACTCAGCGGGCGAGCCCCCCGAGAAGGCCTCAGATGAGGCGCCACCGGTCACTCCAACGCACATAAGGGGCAAGAACGCCACGCCTGCCCCGTGAGCGGGACCGCCAAAGCAGTCTCGGGCGGCGATCTCGATCTACTGCATGGCCGACGCGCTCAGTTCGAAAGGTTCTGGAATGAATGAGGCCCGAACTTTCGCCCGGGCCTCATTGTCAGAACGCCGGAGGAGCGTGGAAGCGGCGCTCTTCTGCGAGCTGCTCCGCAGTGTAGGCGGCCGCATTATCATCGAAGCGATTCCAACCGCCGGCACGATAGGCCTGCCCACGCGAGCGCGGATCGATTTCGCGATGCTTCTTTAGGATGGCCTCAGCGGTCGGGACCATGGCTTCCTCGACCTTGGCGGTGACCAGGGTGCCGCCGCGACGAACGCCCTCGGCATAGACATGCGCGTCCTGCTCGGCCACGCCGTTTCCGACCATGGCACCGATCAGTCCGCCGCCGGCTCCGCCGACAGCGGCACCCCCAACGGCGCCGACTGCGGTTGCCACCAGCCAGCCCGCGGCGACGACCGGGCCAACGCCGGGGATCGCCAGCATGCCGAGCCCTGCCAGGACACCACCGGCGCCACCCACCACCGCACCTACGGCCGCCCCAGCGCCCGCGCCAGGACCGGCTTCATTGCCTTCCTTGACGCGTTCGCCGGCAACGCTGCGGTTTGCGACGATACTGATCTGCTGGTGAGAGATACCGGCCTGTTCTAGATCGCGGACAGTGCCTTCGGCGTCTTCGTAGCTGTCGAAAAGTCCCGTGAGCGTTCGTGTCATCATTCATCTCCCGTTTGGCTGGCGCAAAGCGCCGCCTATCCGTTCAGGGCTATTGACCGACGATATTGCCCTGGTAGTCGACGGCGACGCCGACCGACTTGCCGTCCTTGGTCGCGGTGCCGCGCCAGACCGATTGGTCGTCCTTCTTCAGCCCGCTGATGGCGGTGTAGCCGCGCTTTGCAAGGCGATCTTTGGCCTGGGCCTCGGTAAAGCTGTTCTTGCCAGCCACGGGTGCTGCGGCCGTCTTGCTGTCGGCGGCGCTGTGGGCGACGGCCGGCGGGGTCGCGGAATTGTTCGCGGGCGCGGTCTGTGCGAAGGCAGTGCCAGCACCGACCAACGCAAGAGCCGCGAAAGCGGTCGATAGGATAGGTTTCATGAGTTCCTCCATGGTGAATTCGAGGAACGGCGGCCGACGTTCAATTCGACCGCCGCGCCCCGATCAGGCTGCCTTGGCGGCCTGCTTGTTGAGATCGGTGATGCCGAGCTTGCTCAGCAGCATGTCCGTCTTCTTTTCCTCGTCGAGCGTCTGCTGCAGGAGGGCAGATATGTCGGTCAGACCCTTGGCTTTCGACCAGGCAATGAGCGAGCCGTAGCGGGCCATCTCGTAATGTTCGACCGCCTGGGCACAGGCAACCAGACCCGCATCGCGCACCGAGCTCGGCTCTTTGGCCTCTTCCAGCAGCTCCTCGCATTCTTCGATCAAACCATTGATCGCCTCGCAAGTGACGCCCTTGGCGCGCTTGCCGAGATGCTCGAACGCTTGCTGCAGTCGCTCGATCTGCCCCTGGGTTTCCTCTCGGTGGGTGAGGAATGCCTGCTTCAGCTCCGGGCTCTGCGCCGCTTTTGCCATCTTCGGCAGCGCCTTCATGATCTGGCGTTCGGCATAGTAGATGTCCTGCATGAAGTGCAGGATCAATTCGTCGAGGGTGTGAATGCCCAAGTCTCCTCAAATATCCAGTTCCGCGCAGTGACGGATGGCCGAAACCTCTCCCGAATTCTCGGAAGGCCCTGGCCAAGGCGGGAATGTTCGCGGACGAACGAAGGGTGCCGGAGACGTGTTACTTCCCCCGACCAGCCTCTAGTTCTTCGTGATCGGCACTGAAGGAAGCCTCCAGCCGCTAAACGAAGAAATGCCCGGGACGCCGCGGGAGTACTGATGAAACGCGGCCGGGCAAATCGGGTTCCTACGACGAAGGCGATTGGGCGAATTTTAGTGCGCGTTATTCGCACTTTCGGGATCGAACCGTGGCGAAGCATGCGGAATCCGACGCGATCGGGCCACCTATTCCGATCGCGATCCGGCCACCCCTGAGGTTGTCGTGGGTTTCGCCGTTTGGGACTGAGCTGTTGCCCGACAGGTCAGTATCAACCACGCATCGTCGCTCCACCGAGGAGGGCCACGATGCCGAAGAAGAGGCTGAGCATGAGACGAATTCGCGAGCTATTGAGACTGAAGCATGGCGACAGCCAAGCTGGCAGCGGAACCGAAAATGCAGTCCAGCCGAGCAAAAGCCTCAGATGGCTGGCTGGCAGCGCACGACCGATGCTTCCGATCCAAGGAGGTCGATCCGGACGTGCCGCGAACTAGACAATTACCAATCGGCTGGTCAGCCGCCAGGCGCCCAAGGCTGCCGCGCCACTGCGCGGGGCGTGAAAGCAAACACATCGCAGGCCGAAGACTTCGCCGCGTTGAGCCTGTTGCAGATCGGCTTACCGGGATGGACGAGGAGCTCGCCAGCGCTGGCGGGCTCCCGTGCCAATGTTCGACTGTATCGGCCTCAAACTTTTATGTCGAAGCGGTCTAACATCATGACCTTGTTCCAGGCCTTCACGAAGACCTTGACGAAGCGCTCGTGACCGTCGCTGCCGGCGAAGACTTCGGCGACGGCGCGCAGCTGGCTGTTTGAGCCGAAGACGAGGTCGGACCGGGTGGCGGTGAAGCGGGTCTCACCGGTCGCCCGGTCGTCGAGCATGAAAGTCATGCCCTTCGGATCGGCCTTCTTCCACTCGTAGTTCATGCTGGTGAGCACGGTGAAGAAATCGTTGGTCAGCACGCCGGGCCGGTTGGTGAAGATGCCGTGCTTGGAGCCGTCATGGTTGGCGTTCATGGCCCGGAGGCCACCGACGAGTGCCACCCATTCGGGCGAGGTGAGCGAGAGGAGCTGGGCCTTGTCGAGGAACATCTCTTCGGGCGAGACGCCCTGGGAAATGTCGTCGAAGCGGTCGTCGAGATAGTTGCGGAAGCCGTCGGCGACGGGCTTCAGCCACTCGAACATTTCGATGTCGGTCAGCTCCTGCGTTGTGTCGCGGCGGCCGGGGGTGAAGGGCAATTCGGTCTCCACACCGGCGTCATGAGCGGCCTTTCCGAGCGCGGCGCAGCCGCCGAGCACGACGAGGTCGGCCAGTGAGACCTTCTTGCCGCCGGCCTGCTTGCCGTTGAAGTCGGCCATGACGCCTTGCAGGGCGGCGATGACCGGAACGGTGCGGCGGTTGACCGCCCAGTCCTTTTGCGGGGCGAGGGCGAGACGCCCGCCATTGGCGCCGCCGCGCTTGTCGCTGCTGCGATGGGTGACGGCGGCCGAGAAGGCAGTGAAGACGAGGTCCGAGCGCGAGATGCCGGTGGCCAGGATCTGCTGCTTCAGCCCGGTCATGTCAGCCTGGTCGACCAAGTCGTGGTCGAGGGGCGGGATGGGGTCCTGCCAGAGCAGATCGTCCTCGATCTTCTTCTCGACGCCCAGGTAGCGCTCCTGCGGCCCCATGTCGCGGTGGGTCAGCTTGTACCAAGCCTTGGAGAAGGCCTGGGTGAAGGCGTCGAAGTCACCGAGGAACTTCTCGCAGACCTTGCGGTACTCGGGGTCGACCTTCAGCGCGATGTCCGTCGTCATCATCATGAGCGGGTTCATCTTGCCGGGCACGTGGGCGTCCGGGGTCTTGGGCGCGTCGGGGTTGGACGGGGTCCATTGCAGGGCGCCGGCCGGGCTTTTGGTCTGGACCCAGTCGAACTTGAAGAGGTTTTCCAGGTATTCGTTATCCCAGCGGGTTGGGTTCGGGGTCCAGCTACCCTCGATGCCGTTGGTCATGGTGTATTCGGCGAAGCCGGTGCCCTTGGGGTTTTGCCAGCCGAGGCCCATAGCTTCGATGGGGGCGATCTCGGGGGGCGGCCCCACCTCATCGGCCTTCACCATGCCGTGGCTTTTGCCGAAGGCGTGGCCGCCGGCGATGAGGGCGACGGTTTCCTCGTCGTTCATGGCCATGCGTGAGAAGGAGATGCGGATGTCGCGGGCGGAGCCCAAGGCGTCGCCGTTGGCGTAGGGGCCTTCGGGGTTCACGTAGATGAGGGCCTGATGGGTCGCGCCGAGGGGGTTTTCGAGGTCGTAGTCGGCGTCGCCGTTCTTGCCCCGCCAGCGCTTGTCGCGGGTGACCATACTGTCAAAGGAAGAGATGTCCTTGGGATCCCACACTTCGGGGCCCCAGTAGGTGCTGTTGTCGGCTTCCCAGGCGTCGTGGCGGCCGCCTCCGAAGCCGTAGGTGGGGAAGCCCATGATCTCGAGCGCGCAGTTCCCCGTGAGGACCATGAGGTCGCCCCAGGAGAGCGCGGCACCGTATTTCTGCTTGATCGGCCAGATGAGGCGGCGGGACTTGTCGGTGTTGCCGTTGTCCCACCAGCTGCTGATCGGGGCGAAGCGCTGCCGGGCCTCGCCGGCGCCACCACGGCCGTCGGCGATGCGGTAGGTGCCGGCGGCGTGCCAGGCCATGCGGATCATCTGCGGGCCGTAGTTGTTGTAGTCGGAAGGCCACCAGGCGACGGACGAGGTCAGGAAGGACTTGATTTCCTGCTTGAGGGTGGGGAGGTCGATCTTGTTGAAGGCCTCGGCGTAGTCGAAGTCGTCACCGAGGGGATTGGCCTGGGGGCCATTCTGGTGAAGCAGCTCGACCTTCAGCCGGTTCGGATACCATTCGGAGAGCTGGGGCGGCACGCCGAGAGAGCCCCCGATGCGGTCACCGCCGAAGGGGCACTTGCCTTCCATCTCGAAGGTTTTGGTATCCGTCTTGTCGGTGATCATGTCGTTCATGATGCTTTCCTCTAGAATCGTCGACTTCGGGTAAGCCGTGGCTAGCGCGACGCACTCTAGAATCCTGGTTTGAGCCGTCCGTTGGGCTGGGCTGTTCAGTCTTGTGAGGGGGGTTCGTGGTGCGAGCCTGACCGAAGCGTTGCCGCCGTAAAACGAGTCTACCAAGGAGCGGGAAAGCCCGATTCTAATTCTAGTTTCAACGGTCGACAGGTTGCTATGGTTCCGTTTTCACGACTGCTCGCGGCACTGGCAGAATCGTACCGCGGCATTATCACCTTACCGGGTCAGCGCCGCAGGCTGCTCAATCGATATTTCGACGTGACGTTGCGGCGGGTGTCGACGCCGGACACGATAACGCTGTTGAATGACGTACGTGGGCGCCAAGCCTACGAATTGCCGAGGGGCTCGGGATCTACCCGTCGCCTTGTCCGCAGGCAGCCGTTTGGCGGAAGCAGGTCAGGCCGTTGGCCAGGCTGTCCGGGAAGGATCGTTTGGCGGACGCCGTCGGAAAATCACTGTCGCGGGGGTGCCATCACGCGGCGAGATACCAGAGGCGTCAGGCTGAAATCGCCAATGCGACAACACCGATCGGTGCTGCAGTCAGCAATTGGCCACAATGCACCCCAATAAAATGCGGCGGCTTTTTAGAACTGCCGCTCGGAACATGCTCGTCTAGCCAGACGTTGTAGAACTGCGTTACCGATCGACCAGCTGACCATCGTGCTGCCAACCGGACTCCAGGAAGTGAATCGAACTCAGTGAGGCACCGAGCCGATCAGCCCCTGCGTGGCGCTCCGCACCCATATGACCGCTGGCATCCCCGCCTCTATGCCGCCGAGTTCCTAGGCACCGCTCTCCTAGTGTCCATCGGCTTGTCGATCGTCATCGCTCTCTGGGCGCCGAACGCGCCGTTGGCCAGCCTACCAATCGCACAGGTCGCCAAACGGCTCATTACTGGCACGCTATTTGGAAGCGTCGGCGCGGCAATCGCCTTTTCGCCGATCGGGCGGGTCAGCGGCGCGCACATCAACCCTGCGATAACTTTCGCCTTCTGGATCGAGGGCAGGATTCGCTGGCGCGACGCGTTGGGCTACGGCATCGCGCAGATGACTGGCGGTGTCGCAGGCACGCTCTTGCTCCTGGCTTGGGGGCGAACGGCATCAGCCGATCATTTCGCCGCGTCGCTACCGGCGTCCGACACTAATCTGTTCTTGCCGTTGGCAGGTGAGTTCATTGCGACATTCCTACTCGTGGCTCTCATTTTCATCATGGCTGGCCACGAGGCAACTAAGCGATTCACCCCACTGGTCAACCCGCCGCTCTTTGCCATGCTCAATTGGCTGGAGGCCCCGCTATCAGGCGCTAGCACCAATCCCGCCCGGAGCTTCGGGCCGGAGCTGGTCAGCGCCGACTGGACGGGGTGGTGGATATATGTCGCGGGGCCGTTACTGGGTGCCGCCGCCGCCGTGGCGGTGCTGCGCATGGAGATCATCGGTCGCCATCGACCACATGAAGCGCGCGTAGCCCATCTTCCTGCCGCTTGAAGACGGCGCACGAGCACAGTTTGGGATTCTAACCCTGTCGGTCGCCAGCTCCAACCCAAGGATTTACATCGGATGGACCGGTGCGGCCGCTGCTCGTGTGAATTCGATGATGACGCGCATTCCCTGGCCCGGAGTGGATTCAACGGTAAGGTTGGCCTTTGCGTTTTCACGCAAAGATTGGACAATTAACGCGCTGAGTTTCCCGCGTTTCGGCCATACCACGCCCTCCGGAAGGCCTACACCGTCATCCGCAACCGTGATGCGACAGCCATGGGGACCGGAGAAGCTATTCACCGTGATGGTGCCGCCTTCTCGGCCGACGAACGCATGTTTAAGCGCGTTCGTCAGCAACTCGTTGACCACCATTCCGGTCGGCATCGCGACGTTGACTGAGACCGGGTAGACATCGACCGTGAGATCGAGCCTGATGCCCTCGACAGCATAAGAGTGGAGCACCGACGCCGCTATCTCGCTGAGGTAAGCGCCAAGGTCGATCTCATCCGATTTGCCATGCTCGGACATGAACGCATAAAGGAGTTGGATCGATTCGATGCGACCCGCGAGTCGATCGAAGGGCGCCGTGTCTATAAGCCCCTTCGCGTTGCGGGCCTCGATCCTCATCAAGGCGGTAATCATCTGCAGGTTATTTTTGACGCGATGTTGGATTTCAAATAGTTGCGCGTCCTTTT
>Ga0302314_10008422_pt1 | contig 18346 bp, 14 predicted proteins | sample III_Palsa_N2_3_FD_200533 | JGI IMG/M metagenome (GOLD analysis project Ga0302314, IMG submission 200533) | Peat permafrost microbial communities from Stordalen Mire near Abisko, Sweden - III_Palsa_N2_3 | ecosystem: Environmental > Terrestrial > Soil > Palsa > Peat permafrost | place: Sweden...
TGCTGGCCTTCCACAACCCGAACGCGGTGGTCAAGGGGCTGGCGATCGTCCCGCTGGCCGACCAGCCGCCGGTCAACGTGGTGCGGTTCTCGTTCCAGACCATGGTCGGGATCGGCACCCTGCTCGCGGCGATCGGGCTGGTGTATCTGTTCCTGCGATTCTTCAGACGGCGGGCGCCGTTGCCCCGCTGGTTGCTTGTCTCGGTGGTGGCGGCCGGGCCGCTGTCGGTGGTGGCGCTCATCGCGGGCTGGATCACGACCGAGGTGGGGCGTCAGCCGTGGATCGTGTACGACGTGATGCGGGTCGACGCGGCGGTGACCGGGGCGAGCGACATCCCGATCGGGTACGGGACGCTGTCGGTGGTGTACGTGATTCTCGGGGTGATCGTGTTCGCGATCTTGCGGCGGCTGGCGCGGGTGCCGCTGCCGCCTGATCTGGCCTCTGGCGCGGGCTCTGGTTCGCTCGTGATCGAGGAGGGGCTCGGTGGCTTACGTGCCCGTCGCGTTCATCCTGGCCGGGATGACCGCGTACACGGTGCTGGCGGGGGCGGACTTCGGGGCCGGGCTGTGGACGCTGCTGGCGGTCGGGGGCTCGGCGGCCGCGCGGCGGATACGGGACGAGGCCAGGCACGCGATGGGGCCGGTGTGGGAGGCGAACCACGTCTGGCTGATCTTCGTGCTGGTGATCGCGTGGACGGCCTACCCGGTCGCGTACGGCTCGATCACCTCGACGCTGGCCGCGCCGCTGCTGATCGCCGCGATCGGGATCATTTTCCGCGGCGCCGCCTACGCGCTGCGGGGGGCGCTGGACGAGTCCCGGTTCGCGGAGTACCTGTTCGCGCTGTCGTCGGTGCTGACCCCGTTCGCGCTCGGGACCGCGGTGGGCGCGATCGCCATCGGGCGGGTGCCGGTCGGGAACGCGCTCGGGAATCCGGTCACGTCGTGGCTGAACCCGGCCTGCGTGTTGATCGGCGCGCTGGCGGTGGTGTTCTCCGGGTACCTGGCGGCGGTGTACCTCGCGGCGGACTCGCTGCGGCAGTCGAAGGCGACTGATGAGGTCGCGGGTGCGGGTGGGGCGCTGGCTTCCGCCTTCCGGCGGCGGGCGCTGGCGGCCGGCCTGGTCTGCGGGGCGCTGGCGCTGGCGGGGCTGCTGGTGATGCGGCGGTCCGGGCTGAACCTGACCCACGGGGTTGCGCTGGGGCTGGTCTGCGTGTCGGCCGTGGCCGGGCTGGCCACGCTGCTGCTGTGCTGGTGGAACCGGTTCGAGTTGGCACGGGTGACGGCGGCGCTGGCCGTGGCCGCGGTCGTCGTCGGCTGGGCGGCCGGGCAGGCGCCTCGGTTGCTGCCCGGGCTGACCGTCGTGCAGGCCGCAGCCGGCCGGTCGACGCTGGTCGCGCTGATCGTCGCGGTAGCCTGCGGGGCGGTGGTGCTGGTGCCATCGCTGGGGCTGCTGTACTCGCTGTTCCTACGGGGGCGGCTGGATACGTCCGAGCACGAAGCCAACGTCTCGGTGGGAGTCTCGGTCGAAGAAGGTGCGGGCGGGCCCGGCCGGGGGCGCGCGTTGGCGCCGGGAACTCGGGTGCGCGTCTGGGGCGTGGCAGCTGTTGCTGGGCTGGTGGCGGGCACGGGGTTGCTGGTGTTCGCGGATGCCAACTGGGTGCATTTGGTCGGTGTGCTCTGCTTGGTCGTTTGCGCGGTTGGCGTCTTTCTGCTGGCCGCTCCGGGCGGTGCGTAATCGCGGCGTTCTGATCCCTTGCGTCGCGCTGAAGTTGATTGTGAGGCCGGAGAGTGCCGTGTGGTACTAGGCCGCCATTGGATCGACCCGGTCGCGTCATGATCGCGAAAACATTTTTTATAATGAAGACTTTTCGTGCGCGGAGCACGAATTATTTACGTTATGAGAAAAGTATTCGCGATCATGGCAGTGGACGCGGTTTTGCGGCTCTTCGGGTAGCGGCGGTGGGCTGCGCGCGCTCCTCGGGCGGGTGGGTTAATGGGCGGTGCGTTACCGGGGGGGTGCGTTACCGGGGGGGTGCGTTACCGGGGGGGTGCGTTACTGGGCGGGCGGCTACGGTGGCACTTAGCTGGGGGCACTGGTGGATCTAGGAGGCGGCGTGGCGGACGAGACGTACGACGTGATCGTGATCGGGGCGGGACCGACCGGGGAGAACGTGGCCGACCGGGCGGTTCGCGGCGGGCTGACGGCCGTGGTGGTGGAGGCCGAGCTGGTGGGCGGCGAGTGCTCGTACTGGGCGTGCATGCCGAGCAAGGCGCTGCTGCGGCCGGCCGACGTGGTCGCGGAGGCGGGGGCGGTCCGGGGGGTGGCCGGGGCGCGGCTTAATCCGGCCGAGGTGCTGGCGCGGCGGGATTCCTTCGCTCACGGGTGGAAGGACGACGGGCAGGTTGAGTGGCTCACCGGGGCGAAGATCGACCTGATCCGGGGGCACGGCCGGATCGCGGGCGAGCGGCTGGTGACGGTCGGGGACGTGTCGCTGCACGCGCGGCAGGCGGTGGTGATCGCCACCGGCACCCGCGCGGTGGTGCTCGACTCGCTGGCCGGCGTGCACCCGTGGACCAGCCGGGAGGCGACGAGCGCGCACGCCGTGCCGGGGCGGCTGGTGATCGTCGGCGGCGGCGTGGTCGGGTGCGAGATGGCGGCCGCGTGGTCGGCGCTGTGCTCGGAGGTCACGCTGATCTCGCACGGGCCGTTGCTTGAGCGGCTGCCGGGCTTCGCGGGGGACTTCGTGGCGGCGGGGCTGCGGGAGGCCGGGGTGGACGTGCGGATCGGCGTTGACGTGACCGGGGCGACGCGGGGCGCAGGGAACGCGGGCGCGGAGGACGCGGGCGCGGGCGCGGAGGACGCGGGCGCGGGCGCGGGGGGCGGGGCGGTCACGCTGACGCTTAGCGACGGGAGCTCGATTGAGGCGGATGAGGTGCTTTCCGCGGTCGGGCGGTCGGCCCATACCGGGGACATCGGGCTTGAGACGGTCGGGCTCGCCCCGGGATCGTGGCTGGACGTCGACGACACGATGCGGGTGACCTCGGTCGACGGCGGCTGGCTGTACGCGGCGGGCGACGTCAACCACCTCGCGCTCCTCACCCACATGGGCAAGTACCAGGCCCGGGTCTGCGGCGACGCGATCGCCGCCCGGGCCCGCGATCGCGAGCCGACGGTGCGCGACACCGCCAGCAAGACCTGCGTGCCGCAGGTGATCTTCACGATCCCCGAGGTCGCCGCGGTGGGACTGACGGCCGAGGCGGCCGAGGCGGCCGGACGCCGCGTCCGCGTGGTCGAGTACGAGATCGGCAACGTGGCCGGCGCGAAGCTGTTCGCCGACCAGTACCAGGGGCACGCGCAGATGGTGGTCGACGAGGACCGCCGGACGATCGTCGGCCTGACCCTGGCCGGGCACGGCGTCGGGGAGATCATCCACGCGGGCACGATCGCGGTCGCGGGCGAGGTCCCGCTCGAGCGCCTGTGGCACGCGGTCCCCTCGTACCCCACGATCAGCGAGGTCTGGCTCCGGCTGCTCGAGACCTACGGGCTGTAAAAAGTTTTATATCTCCGGGGTGTAACGCTCTTGGCGGTGATGGCGTTTCGATAACAGGGCTTCCCCGAAGGAGCCCTCGGATGCCCCCCCGTCCGAGGGCTCCGAACCAAGGGTTCCGGCGCGCGGATCCCTCGGCGGAGCCTGTTTTGCCCGTCGTCGGCCGCGGCCCGCCATCAGCCGCGGCCGATGAACGGCATCGTCGTCGCGGTGATGGTCAGGAACTGGACGTTCGCGTCGAGCGGGAGCCCGGCCATGAACACCACCGCGTCCGCCGCCAGCTTGGCATCGAACGTCGGCTCGGCCAGCACCGATCCGTCCGCTTGAGGCGCGCCGGCCGCGATCCGCTCGGTCATCGCGGTGTTCGCGTTGCCGATGTCGATCTGGCCGCAGGCGATGTTGTAAGGCCGCCCGTCGAGCGAGATCGACTTGGTCAGGCCGGTGATCGCGTGCTTGGTGACCGTGTAGCCGACCGAGCGGGGCCGCGGCGCGTGGGCGGAGATCGAGCCGTTGTTGATGATCCGGCCGCCCATCGGATCCTGCGCCTTCATCAGCCCGACCGCGTGGTGCGCGCACAGGAACGAGCCGGTGAGGTTGGTGGCCACGATCGACTGCCAGCCGTCGGGGCTCACCTCGTCCACCGCCCCGGCCGGAGCGCCGGTGCCGGCGTTGTTGACCAGCAGGTCGAGCCGCCCGAAACGATCGCGCACGGTCGCGAACAGCGCCGCGACCGAGTCCTGGTCGGCGACGTCGGCCCGGACCGGGAGGACCATCTCCGGCAGCGCCTGCCCGACCGTGTCCTCGAGCAGCTCGAAGCGGCGGCCGGCCGCCACCACGAACCACCCCTGGTCGGCCAGCGCGATCGTGATGAGGCGGCCGAGCCCGGAACCTGCGCCGGTGACGACCGCCACCTTCTCAGTTGTCATGCCCATTACCGTACGACGCGCGCGCCCGCGGGCGCCGGCCGCCACGGGTTGGGGGTCATGGGAGCCGAGCGTGGGACCAGGGACCGTTCGAGCTGAGGATTTTGAATTTACTGGCCGGTGAAGGTGGCCTTGCGCTTCTCGAGGAAGGCGGCGACGCCCTCGTGGAAGTCCCTCGAGCCGCCGAGCTCGCCTTGGATATCGGCCTCGAGCGCGAGGTGCTCGGGCATCCGCGAGTAGAGCCAGTGGTTGAGCTCGCGCTTGCTCCCCGCGTAGGAGCGGGTGGGGCCGTTGCTGAGGCGCTCGAGCAGGTCGTCGGCCCGCTCGGCGAAGTCGTCGTCCGGGTAGACCGCGTTGATCAGGCCGATGTCGACCGCCCTGGCCGCGGTCACCGGATCGCCCAGCAGCGCCATCTCGGCTGCCCGGGCGAAGCCGATGCGGGACGGCACGAACAGCGACGCGCCGGCGTCGGGGACCAGGCCGATGTTAACGAACGCGAGCGAGAAGGAGGCCGACTCCGCGGCCACCACCAGGTCGCCCGCCAGCGCGAGCGACAGGCCCGCCCCGGCGGCCGGGCCGTTCACCGCGGTCACGACCGGCTTGGGCATCTCGCGGATGACGGTGACGATCGGGTGGTACCAGGTGACGAGGGCGGACTTGGTGTCGATCTGCCCGTTGGCGTCCGTGGCGGCGGCCAGGCCGTCCTTGAGGTCGGCCCCGGCGCAGAACGCGCGGCCGGCGCCGGTGAGCATGACCGCGCGGACCTGGTCGTCGGCCGCGACCTCGGTCAGCACCTTGAGCAGGTCGGCCGAGAGCTCCCTGGACCAGGCGTTCAGCCGGTCCGGCCGGTTCAGCTCGATTTTCACGGCGCCGGGGGCTCGGTAGACGTTCACCGTGCCATAACCGTGGTCTGCCTGGTTATCCCTCACGTCGGTCAGGTTACAACTGTGTTATGGCCAAGCACGAGCAGCAGACGGGCAAATCCGGCAAGTCACGCAAGTCGCCGCCGCCGGCGTCGAAGGAGCCGACCGAGCGGCTGCCGAAGAAGCCCTACGAGGCGGAGCTCAAACGACTGCAGCGGGAGCTGGTCAAGGTCCAGGAGTGGCTGCGCACCTCGGGCGCGCGAGTCGTGATCATCTTCGAGGGCCGCGACGCGGCGGGCAAGGGCGGCACGATCAAGCGGGTGACCGAGTACCTGAACCCCCGCGTCGCCCAGATCGCGGCGCTGCCCAAGCCGACCGAGCGCGAGGCGACCCAGTGGTACTTCCAGCGCTACATCGCGCACCTGCCCGCCGCGGGCGAGATGACGCTGTTCGACCGGTCCTGGTACAACCGGGCGGGGGTGGAGCACGTGATGGGGTTCTGCACCAAGCAGCAGTACGCGGAGTTCATGCACCAGTGCCCGACGTTCGAGCGGATGCTGGTCGAGGACGGCGTCCTGCTGCGCAAGTACTGGTTCTCGGTCAGCGACTCCGAGCAGCAGAAGCGGTTCGAGTCGCGGCTCGACGACCCGATGCGGCGCTGGAAGCTGTCGCCGATGGACCTGGAGTCGATCAGCCGCTGGGAGTCGTACTCGCGGGCCAAGGACGACATGTTCACCATGACCGACATTCCGGAAGCGCCGTGGTTCGTGGTCGAGTCCGACGATAAGCGGCGGGCGCGGATCAACATGATCGCGCACCTGCTCTCCACGATCCCCTATCGCGACGTGCCCGAGCCGTCGCTCAAGCTGCCGAGGCGGCCGAAGTCGACCGGGTATGAGCGGACCCCGCGGGACGCGCAGACCTTCGTTCCCGATCACGCTGCGGCGCTGGTCAAATAGGGCGGCGGCGAAAGTTTGCGGTCTCGCGATAATACGGCAAACTGAGCGGGTGAGCGACGGGGAATTGCGGCGGCGGGCGACCGAGCTCGGTGTTTCTGTCAGCTATTGGGACTGGCAGGGACGCGAGGTCACGGTGCCCGGCGAGAGCCTGCGGGCGATCGTCGCGGCGCTCGAGTCGGTGCCGTCGGCGACCGGGCTTCCGCTCGGCGACCCGGCCGCGGTCGGGGCGGACGCGGTGGCGCCGGTGCCGTCGGAGCGGTCCTGGGGGTTCACCGTCCAGCTGTACTCGCTTCGGTCGCGGCGGTCCTGGGGCCACGGCGACCTGCGGGACCTGGCGGACTTCGCGGCCTGGTCGGCGCGCGAGCTCGGGGCCGGCTTCACGCTGATCAACCCGCTGCACGCGGCCGAGCCGCTGATCCCGATCTCGCCGTCGCCGTACCTGCCGATGAGCCGGCGCTGGGTCTCGCCGCTGTACCTGCGCATCGAGGACATCCCGGAGTACAAAAAGCTCAGTGTTCCCGAACGGTCCCGGCTGTCTCTGCTCGGCCAGCCGCTCCGGGCTGCGAGCGTGACGCCCGCGCTCATTGACCGGGACGCGGTCTGGACGGCCAAGCGCGAGGCGCTGGAGATACTGCGGAAGGTGCCGCTGTCGGACCGGCGGCAGGCGGCGCTCGACTCGTTCCGGGAGCGGCACGGCCGGGCGCTGGCCGACTGGGCCGCCTGGTGCGCGCTGGCCGAGGTACACGGGCCGGACTACCGGCAGTGGCCCGCGCGGCTGCGGGACCCGCGGTCCGCGGCGGTGCGGAAGGCGGTCGGCGGCGGCGACCTGGCGGTGCAGGCGGAGTTCCACGCCTGGGTCCAGTGGCTGGTGGCCGAGCAGGTCGCGGCCGCCCAGGCGGCCGCGCGGGAGGCCGGGATGACGGTCGGCATCATCGCCGACCTGGCGATCGGCGCGCACCCGGGCGGGGCCGACGCGTGGGCCGGACAGGACTTCCTGGCGCGCGGGTTCACCGTCGGGGCGCCGCCGGACGCGTTCAACCAGCGCGGGCAGGACTGGGCGCTGCCGCCTTACCACCCGCGGGCGCTGGCGGCGGCGGGGTACCGGCCGCTGGCGGAGCTGTTCGACTCGACGCTGGGGGCTGGCGGCGCGGCCGGCGGGCCGGCTGTCCAGGCCGGCGGGCTGCGGATCGACCATGTGATGGGGCTGTCGCGGCTGTGGTGGATACCGGCCGGGATGTCGCCCGATCAGGGCGCGTACGTGTACTACGACAGCCAGGGCACGCTGGGCACGCTGGCGGCGGCCGCGTCGGCGGCCGGCTCGGTGGTCATCGGCGAGGACCTGGGCACGGTCGAGCCGTGGCTGCGGGACGCGCTGGCGGCGCGGGGCGCGCTCGGCACGCAGATGCTCTGGTTCGAGCGGGGCTGGTCCAACGAGCCGCTCGCGCCGCGGTGGTGGCGGCGCAACGCGCTGGCGACGGTGTCCACCCACGACCTGCCGCCCGCGGCCGCGTTCCTGTCCGGGTCGCAGGTGACCGACCGGCTGGCGCTCGACCTGCTGGTGCGGCCGGAGGCGGAGGAGCGGGCCGAGGCCGCCCGGCTGGTCGATGACTGGATCGAGGCGCTCGTCGGCCAGGGGCTGCTCGCGCCCGGCCGACGGCCGTCGGCGGACGAGTTCACCGCCGCCCTGTACGGGTACCTGGCGCTGACGCCCGCGCTGATGATCGGCGTCAACCTGGCCGAGGCGGCGGGCGAGACCCGCTCCCAGAACATGCCCGGCACCTCGACCGAGTACCCGAACTGGAAGCTGCCGCTGTGCGGACCCGGCGGCGAGCCGGTGCTGCTTGAGGAGCTCGCGGCGGACCCGCGCGTCCGCCGGGTCGCCGAGGCCGTGACCCGGTCCAGCTAAGGTAGGCCGGTAGCAATGGGGCGACCGCCATGATGCGGGCAGACCGAAGGAGACGAGGACGACATGACCGGCCAGGCGACTGCGCAGATCGGGGTCACGGGGCTTGGGGTGATGGGCCGGAACCTGGCCAGGAACTTCGCCAGGCACGGTTACCCGACGGCCCTGCACAACCGGACGACGGCCAAGACCGACGCCATCGTCAAGGAGTTCGGGCACGAGGGCACCTTCGTCCCCGCCCGCACGGCCGAGGAGTTCGTCGCCAGCCTCGAGCGCCCGCGCCGCCTGGTCATCATGGTCAACGCGGGCGCGGCGACCGACGCCGTCATCGACGAGTTCGCCCCGCTCCTGGAGCCGGGGGACATGATCATCGACGGCGGCAACGCTCATTTCGCCGACACCCGGCGCCGTGAGGCCGCGCTGCGCGACCGCGGCCTGCACTTCGTCGGCATGGGCGTCTCCGGCGGTGAGGAAGGCGCGCTCAACGGGCCGTCGATCATGCCGGGCGGGTCGGCCGAGTCGTGGCAGGCGCTCGGGCCCATGCTCGAGGCGATCGCGGCCGAGGTCGACGGGGTGCCGTGCACGACCCACGTGGGCCCGGACGGGGCCGGGCACTTCGTCAAGATGGTGCACAACGGCATCGAGTACGCCGACATGCAGCTGATCGCCGAGGCCTACGACCTGCTGCGGTACGCCGGCGGGTTCTCGCCGGCCCAGATCGCCGAGGTTTTCCGCACCTGGAACACCGGCCGGCTCGACTCTTACCTGATCGAGATCACGGCCGAGGTGCTCGCGCACACCGACGCGAAGACCGGACGGCCGTTCGTCGACATCGTGCTCGACCAGGCCGAGCAGAAGGGGACCGGCCGCTGGACCGTGCAGACCGCGCTGGACCTCGGCGTGCCGGTCGACGGGATCGCCGAGGCGACCTTCGCCCGGTCGCTGTCCGGCCACACCGACCTGCGCGCCGCCGCCAGGGAACTGGCCGGGCCCTCGCGGGCGGCCGTGGCCGACCCCGACGCCTTCGCCGACAAGGTCGAGCAGGCCCTCTACGCGTCCAAGCTCGTGTCCTACGCCCAGGGCTGGAACATGATCGCCGCGGGCAGCGAGGAGTACGGCTGGGACATCGACCTCGGCAAGACGGCGGTCATCTGGCGCGGCGGCTGCATCATCCGGGCCGCGTTCCTCGACCGGATCCGCGCCGCCTACGCGGGCAACCCGCAGCTGCCCACCCTGCTGGCCGACCCCGACTTCGCCGGGGAAATCGCGGCCGCTCAGGGCGCGTGGCGGGACGTGGTGGCGACCGCCGTTACGGACGGCATCCCGGTTCCCGGGTTCTCGGCCGCGCTGGCGTACTACGACGCGCTCCGGGCCGAGCGGCTGCCCGCGGCGCTCATTCAGGGCCTGCGCGACTTCTTCGGCGCGCACACGTACCGTCGCACGGACGCCGAGGGCAGCTTCCACACGCTGTGGGCCGATGACCGCTCGGAAGTCGGCCGGTAGGCCGCCTTAACGCTCCGCCAACTGGGCGCGGCGGGTTCGGAACCCGGAGGGCGGGGCAGTCGCTAGGCGTGGAAGGATCGGTTTGATTAAACCGATCGCACCGATCGCATAAGGCTAGAGCCTGGAACGTTGCGGGCACCTGACGAGGGGAGACGAACATGCCGACGACTCCGCTGCGGGAGCGGAAGGCGTGGCAGGCGCTTGAGCGCCATTACGCGGACATCTCCGGGCAGCATCTGCGTGACCTTTTCGCCGCCGACCCGGGCCGGGGCGAGCGGCTGACGGCCGAGGGCGTGGGCGTCTACCTGGACTATTCCAAGAACCGGATTACCGACGAGACGGTGGCGCTGCTGGTCCAGCTGGCCGAGGAGTCGGGCGTGCCTGAGCACCGGAACGCGATGTTCCGCGGCGACCACATCAACGTCTCCGAGAACCGGGCGGTCCTGCACACCGCGCTGCGGCTGCCCGCCTCGGCCACCCTCGTGGTCGACGGGCAGGACGTGGTGGCGGAGGTGCACGGCGTGCTCGCGCGGATGCGCGACTTTTCCGACCGGGTCCGGTCGGGCGAATTCAAAGGCTTTACCGGCAAGCCGATCAAGAACGTCGTCAACGTCGGAATCGGCGGCTCCGACCTCGGACCGGTCATGGCGTACGAGGCGCTGAAGCATTACTCGACGCGCGACATTACCTTCCGTTTCGTGTCGAACGTGGACTCCACCGACTTTGTCGAGGCGGTCCGCGACTTGTCGGCCGACGAGACGCTGTTCATCATCTCCTCCAAGACGTTCGGCACGCTGGAGACGCTGACTAACGCCGAGTCGGCCAAGGAATGGGTGGTCTCCGCCCTTGGCTCCCCCGACGCGGTCGCCGACCATTTCGTCGCGGTGTCGACTAACGCCGAGAAGGTGTCGGCGTTCGGTATCGACACGGCCAACATGTTTGGCTTCTGGGACTGGGTGGGCGGGCGCTACTCGATGGACTCTGCCATCGGGCTGTCCACCATGATCGCGCTCGGCGCGGACCAGTTCGACGAGATGCTGGCCGGTTTCCACGACATGGACGAGCACTTCCGCAGCACGCCGCTGGCGTCCAACCTGCCGGTGCTGATGGGCCTGCTGGCCGTCTGGTACCGGGACTTCTTCGGTTCGCAGACCGTCGGGGTGATGCCGTACGACCAGTACCTCAAGCGGTTCCCGGCCTACCTGCAGCAGCTCACCATGGAGTCCAACGGCAAGCACGTGACGCTGGCCGGCCAGCACGTCGACTATGACACCGGCGCGGTCTACTGGGGCGAGCCGGGCACCAACGGGCAGCACTCGTTCTACCAGCTCATCCACCAGGGCACGGTGCTGATCCCGGTCGACCTGATCGGGTTCGCGCGGACGCTCAACCCGCTCGGCGAGCACCACGACTACCTCTCCTCCAACGTGTTCGCGCAGGCCGAGGCGCTCGCGTTCGGTAAGACGGAGGAGCAGGTGCGGGCCGAGGGGACGGCCGACGCCGTGGTCCCGCACCGGGTCATGGAGGGCAACCGCCCGACCAACACGCTGCTGTGCGACATCCTCACCCCGCGGCTGCTCGGCACCCTGGTCGCGCTCTACGAGCACTCGGTGTTCGTGCAGGGGACGATCTGGGACATCGACTCCTTCGACCAGTGGGGGGTCGAGCTGGGCAAGCAGCTGGCCCAGCGCATCATCCCGGAGCTGACGTCGGCGTCGGAGCCGGAGCTCACGCACGACTCGTCCACCAACACGCTGATCCGTCGTTACCGATCACTCAAGTCGTCCAAGGGGGCGTGAGGATTTCGCCATGGCAACTGACTCACCAATGCAACTCGGAATGATCGGGCTCGGCCGGATGGGCGCCAACCTGTCCCGCCGGCTGATGAACGACGGCCATCACGTCGTCGTGTACGACGTCAACCCGGACGCGGTCAAGTCGCTGGCGGCGGACGGGGCCACCGGCACCAACACGCTGGCCGACTTCGTGAACGCGCTGGAGAAGCCGCGCAACATCTGGATCATGATCCCGGCCGGGATCGTCGACCAGACGCTGGAGCAGCTGACGCCGCTGCTCGACGCCGATGACACGATCATCGACGGCGGGAACTCCTACTACCACGATGACATCACCCGGTCCAAGGCCCTCGTGCCGAGAAAACTGCACTACCTCGACGTCGGCACCTCCGGCGGCGTATGGGGCCTGGAGCGCGGCTACTGCCTGATGATCGGCGGGGACTCGGCCGCGGTGCTGCGGCTCGACCCGATCTTCAAGACGATCGCGCCCGGTCCGGGCAGCGAGTGCATCGAGGCAACGCCCGGCCGCGCCCCGGGATCGCAGGCGTCCCAGGGCTACCTGCACTGCGGGCCGTCCGGCGCCGGGCACTTCGTCAAGATGGTGCACAACGGGATCGAGTACGGCATGATGGCCGCGATCGCCGAGGGGCTGTCGATCATCAAGGGGGCCGACATCGGCAACCAGAAGAACGCCGTCCACGACGCGGAGAACACGCCGCTCCGCGACCCCGAGTACTACCAGTACGACATCAACGTGGGCGACGTGGCCGAGGTGTGGCGGCGCGGCTCGGTGATCTCGTCCTGGCTGATCGACCTGACCGCCGCGGCGCTGGCCAAGTCGCCCGACCTGAGCGAGTTCGGCGGCCGGGTATCGGACTCCGGCGAGGGCCGGTGGACGGTGGAGGCCGCGATCGACGAGGGCGTGCCCGCCCCCGTCATCACCGCGGCCCTGTACCAGCGGTTCGAGTCGCGTGACCTCGGCGTGTTCACCGGCAAGATCCTCTCGGCCATGCGGTCGGAGTTCGGCGGCCACGCGGAGCAGAAGGGATGACGACCGGTCCTGCCAAGGGGACCCACGCGCGTCCCGCCCCGCACATCATCGTGCTGTTCGGCGCGACCGGGGACCTGGCCAAGCGCAAGCTGCTGCCGGGGCTCTACCACCTGTTCGTGGCCGGGCTGCTGCCGGAGAAGTTCGCGGTCATCGGCACCTCGCCGCCGGAGTTCGCGGTCTCCGAGGACGACTTCAGGAAGCACGCCCGGTCCGCCTGCGACGAGTTCGGGGTGGCGAAGCCCTTCGGCGCGCCGTGGGAGAAGTTCGTCTCGCACCTGACGTTCGCCTCGGCGTCCCCGGATGACCCCTCGCCGCTGGTGGCGGCGGTCGCGGCGGCGGAGAAGGCCATCGGCAACTCGCACGGCCACGGGAGCCACGGCGGCAACGGCGGCTCGGTCGCGCGGCTGTTCCACCTGGCCGTGCCGCCGTCGGCGTTCTCGTCGGTGGTGGGGATGCTGGGCTCGTCCGGGCTGGCGACCGATAACTCCCGGGTGATCATCGAGAAGCCGTTCGGGACCGACTTGGCCTCGGCTAGGTCGCTGAACGAGGCCGTGCACAAGGTCTTCGGCGAGTCGCAGATATTCAGGATCGACCACTTCCTGGGCAAGGAGTCGATCGACAACATCCTCGCGTTCCGGTTCGCCAACGGGCTCTTCGAGCCGATCTGGAACCGGCAGCACATCAAGTACGTGCAGATCGACGTGCCGGAGACGCTGTCGATCGAGGGGCGGGCGGCGTTCTACGACGCGACCGGCGCCTACCGGGACATGGTGGTGACGCACCTGTTCCAGGTGCTCGGGTTCCTGGCGATGGAGCCGCCGGTGTCGCTGGCGGCCAAGCAGCTCCGCGATGAGAAGTTGAAGGTCTACGACGCGCTCAAGCCGATCGACCTGCGGCATGTCGTGCGCGGGCAGTACGACGGCTACACGAAGTCGCCCGGGGTGCCGGCCGATTCCGACACCGAGACGATGATCGCGCTGCGGGTCGAGATCGAGAACTGGCGCTGGCGCGGAGTCCCGTTCTACCTGCGCTCGGGCAAGTCGATGAAGGCGTCCCGGCAGGTGATCACGCTCGGGTTCCAGGAGCCCGCGCTGCGGATGTTCCACGCGCACCGCAAGGACGTCCCGGCCGGGCGGACCAACGAGATCGTCATCGACTTCGCCGACCCGGGGTCGATCAACATCGACTTCATGGCCAAGATGCCCGGCCCGGAGATGACGCTGGGCGCGTCCACCATGAGCTTCCGCTACGCCGACTCGTTCGCCCAGTCCAATGCCCTCGAGGGGTACGAACGGCTGATCCTGCTGGCGATGCTCGGTGACATGTCCCTGTTCACAAGCTCCGATGGCATCGAGCGGGTCTGGGAGATCTCCGAGCCGCTGCTGACGTCGCCGCCGCCGGTGGAGCCGTACGAGCCGGGCACCTGGGGGCCGGCCAGCGTGGACAAGCTCATCGCCCCGTACCACTGGCACCTCAGGTAGCTTCCTCTTTATCCCTCGACAAGCTTCTCCCTCGATTCCCTCTGCTCCCTCTGCTCCCTCTGCTCGCTCGACTCGGTGATGGCTCCGTGATCGGGTGATGGCTCCGTGATCGGGTGATGGCTCCGCGACTCGGTGATGGCTCCGTGACCCGCGGGGCCATCACTTTTTCGCGTTGTTCGAATTTTTGGTCCCGGGCCCGGTTATTCCGCGGGCCCGGGGTAACCTCGGTGGAGATATGCCTGCTGTCTCGTTTGTGGTTAACGGCTCGCTGGCCGGGGTCAGCGGGCGGTTCGTGCCGCTCTGCCGTGAGGTCGCCGCCAGGAACGGCTGGACGGCCGAATTCCACGTCACCGAGAAGGCCGAGGCCGGGGTCGCGGCGGCCCGGGGATCAGCCCTCGACGGGGCCGACCTGGTGGTGGCGGTCGGCGGGGACGGAACCGTCCGCGGCTGCGCCGAGGGCGTGGCGTCGACCGGCGTGCCGCTCGGGATCGTCCCCCACGGCACCGCCAACCTGCTCGCCCGGACGCTCGGCATCCCCGGCCACCCGCGGGCGGCCCTCGACGTCGCCCTTGACCAGCGCCGCGCGGCCGGCGACCAGGTGACTGACCGCGTGATTGACCGCGTGATTGACCTGGCGATCGCCGATCGCGAGCCGTTCACCGCGATGGCGGGCATGGGCCTCGACGCCGCCGTCGTGGCCGGCACCAAGCTCAAGCACCAGTTCGGCTGGCTCGCCTACGCGATGTCGGGGGCGGCGCACCTCGCCAGCCCGCCGACCCGGTTCACGATCAAGCTGGACGACAACCCGCCGATCGAGCGGACGGCGCGGTCGGTCGTGGTCGGCAACTCCGGGCTGCTGCCCGGCGGCTTCGCGCTGCTGCCGGACGCCCGTCTCGACGACGGGATGCTCGACGTGGGCGTGCTCGCGCCGCACGGCCCGCTGGGCTGGACTCGGCTGGCTACCCGGGTGCTGACCCACAGCCACCACCAGGACCGGATGCTCGAGCGGTTCCAGGCCCGCCGGGTCGAGATCACCTCCTGCGTGACGCTCCCGCGCGAGGTGGATGGGGAGGTCATCTCGCCCGGCAGCGCGCTCACGGTCACGGTCCAGCCGGGCACGCTCACGGTCCGGGTGCCGGTGACGCAGCGGCACGCCGCCATCGGAGCAGCGGCAAAGCGGTAATAGAGGGGGCCCCGCCGTGACCGCTCAATCGGCGGGTGTATACCGGTATTGGCGCTTCAAATGCGAAAGCCGGTGAACGTGTCCATGGACGCGGAAGAGAGCTTGCTCGGCAAGGTCGGGCGGGTAACAGTCTCCATTCCGGCACATGGCCCGGGCGAGGTACTACTCCCCATTAGGGGCGCCAGCGAGGCGTTCGCCGCTTGGTCCGATGAGCCAATCCCGCGCCATACGCGGGTCGCGGTCGTCGAATCACTGTCGGCCCGCTCGGTGTTCGTCACCCCATTCCCCTAGACTCGAGGAAGAGTCAACCATGTTGTTCTGGCATGTTCCCGCGCCCAACGAGGCACTGCTCATTTCGGGCTCCAAACGGCGCTCGGATGCGACGCAATTCCGCATCGTCACCGGTCATGGCAGCTTCGTCATGCCGGTTAAGCAGCGGGCGCGAAAGCTGTCGCTTGCCCTGCGCGAGGCGGAAATCACCGAGGAATGCATTACCAACCAGGGCATAAGGCTGAGAGTCCGCGCGGTCACCGCGTTCAAGGTCGGCGACGACCAGGCGTCGATCGCGAACGCGGCCCGCCGATTCCTGTCCGAGCAGGACCGGATGGAGGTGCTGGTCGGCCGGGTCTTCGCCGGCCACCTGCGGTCGATCATCGGCGGGCTGACGGTCGAGCAGATCATCAGGGAGCGCGACCGGGTGGCGCAGGAGGTGAAGGACGGCAGCCACTCCGAGATGGAGAAGCTCGGCATCGTGGTGGACGCGCTCGAGATCCAGGAGATCGAGGACGCCTCCGGCTACATCAACAACCTGGCCGCGCCGCACGCGGCCGCGATCGCCAGCCAGGCCAGGATCGCCAAGGCGAAGGCCGAGCTCGAGGCGGCCCAGCGCGAGCTCGAGGCAGGCGCGATGAAGGCGCAGTACGAACGGGACATGGCGATCAAGCAGGCCGGCTACCAGGCCGAGACCGAGCAGGCCAGGGCGCGGGCCGCGCAGGCGGGCCCGCTGACCGAGGCGCAGGCGTCGCAGGAGGTCATCGCGCAGCAGACCGCGCTCGCGCAGCGGCAGGCCGAGCTGGCCGCGCAGCGCCTCGAGGCCGAGGTACGGCGGCCGGCCGACGCGGAGGCGTACCGCAAGCGGACGATCGCCGAGGCCGACCGCGACCAGTCCCGGTTCGCGACCGAGGCGGAGGCGTTCCGCAAGCGGACGATGGCCGAGGCCGATCGCGACCAGGCTCGGCTTGCGGCCGACGCGGAGGCCTACCGGCAGCAGACGCTGGCCGCCGCGCAGGCGCAGTCGGTGCAGGTCAAGGCCGACGCGGACGCGCATGCGGAGCGGTCGCTGGCCGCCGGCCAGGCGGACGCGAACCGGGCCAGGGCGGACTCGCTTCGGCAGGGCAACCAGGAGCTGATCGCGGCCGACCGGCTGATGGAGAACCTGCCCGCGATCGTCGAGTCGGCCGCGCGCGGGCTGGCCGACGCGAACCTCACCGTGCTCAACGGCACCCAGGGCCTCAACGAGGTCGTGGCGGGCCTGATCGGGCAGGGCATGTCCATCCTTGACCTGGTCAAGAAGGCCAGCGCCAACGGCCACGGCGGAGTCCCGGCCCAGGTCGCGGACGGCCGGGGCCCGGCCGAGCTGAACTAGGGCAACCGGGACCGCCCGGCTCAGAACCAGCCCCACGGTGGCCAGAGCACGGCCCGGGCATGGCAGGCTGGAAGCATGTCAGAGCCTCTTACCCTGATGGCGGTCCACGCCCACCCCGACGACGAGGCGTCAAGCGGCGGCATTCTCGCCGCTTACGCCGACCAGGGCATCCGGACAGTCGTGGTCACCTGTACCAACGGCGAGTACGGCGACGCCCCCGGCGGCATCAAGCCCGGGCAGCCCGGGCACGACCCCGACGCGGTGGCCAGGCAGCGCCTGGCCGAGCTCGACCAGTCGGTGAAGATCCTGAAGGTCAGTGACCTGGAGAAGCTCGGCTATCACGACTCGGGGATGGAGGAATGGGACTACAAGAGCCGTCCCGAGGCCTTCAGCAACGTGCCGATCGCGACCGTGGCGGGCCGGATCGCCGACCTCATCACCAAGTACCGCCCGCAGGTGCTCGTGACCTACGACGACCAGGGCGCCTACCAGCACCCGGACCACGTCCACGCGAGCCTGGCGGCCCAGGCGGCGGCCAAGGAGACCGGTATCCCGGCCAAGGTCTACCTGTCGACGATGCGGGGCTCCAACTGGCGCAAGATCTGGGACGCGCTGCGCGCGGCGGGCGAGGAGGTGCCCGACTGGCAGGAGGACGAGGAGCGCGGCCGCCGTGCCCTCGAGTCCGAGGAGCGGATCACCACCACGATCGACATCCGCCCGGTGCTCGAGCGCAAGCGGGCGGCGCTGTTCGCGCACGGCAGCCAGATCAACGACTCGTGGTTCAGCAAGATCCCGCCGGAGGTCGCCGAGCAGGCGTTCGGCTACGAGTACTTCATCCGGGTGGTCGACACGACCGGCACCCCGGTCCCGGAGACCGACCTGTTCGCGGGGCTACGAACCGGGGCATAACCGCCTGGTGGCCGACGATCGCGTAGCCGCCGCCGTCGCGGAACTGTACGGCGCCGATCCCGACGCGTTCACCGAGCGCCGCAAGGCGCTCGTGGCGGCCGCGCGGGAGGCTGGGGACAAGCGGTCCGCTGCTGCGATCACCGCGCTGCGCAAGCCGACGCGGGCGGCGTGGGTGGTCAACCGACTCGCCCGGGACGACCCCGACGCCCCGGCCCGGCTGGCCGCGCTGGCGGCCGAGCTGCGGGCGGCCGGGCGGGCCAAGGACGGGGCGCGGCTGCGGGAGCTGTCGGCCGACCGGGGGGCGCTGATCGACGGGCTGGCGGCCCGGGCGCTGGCCGCGGCCGGAGTCCCCGATCCGCCGCCGAGCCTGCGGGCCGAGGTGACCAACACGCTGACCGCCGCCCTGGCCGACCCGGCGACCGCGGCCCACTTCGCCGCGGGAACGCTCACCAAGGCGGCCCAGTGGTCGGGGTTCGGCTACGCCGATCTCGGTCCGGCCGACGACGCGGCCCCGGAGCGCCCGGCCGCGCCCGATGCCCGCCGCTCCCCCGCCGCCATCGACGTCGCACCGGTCGACATCGCG
>Ga0302314_10008423_pt1 | contig 18344 bp, 20 predicted proteins | sample III_Palsa_N2_3_FD_200533 | JGI IMG/M metagenome (GOLD analysis project Ga0302314, IMG submission 200533) | Peat permafrost microbial communities from Stordalen Mire near Abisko, Sweden - III_Palsa_N2_3 | ecosystem: Environmental > Terrestrial > Soil > Palsa > Peat permafrost | place: Sweden...
CGCGCCGCCGGTGGGGCCCCGCCCCACTTCCGTCTTGCCCCATCGGCGGCCGACAACGGCTCTTCCGGGCCGCCCGGGAGCGGTTGGCGCGTGGCGAGGCCGCGCCCGGGCCGGTGTTTCACCGGGGCGCGGGCCACGGTCTCCCGGAGGTGGCAGTCAGGCCGCCGGTACCACGGCGGTCGGGCAGCGGGCGTGGTACACCACAGCCTGGCTGACCGATCCCAGCCGCCCCAACGGTCCGCGCGGGTGGCCGTGACGGCCGACGGCCAGCAGTTGCTGTGTCGAGGACACCTCGACCAGGCGCTTGGCGGCACCTGAGCGCGCGAGGTCCTCGGTGACTGGAACCTCGGGATACTTCTGCCGCCAGCCGGCCAGGACCTCGGCCAGCAGCCGGGCCTGCTCCGCGGCCACATGGCCCTCCTGGTAGACGGGCGGAAGCGCGTGTCCCGGTGCCGCGATCAGGGGGTAACTCCACGCGTGCACCACCCGCAGCGGCACCTCCCGGCGCTGGGCCTCCTCGAAGGCGAAGGCGAGCAGTTCGTCGCACGGTTCACTGCCGTGTACCCCCACGGCCACCCCGCCCTCGGGACGGGACGCGCCGGGCACCACCACGACCGGGCACGCGGCTCGGGCGGTCACGTGCAGGCTGGTGGAGCCGACCAGGAGTCCGGGGAAGCCTCCGGTTCCGCGCGACCCCAGGACCAGCACGGCGGCCTCGGCGCTGAGGTTCACCAGCGCCTCGCCCGCCGGAACGTCGACCAGACCGCTGGTGGCCTCGAGCCCTGGGCGTCGGGAGGCGGCTTTGGCGGCGAGCGCTTGGAGGGCCTCCTCGTTCGCACTGCGGACCAGTTGGTCGGCCAGGGTGACGGGACCGGCTTGGCCGTGCCAGGGCCAGCCGTGGACCACCGGACTGGCCGTCGACTACCAGGTCGAAGGCGAGTACCCCGCATACGGCAACAACGACGACCGCGCCGACGCCATCGCGGTGGACCTGGTGCGCTCGTTCATGGACAAGATCCGCCGCCATCCCACCTACCGCGGCGCGATCCACACCATGTCAGTGCTCACCATCACCTCCAACGTCGTCTACGGCCACCACACCGGCAACACCCCCGACGGCCGCCGCGCCGGAACCCCGTTCGCTCCCGGAGCGAACCCGATGAACGGCCGCGACCACCACGGCATGGCCGCCTCCGCCCTGTCGGTCGCCAAGATCCCCTACGACCAGGCCCGCGAAGGCATCTCCCTGACCAACACCGTCACCCCCACCGGACTGGGCCGCAGCCCGCAGGAGCGGATCGACAACCTGGTCGGCCTGCTGGACGCCTTCACCACCTGCGGCGGCTTCCACATGAACGTCAACGTCCTGGACCGCGCGACCCTCGAAGACGCCATGGAGCACCCGGAGAACTACCCCGAACTGACGATCCGCGTCTCCGGATACGCCGTCAACTTCGTCCGGCTCACGCCGGAGCAGCAGCGCGACGTGATCAGCCGCACCTTCCACGGATCGCTGTGAGCACCACCCCTGCCCGCTTCTCGCCGGAACGGCCCCAGCCGGGCCGGTCCGGCGAGAAGGGCGCGCTGATCGGCCGGGTGCACTCCTGGGACATGTCCACCGGAGTCGACGGTCCCGGCACCCGCTTCGTGCTCTTCCTCAGCGGCTGCCCGCTGCGCTGCCAGTACTGCCAGAATCCGGACACCTGGCACATGCGCGACGGCACCCCCACCACCGTCGACCAGGTCATGGACGACATCGAGAACTCCGCCGCCTTCCTGCGGGCCTCCGGCGGCGGTGTCACCATCAGCGGCGGCGAGCCCCTGCTCCAGCACGCCTTCACCGCCGAGATCCTGCACCGCTGCGAGGAACTCGGGCTGCACACCGCCCTGGACACCTCCGGATACCTGGGCGCCGCCGCCGACGACGAGCTGCTGGCCGACACCGACCTGGTCCTCCTGGACATCAAGTCCTTCGACATCCGCGTCTACGAACAGCTGACCGGCAGGCGCCTGGCGCCGACCCTCAGCTTCGCCGGCCGCCTCGACGCCCTCGGTATCCGCATCTGGATCCGCTACGTCCTGGTCCCCGGCTGGACCGACGATCCCACCGCCGTCGAGGGACTGGCCACGTTCATCGCGGGCCTGGGCAATGTCGAGCGCGTCGACGTGCTGCCGTTCCACAAGCTGGGAGCGAGCAAGTACGAGGCACTGGGCCTGCCCTTTCCGCTGCGCGACACGCCCACGCCCGACACCGCGCTGGTCGACCGAGTCCGCGAACAGTTCCGCGCGCACGGCCTGACCGCGTAGTTGACCAGCTGGGTGGACGACGTGTCCCAGGGCGCCCACGACATGCGGCTCGTGCTCAGTGACCAATGGTACCCAGAGGGGGGCCGCTTGGGCCCTGCCCCCCGCAGGGGCGCCAGCGACATGCTGGCCGGGAGATGCCGCGCTCAGCAGGCCGGCGCAGCGGGCACTGCTCGCGTGGCGACGCATCACCTGTATCCGCGAACTACCAGCGATTGAGGCACACCGTGATCTTCCTGCTCGCTATCGTCGTCATCCTTGTCCTTGTGGTGCTGGGGCTGACATTCAAGATCGTCAAGCAGTACGAGCGGGGGGTGCTGTTCCGGCTGGGTCGCGTGCTCGGGGAGCGCAAACCGGGGCTGCGGCTGATCATCCCGTTCGTCGATGTCCTGCACAGAGTGTCGCTGCGGATCGTCACCATGCCGATCCAGTCACAGGGCATCATCACCCGCGACAACGTCAGCGTCGACGTCTCCGCCGTCGCCTACTTCCGAGTGGTGGATACGGTGAAGTCCGTCGTCGCGATCGAGAACGTGCACGCCGCGATCGACCAGATCGCCCAGACGACCCTGCGCAAGGTCGTCGGGCAGCACACCCTGGACGAGACGCTGTCCGAGACCGATGCCATCAACCTGGACATCCGCGAGATCCTCGACGTCGCCACCGTCGAGTGGGGCGTGCAGGTGACCCTGGTGGAGCTCAAGGACATCCAGCTGCCCGAGACGATGAAGCGGGCCATGGCCCGCCAGGCTGAGGCCGAGCGCGAGAAGCGCGCCAAAATCATCAACGCCGAGGGCGAGTCCCTGGCCGCAGCTGCCCTGGGTGATGCCTCCGACATCATGATGGCCCACCCTCTCGCGCTGCAACTGCGCAACCTGCAGAGCCTGGTGGAGATCGGCGTCGACAAGAACACCACCGTCGTCTTCCCCGCGCCGCTCATGAGCACCATCGGCGAACTCGGCTCCTTCCTCGCCCGCGAAGCCGCCGCCGCCACTCCACTCGCCAGCCGGGCACCGAAGGCCGCACTGGTCCTGCCGGAGACGCCCGCAGATGCCGCAACACCCGAATCGAAGGCCAGGACCTCCAGGGGAGACATACCGATTCACGGCGCTCCCTTCGTCACTGCGGGACGCTAGTCATCGCCTGCCGGAAGCTGGGGTCGATCCCCGCGTCCGGCAGGCGGCGCGCCGACGACCATCCCCCCGGGCGCCGGCGGCGACAAGGACTCGACGCCAGCCGGCCGCCACCCAACCATGTTCGAAGGAGCGCACATCCGATGAAGGCAGCGCCTTGGCCCAAGAGCATGCTCCGATTGACCGTGCATCAGAAGGCCCCCGCCGGGCACGCCTTCGCCCCGGGATGCTTCGATCCCTGGGTGGGGGAAATCATCCCAGTAGTCGTCGATGACCCCCTGCTCCGTGGTGCCGAGTTCACGCTGCTCGACTACGAGGTCACAGACACCGGCACGACGGCACGTCTGAATGTCGAAGCCGAGAGCCCCATCGAGTTGGAGATCGGCGTGCGTTCCCATGCGTTGCCCGAAACCCCGGGGCAACCGCTGTAGGCCGACCACCGTGTTCCCGCAGCGCGAACAATCCGCAGCGGGCGGTGGAAGCGAAGCACCGGGGGCGGAGGAGCCGAACACCATGCCGCGAGAGAAGCCGAGTCCACGCGAGTCGGAAACAGCGCTGCCGCCCCTGCGTGAGGCATCAGCGAACATCAGAAGCTCCGCCGCCGGTCCCTGCGGAAACGTGACCGTGAGCATGAGGTCGTCATCGCCTCTCCGCAGGGCCGGTTGGCGACGTTCAGTCCGTACCCGCGTCCGGTCGGCCTCGCTTCGAGGACGTTCGGCCCAAAGCCCGGCGGTCTGCGACCGGGCCACAGTGAGCAGTGCCGCACCGGCTTCCCAACCGGCGGGCAGGAAGGAAACCATGCGCGCCACAGCGCACCCCAGCACCGCCGATTCGGCACTGCCGATCATGTTGCAGCTCCAGTCACAGCCCCCCGGACGCGACGGCCTGCCGCACCGCACCTTGGTCGGCGAGCTGATGGACCGCAAAGTGACCACCGTCGACCCCTGGACGGGCTTCGCCCACCTGGTGGTGGCCTTACGAACCCACCACCACGGGGTTCTGCCCGTGCTGGACGATCAGCGCCGCGTCGTGGGCACAGTCAGTGCCTCGGACCTGCTTGCCAAACTCGCCCGGCGATCCCTGCCATCGCACCTACACACCTGGGATGCCCGAGAGGTTCGCGCACCACGCCACCGAGCTGCGGCGGTGGTCGCCCGCGAGTTGATGACCACCCCCGTCTTCACCGTCAAGGTTGAGGCCACGGCCGCCGAGGCAGCCCAGCTTGCGGCACGCCACCACATCCACCACATCCCTGTCGTCGACGACCATGGACGCCTGGCCGGGATGGTGTGTCTGTGCGACCTGCTCAGCGCCCTGGACCGAAGCGACGACGCGATCCGCTCCGAGGTCCTGTACATAGCCGTGTGCCGAGACCTGAACGTCGAACGCTCCACGCTGCTCGTGGACTGCCAACAGGGCCGGGTCGCACTGCGGGCCACAACGGCCCGACGCAGCCAGACCCAAGTACTGCGCGACCGAGTGCTCGCTGTCGAGGGCCTCGTAGACCTCGCTGACGACTTGTACTGGCAGACCGACGACACCCGAACGCCCGCACCCGGCAACTTTCCCTAGCACGACGCCGCGTCAATTCGTCGTCCGACGTGTCAGCAAGTGTTGACTCCCCCGCTGGGGGCAGTGGTGACCAGGCGGTTCGGTAATGCCCGAGGTCGGCCGATCCGCAGTAGCGGGTAGCCATCGAAGTGCAGCAGCGCGGCAGTCATCGGTCCGGCTCCCTCAGGGATCCGGTCAGGATTCGCGTGACCAGTCGTGAGCGTTTGACCAACTGCCAGACGTCAGGCGGTAGGGCACCACCGTGCCCGGCTCGGCCCGGGTCTCAACACGAGGGACTTGCTGAGCGGATGAGGGCCAACTGCCCCAGCCTCGTTGTGGACGATCGCGTCTGACGGCAGCCGGGCTACGGCACCTCGCATGTTGCCAGGCGCTTGCGTTCGTCCGGGTAGGGTGAGGAAACATGCTCCGAGCCTCCTGCTCGCTGATGCGGCTTCTCGCGGTGGGCTGGTCAATGACTGCCGAACGCCCTCGGACAGGCCGCCGACCGCTCCGCGGACTGGTGGTCCGCTCGGCGGTCGGTCGGCTTGCAGGGGCGTTCGTGGTTGCCGGGCTGCGGTTAGACGGGGTTCGGCTGGGGCCGCGGTGCGGCTGCCGGCGGCGTGAGGAGTTCGGCGTCGTCGGGGGTCCTGCGGGAGTGACGGATACCGAGGCCGACCAGGATCGCCATGACCAGGGCCAGCACGAACGAGGCGATGGACGCCCAGAGCGCGAGGGTGGCGAAGACCGAGAAGGCGTATGCCTCCAGTAGCAGGCCGCGCAGGGTCGTGCCCTGGAAGGAGGTCTGCACCTCGGCCGCGAGTGCGGCGTCCTTGGGGTTGGCTCGGGAAGCGTTGCTCACCTGGGAGTACACGCCGCCGTAGGGCATCTCGGAGAGGTGAACGGCGATGAAGTGGTCGGCGTACGCCTTGGCTTGGGGCCCGGTGGTCATCAGCTGGCCGGCGTACCGGTCGAGGTAGGGGCTGATCTTCGGACTGGCCAGCTCTGTGCTCCCCTTGGCCGGGAAGACGATCTGCTGCTGGGCCAGCTGGCTGTGGACGCTGGAGTTGGCGAAGTTGTAACCCCACATCGACAGCGCACCGGCGACCACCAGCATCACCACGACCACTACTCCGCCGAGGCTGGCGAGGAGGTCAAAGACCTTGCGACGCATAACAGTCACCTTTCGTTGTCCGGGCTGCCTGCCCGGGATGCTCTGATCATGTGTCAGGCAAGCGGCGGGGATACAGGGTCCATTGGTCCCGTACGAGCCGCCACAAGGACCTCCGTCTCACCACCGGCCGTGGGACTACCCCGCCTGGGCTTGGGGTGCTCAGCCCGGTTCCGCGCTCTCCTGGGCGCAGTCGGCGGGCACGACGGCGACTCCACGGATGGATGACCCGCAAGGGGGCGTAACGGTCGGCGGCCGTATGCAGGGCGATGGGCCGGTCGGGGCCCGCTACAGGGTCCATCGGCACCTGACACAGGGGCGTCGGCCTTGACCACACCCGACCAACCCCGTCCGGCGAGGCAACCCCGGTCGCTGCTGACCGTGGCGACCGAGCAGATCGCATGGTCGTCGCCACTTCTCCTGCACCCAGGGGCTTTTGACGAGGGGTCCGCCCTGGACTGACACGACGGAGCTCCGCCCAGGGCAGGAGCTTGGTGCCGGATCCATCCGTGTCGCGTGGCACCTGTGGACGCAGGCCCAACTGGGGCCCTGCAGGCAGCCGATGGTGGCCCGGCCGGTGCCGGTCGGCGGCCGGCCGATCAGTGCCACCGTGTCGTGGGAGTGGTGGCGAAGCTGTTCCCGTTCGGGACCCGGCTCCTATGCCGCTGATGCGCGCGCGAGCGGCACGCTCCACCGCAGGCGGGTTCCTCCGGCTTCCCCGGGCCCGATCACCAGGGCGCCGTCGCGAGCTTGCGCACGCTCGGCGAGGTTCGCCAGCCCGCTGCGCGCGACGCCGTCCGGAAAGCCGACCCCGTCGTCCACAATGATCACGGTCAGGTCCGTGCGGGAGGCCACGACGGTGACCTCGACGCTGCCGGCCCGCGCGTGTCGGACGGTGTTGCTCAGGGCCTCGCCCAGTACGGCGATGACGTCCTCGGCGATCTCGGCCGAGACCTCCGTGTCCAGCAATCCCTCCATCCGCAGCGCCGGGGTGCACCCGAGGGCAGGGGCAGCCCGCTCGACCGCCTCGACCACGCGGGCCCGCAGCCCGCCGCCACCCGCACTGGCGTCGCGGGCACGAAGCCCGAAGATGGTCGTTCGTATGATCTTCACGGTCTCGTCGAGGTCGTCCACCGCGCGTTGTACGCGTTCGACGGCCTGCGGGTGCTCGATGAAGCGCTCCGCGCTCTGCAAGGTCATCCCGGTGGCGAAGAGCCGCTGGATCGCCAGGTCGTGCAAGTCGCGGGCGATCCGGTCGTGGTCCTCCAGCAGGACGATCTGCTCGGCGTCACGGCGCCGGTCGGCCAGTTCCAGTGCGAGCGCGGCCTGCCCGGCGAAGCCCAGCAGGGGCTCGGACTCCCGCGGGGTGAACTCCGCGGAACCCAACGTGCGCACCAGCATCAGCACCCCGCGCACACCCCCTTCAACGGTGCCCATCCGTACCGCTACCGCTGGAGCGAGGCCGTCCCAGCGGCGCGGCCCCTCGGTGATCCTCGGATCGCTGTTGACGTCCGCGCTGATGACCGGCCCGCTCGCGCGCAGGGCGGCACCCACGAAGGAGCCCATCTCGGGCAGCAACAGGCCCCGGTGCGCCGCCGCGCCCTCTCCGACGGCCAGCTCCACCGCCAGTTCACCGGTGTCGCCGACCGGCAGCGCGATCACGGCCAGGTCCGCCCCGGCGATCTCCCGGGCCCGGTCCACGACCAGACGCAACACCTCGGTCTCAGGATTGCCCGAGAGCAGGGCATTGGTCACCTCGGCGTTGGCGCTCAGCCACCGCTCCCGCTGCCTGGCCTCGCGGTACAGCCGAGCGTTGTCGATCGCGACGCCGGCAGCGACAGCGAGCGTGGACAGCACCGACTCGTCCTCGCTGTCGAAATCACCGCCTCCGCGCTTCTCGGTGAGGTAGAGGTTGCCGAACACCTCACCCCGCACCCGCACGGGCAACTCCAGGAACGGCCCTGGCGAGCCTTCCCCGGTGGCCAGTCCGTCCAGCCCGCCGTCCTCGTCCAGGCCCACGGTGACGAACTGCGAGAGCCGACCGCCTTCACCGACCACAGCCAAGGTCCCCTGGCGCGCGTCCACCAGAACCACCGCCGACTCCACGACATGCCGCAGCACCTGGGCCAGATCCAGATCTCGCCCGACCGCCAGCGCCGCCTCCAGCAAACTGTGCAACCGCTCTCGGGCCTTCCTGGCCAGGTCCAGGCGTGCCCGCAGTCCGTCCGGCCCTGCCCGCTGGCGCTCTGCCTCGCTGGTCATCTGGCCTCCATCGGTCTTGGGGACCTCTACCCAGCCCTGCACCGGCTACCCGCGCACGGTGATCAAGGGCGACCGACGCCCCCGGTCGGCCGACGACGAGACCGGGAGTGACCTGGCTCAGAAGCACCGCGATTTCCGCCCACGTCATGAGACCGATGACGTACCCGTCGGCGTCGACCACCGCCCAGAGCACGATCCCGCCTGCACGCGCGACGTCAGGGGCCACCGCGGCCGTCAGGTCAGACGGGTTGGCCCGGGAGGCTACAGCTGCTGGCTGCCAAGAACCCAGCTGGTGCGTCGACCGGGTGACTTCGCCGGCCGGCGGGCCGGGGCCTCGTCTGCGTCGGTCGCCGCGCGGCCGATCCGCGCTCGTCCGGCTCGCCGGGTGACACCGGGCTGACCTGGTCATGGACAGACAATGACGATCGATCAACATCGGCGGCACGGAGCTGTTTTTCCTCGACCAGCTGATTCGCCACAGGTCACAATGAGGCCGACCGAGTAACAACGGCCATGGGCCCGCTCGTTATCCAGACGCAGCCCGTTGACCTCGCAAGAAGGCGGACGGGATTGAGTACGGTTTTCGCCAGGCGCGCCCCTCGCGCCGAAACACCCCGGATGCCGGAGGGACACATCGAGCTGGCAGAGCCGCCGGTCCTCGGCGAACCCGCCGGGGCCGACTTCGGTTCCGCCCTGATGTACCTGCCGATGGGGCTGGGTACCGGCGCCATGGTGCTGATGTTCTCCATGCGCAGCGCCGGACCGACGACGTACATGATGTCCGGGATGATGGGCGTCGCCATGGTCAGCATGACGCTGACCCAGATCGGCCGTTCCGGCGGCGAGCGGCGGCGCTGCGCGCCCGGGGCGAGATCGAGGACCCGTACAGCGACGTCTTCCTGGTCGTGGACGGCTGGTTCACGCTTCGCCAGGACTACGAGGACCTGGAGCCCCGGGTCATCGAACTCGCCTCACGCGGGCTGTCGTTCGGCATGCACGTGATCGCCTCGGCAGTGCGCTGGTCGGAGATCCGGCCCCGGCTGCGGGACATGCTCGGCACCAAGTTCGAACTGCGGCTCGGCGACCCGATGGAGTCCGAGGTCGGCTCGCGGACCGCCGCGGCCGTCCCGCACCTGGCCGGGCGCGGCCTCACCTCGGCCGGGCACCACTTCCTCTCCGCGCTGCCCCGGCTGGACGGCGTCTCCGCCACCGGCGACCTGACCGAGGCCACCAAGGCCGCCGTCGCCGAGATCGGCACCTTCTGGACCGGCCCCTCCGCCCCGGGCGTCCGGCTGCTGCCCACCCGGCTGCCGGCCGAGCAGCTCCCGCCGGCCGACGGCGAGGTGCGGGCCTGCCTCGGCTGGGACGAGCAGCGGCTGGAACCCGTCTGGCACGACTTCGCGGCCACCCCGCCCATCACGCGACACGACAGCCTCGCCCCGATCCCGCCGATCCGGCACGCTCCGCTGCCCTCGATCGCGTCCGTTCTGGACTCCATCAGCCGGTCGCCCGCCCCGACCGTCACCCCCGCCGACCAGGACCACACCGCCGCCCCTGCACCGCTGCCCTCACCCACCGTCACCGGCGGAACCCGCCGGCAACCGCTGCGGACCATGACCGTCACGTCCCCGCAGATCCACACCCCCTCACCGGAGACAACGACGACGACCAGTTCCGACGACGTTCAGAAACATCCCGCCCCCACCATCACGGTCACCACGCCCAGCGGCGAGGACCTGGTCACCGCGCCTCCGCTGCCTTCCAGCCGCACCACAGACCTCGACTCCCAGGGCCCGCCCCCGCCGGTCCCGCACCAGCAGGGCGGTCCGCCGCAGCATGCGACGGCGGCCCCGACCACCCCGGGCCACAAGCCACCGCCCGCACCGGTAACCGCCCCTCCCCCGACGACCGTCGAGCGAATCTCCAGCGAGCCCATCGAGTTCGACGCCTCCTCGACGGAGTTGGACGGCGAACAGGGCCGTTTGATCAGCTCGTTGGCGTCCCAGGTCGCCACCAGCGGAATGGTGCGGACGTCGAACGACGGCCCGCGGCCGGTGGTGACCGTGGACGCGCACGCCACCGTCGCCCACGGCGGCCGGGCGCACTTCGGGCAGTCCCTCCAGCTTTCAGCGCTACGGGGGGCATCGGTCGCTGCGGCCTTCCGGGAGGCCCTGGGCCAGGAGTTGGCCGATCGGCGGACCCCGGGCAGCCCACAGGTGAGCGTGGACGACATCCCGCTGATCGTGCTTCCCCAGGGCGCGCCGGGTTCGCAGCAGCTGACCGTCGAACAACTGCCGCCCGTCAGCGACCAGACCGTCTTGCACGTGGATCTGCAGAACCAGCAGCCCGACCCCACACAGCCCAGCACATGAGGCGAGGGATGAACTCAGCTCATGCCGTTGGCAAAGCGAGTGTCATGAATCCCCTCAAAGCGACCGGGATTCGGACGCACGTTGAACTGCGCCCACCCAGGGGCGGAGGCAAGAGCAATCAGTCGCGCTCGGCCTCACGCAACGCTCCAACAACGCGGCGCACGAACGCCTCAAGGGCTTCTTCCAGCATCTGGTCGGCCAACTGAGCCGTTTCGGCCTCGGGGACGGGGCCGGTCAGTAGCAGACGTCGTTGTGCCCGCTGGAGAAGTTGGCGCCGTCGTTGCCGTTGCTCGTGCCCAGGGTGATGTTCGTGTCCGACTGCGGGAGGCGGAGCGTACCGTCCCGGTCCCCGGGAGCGCGAAGAGCTGCTGGCCTGGTTGTCCGCAACGACGCAGGAGTTGCTGGACGCGCTGCGGGGGGCGGACCCGAACGGCAGTTATTTCGGTGGACTCCCTGCAACTCGACGAGGATCCACAGCTGCTCGACCTGCTCCACGCCTGGAAACCGGAGGACTGGGCGTGACGACACGCCACCGCGTACAACCTGCCGCCTCAATCGCGAACGGTCCCGCACCGAACGGTGGCGGCGCGCACGGCGGCCTATTTCAGGAACACCAGATACACCACGGCGAACACCGCGACAATGCCGATGTTGACGGCCAGTCGCGGACCGAACCGGTCACGCAGGAAAAACACGTCTACACCCACGATGACCGCCACCATGACCAACACGTACAACGCGACGAAGATCGACCTCATACGGCTCTTCTACCCGCGGCTCGCAGCGAGTACCAGCGTCGAAGCCCTTTGTGCGGTGGTCGCGCCTCGCCAGGCTCTCGCCGCCCAGCACGAGTCCTCCTACGTGGCGCCATCCGGGGTGCGAGCCACCTGACTCGGCTCCCAGTGCCTGCGCCCAAGAGCGCGATACGGGTCACGAGCGGCGTCGTAGGGGCCCGGACGGCGCGCGTACGCGACCAAACACGACCGGCGGCCGCCGCAGGCCGATGCGGGCGAGGCGCAGGGCCGAGCGGTCACTCGGCGTGGGGGCCGGTTCTCAGCGTCGGTGTCGCGGCGGGCAGGCCGCTGACGCGAACCGCCACATCTGCTCAGTGACACGGACGCCGCCCGCGCATCCCGGCGAACCATCCGGGGCAGACGCACCCCATGGCCACCACGCAGACACCCGAGCCTGATCACGACGAACTGTTACGGCGTCTCGACGCTGCCACCGTCGAACACATTCGCACCCGCATCGCCCTCGACGCCGCCATAGCAGACGCGCGCGCAGCCGGTGTGCCGGTGGAGGTGATCGAGGGCCGCAGCCCCTACGAGCACGGGCTCGCGCAGCGCGCCGCGGACCAGGTCGACGCCGAGCGCGTCACCGGGCACACGGCGCCCGAGCACCTGATCCCGAAGCGCGGTGACCAGCCAGGGAGGTGAGCGGGCGATCACCGTCCCGTCTCCGCCCGAATCTCGGCCGGCGCCTGCTCCCGGGTGAGTCCGGCTGCTCACGCACCGCAGTGTCGAGAAGGGTTCCCGCCCGGCTCGGTGGCTTGGCCGTGCCGCCATTCCAAGCCGACAGCGTGGGAAACGACTCAGCAGCCGACCACCGGCCGAAAGGCCCTCTTCACCGAGACCGCCTCAGCGTTACCGTGCCCATGGAGTCGTTCGCGATTCAAGATCTCAGCGAACGGCGGGCGTATGAGCGGGCCATGAAGGAAACGGGTTCGGCAGCGTCGTTACGACAACTCAACCACCTTCATCCTGGCCCGGATGGTGGAACGGGTCACGGGTCGCGGTCTCCCGGAGTTCCTCGACGAGCGCCTCTTCAAACCGATGGGCGTCGACCACGCCGCATGGGACCGGTTGAAGAGCGGTGCCGCCTTCGGATTCCACGGACTGCACCTCACGACCGAGGCCATTGCCGTCTTCGGTGAACTGCTGTTGCGTGGCGGCCTCTGCGGCGACCAGCAACTCCTCCCGCGCGAATGGGTGGAACTCGCGACCAGACGGCACATCGACTGCGTACCCCTCAAGGAGGGGGCGGACGACGCCGACTTCCGCTGCCGACTTCCGCTGCCGGGTTCCGCCGACCCGGGACGTTCGGCCAGTGCGACACTCGACGCCTCCGCTGAGGGCTCGGCCCTGCCCGACGGAACGACGGTGATCATCGATCCCATCGACGGCGGTTGGCTCGTACGGTTCGCGTCGCTCCTCGACGTTGATGTCGGCCATGGCGACTGGCGAGAAATTCCCCGCTCGGCCGACCTGTCGACGCGGCCCGTGCCGGGCAGGGCAGCGCATTCGTCGCCGATCTCTACGTCGTCACCACCCCGCACCGCGTTCAGCTGGTCGTCGACGCCGCGGCGAAGACCGCGGCGGCGACATGGAGCACCGTGCCCCTGACCGGCCCAGCCTGGAGTTGCACATGCGGTCGCCACTGATGACACGACCTGACGTCGCGTAGGAGATAGCGGCCGAGCGGGTGTCGCCCAGTTGCAGCAGTCGTGCCGCGTTTCTGGGCTCCGCTGCACGTTCGCTGCGCCCTCAGGCGTCCGGCTGCCGGTCGGCGAGAATGTCCCGGGCCGCTCGGCTGCCTGATGCCAGGGCACCTTGGAGCGATCCGGTGGCCCGGTGGTCGCCGCACAGATAGCGGCGCTGCCCCAGGCGGGAGCCGCGGATCAGGGGGTGCGGGGCCGGCATGGCGGGCAGCGCGTCCGGGATGGTGCGGGTAGCGATGTGCTCCCAGCGGCCGGTGTCCGTGCGGTAGAGCTCGCCGAGGCGGCCGCGTACCCGCGCCTCCTGGCCGACTTCGTCGCCGCCGAGGACCGAGGTGGACACCAGTGCGCGTCCGTCCGCGCTGTAGGTCGGGGCGACCTCGGTCAGCACACAGGTGTGCAGGACGGCTCGGCTGCCGTCCACGACCAGGGTGGGCTCTGGCAGCGGAGAGCGGGCCGCGGCGTGGTAGTAGGTGGTGACTGTGCGTCCAGGCACCGTGTCCAGGTCCGGGAGCAGGGCTGCCGCCGCGCTCGCCCCGGTAGCCACCACCACGGCGTCGGCGGTCATTTCGGTTCCGTCGGCCAGGCACACCCCGGACCCTTCCAGCCGAAGTACCGGTGCCCCCAGGCGCAGTGTCCCCTGCGGCAGGGCCGCGGCCAGCTGGTCAGGCACCGCGCGGACGCCCGACGCCGGAAGGCACAGGGTTCCGCGCAGCATGCTGCGCAGGACCAGGTGGAAGAAGCGGCTGGAGGTCTCCAGGCTGTCGTCGAGGAACACGCCCGCCAGGAAGGGGCGGAAGAGGGCCTCGACGAGGGCGTCGGAGACGCCGGCCCGGGCCAGGGCGGCCCGGGTGGTGGTCTCCGGGCCGCGCCGCAGCAGGGCCGCGGGTGCCAGCAGGTCGCGGCCCGCGAGCGCGCCCAGTGCCGCCAGGTCCCGTGCCGAGGCGAACCGGCCCGGTAGCAGCTCTGCCACCGAGGCTGCCCCGCGGGTCGGATCGCCGAGCCTGACCCGCCGGTCGCCGTGTTCCAGGAGCAGGCCCGCGGTGAACGGCCGAAGCCTGAGGGCACGCAGGTCCAGACGCCGTTTCACCTGCGGGTAGGAGGTATTGAACACCTGGAATCCGCGGTCGAGCCGGAAACCGGCGACGGTGTCGGTGCGCATCCTGCCGCCCACCGCGTCTGACGCCTCCAGCAGCCGGACGCTCAATCCTGCTTTCAGCAGGTCCGCGCTGCAGGCGAGCCCCGCCAGGCCGGCACCGACGACAATGACGTCGCTGTGTACATGTGCGGCGGACGCCACGATTCGCCCTCCCTTGCCCGACTTCACCACGGTAGTGGGCACAGTACCCCTGCGGTCAGCTCCCCAGACCAGCGACACGGCGCCCGTCCCGCGGGTACGCCCCGCGGGGGTCCGGCGGCCTCGTCAGTCGGGCGGCCTCAAAGAGCACCAGCCGGACTGGCTCTGCAACTCGTCCCTGCGGGACTGTGATCGCGATGTCTCTGTTTGCGGTCAGGTCTGACCGTCCTGGTGCTCGCGACCCTGGAGGTCTGGCACGAGACGCGATCCTGCGCTCGCCTCGTGTCCAGTGCCGCATCAAGCAACGTTCGCCCGTGAGCTGAGCACTTGACCTTGTTCTGCCTCCTCCGGAGCTTGAGAATGGATCAGGTGGAGACAGGACGGATCGAAGCGCTGCTCAGGCTCGTAGTCGACCCGACAGCACGCTTGGACGAACGGGACGACGCCGCCATGGACCTGGCTGCGAGCGACGATCCCAGGGCCCGTAGCGTCCTCATCGGCATTGCGAGCAACTCGGCATCCGAGTATGTACTCGCGGCGTCCGCCGGAGAGTCCCTCGGTGAGATCGCCACGCGCACCGGTGCCTTGGCCGATGAGGAAGTGGCCTTGCTCAGGTCAGACGCGGGCGCGGAGTACCGGGCCGCCCACAACCGCTGAGTGCGCCCCACTCACAGACGCTGCAGCGACGACGGTCGTCCGAGAATTGCCGGGGCGTCAAACTGTTCAGGTGGCAGAACGAGTACGGCTTCGGGGGATCGACAGCGACGAGTGGCAGCGGCTTCTGCGGATCGTCCGCAGGGGCACCGGGTCGGCGGTGACCTGGCGGCGGTCCCAGATGATGCTGCTGTCCGCGCAGGTCATGCCGGTGGCGAAGGTGGCCGAGATGACGTTCACCAGCGCGAACCGGGTCCGGGGCGCGATCCACAACGGCGTGATGCGACCAGGAAGGGGGCAGGGGTCGGCGGGGCGCCCGGAGGACGCGTGCGGGTCACACGCTGGCTGCCCGGCGCCGACCCCTGCCCTTGCTCCTACCCTGTAATACCACCGAGGCGAACGCGACGTACGACACAGACGATGCGGTGGTGAAGAAGCAGGCCTGGAGGCGCACCGGTCGGTGCGCCTCCAGGCCTGTGTTCGGCTATGGCGTGTGCCGGGTCACCATCAGTACCAGCGGCCGCCTCCGCCGCCGCTGCGGGCGAAGAAGCCGACGACCCACAGCACCAGCACGATCACCGCGACCCACCACAGAATGTGGATCGCGAAACCCGCACCACCCAGGATCAGGGCGAGCAGCAGAACAAGCAGAAGTGCACCCATTGTCATCATCCTCCTTCACCACGCTGCTGCCCCCGACCCCCGGGACTATGCACCGCCGTTTGCCCAGTCGCAGGCCACGGGGTCGCTGACGGTCTTGGTCGTGGGCCGGGACTGCTCAGCGCAGGTGGCTGTGTGTAACGACCAGGAATCCGAGGAGCGCCAGGATGACCGCGCTCAGGTCGGCGACGGTCAGCGGGTGGCGCGGGTTTCCGGGCAGCGGGAGAGCCGGCCTTCGGCGCGTTGCGGCACTTCCGGCCGTCGCGGGTTCTGGCTCCGCAGCGACCCGGGACAGCGCGGCAGCGGCCGCCCGGAACCCGGCGATGATCACCAGCAGCGGCACGTCCACCCCCCAGGTCGACTCCTGTTGTCGCAGACCGTGGCCAGGATGCCCGAGCGCGCCCACCGCACACGCTCCCAAGCTCTTCGTGGCTTCGCGCCGACTCCGGGTGCAGCAGACACATGCCGGGCAGGTTTGCGGCAAGGCGAGTGTCATGACTCCCCTCATCTGGCATCCGATCCGTGAAGTCCGCCTCCGTGAAGCCCTCGTCCCGGACCCTGTCGGTACCGGCGAGCTCGATGTGATCACCGGCGGGCGGCTCGCCGTGGCCGACGGGGTCCTGTACATCGACCCCCGCGAGGGGTTGCCCGACCCGGAGATCGAGCCGTACACCGTGACCGGGATACCCCTGGGCGGCGTGATCTCGTTCAGCATCGAGATCCAGGGCATCCACGCCGACGAGGGACCCCGGCGCCAGGCCAAGTGACTCGAACAGCCGCGCAGCATCAGCTTGACTCTGAAGCTCCTATAGATCGTCAAGCTGTAGGAACTGTAGCGGGTGTGGCGCTCTATGCGCTGGCGAGGTGGCGGCGAACCGCTCGGGCGACGGAGCGCTTGAGGCACCTGAGGATGTCCTTCGCCTTGAGCAGCAACAGTCCTCCGAGCTCGTCACCAGCACCCTATGCCACGACAGCGGTACCTACACTCCCCGCCTGACCACCCACCGCGACCTGCCCGTCGACGACCCAAGTCGGAGCGAGGGTTGCCGAGCACTTGCGGGCGTGCCGTTTCGGGTTCGCGGCGAGCTGCGAGCCCGTACACGGCTGCCCAGCTGCCGACCAGCCCCGGCCGTGGACTGGGAAGGGGATTAAGGGGAATGCGTTCAACGGGTTCCGGGCGGGGCGTGGTACTGGGAGGCTGGGCCATATGAACGAGACCGTATGAACGAGCTGGAGGAACTGCGGGCCCGGGTGGCGCAACTGGTGGCCGAGGTGGACCGGTTGCGCGACGAGTCGGCGCACACCCGGACCCTGGCCGCCATGGCGGACCGGGACTCGGCCGAGGTCCGCGCGGCCCTGCAAGCCCGCGTTCAGAGCCTGGCCGCGCTGCGCGCCACCCAGCTCGAGCAGGGCAACGACCTGAGCGCCCTCGCGCAGGCGGTGAGTGGCTTGGCCGTCGGGCAGGCCGAGCACAGCCGCGCCCTGGAGAACATCTCCGGTGCCATCGCACTGATCCTGGCCCGCCTGGAGCAAGACGCCGACCGATGAACCTCCACCCGCCCAAGACCACGGCCGTGGTCTTGGGCGGGCCCGACCGACTCGGGCTGAGGCCGACCGGGCGCAGCGCAAAGCTGATCGAGCTTCAGGCACCAGCACCGCCGGCGTGACCAGCCCGGCGGCCTCGGCGCTGCCGCAGGCGCGGTCGGCCTGCCCCTCCACGGGGGTGCCGTCCATGTCGAAGGGCACGGCCCGCAGCGGGCAGGTGAATGTGGTCACGCTCACTTGAAGGGCCTGCCGTCCAGGGTCCAGTGCGAGTCGGGGGTGCGGTTCAGGGCGGCATAGACCTGGGCGGCATAGACCTGGGCGGCATAGACCTGGGCGGCGATGTCGGCATGCCGAACCGGGGCGGACGGGTCGAACCCGGCTGGGATACCCGGCCCGCAGCAGGCGACCCAGGCGGCTCGCTCATGCTCCGAGCGGCCGCCGTGGCCGCCGCCCCCGCGGTGGCCGTGGTCGGTGACCACGATCACTGTCCACGCCTCGTTCGGGGTAGCCGGGTCGGCCGTGTACCGCGTCGAGCAGGCGGCCAAGGCGTTCGTCGGCGCGGCGGACGGCGGTCCGGTACTCCTCGCCGCAGCCCAGGTGGTGACCGGTCTCGTCGACCGCGCCCAGGTACACGAACGAGACTTCCGGGTCGGCCGTGCCAAGGACATGGACCGCCTCGGCGGTCACCTGGTCGTCGCACTCCTCCCAGCCCTTGGGGGTGTCGGCGGTCGGCGCCACGTAGGAGAGCCGGGAGGGCCCGGCGAACAGCGGTCCTCCGCCGCCGGCGAGCAGCAAGGGCTCCCAGCCGGCGGTGACGAAGGTCCTCCTGCCGTCCTGCTGGGCCAGTCTGGTCGCGAAGTCGGGGAAGACGTCCAGCCGGTGACCGGCGACGTGGTTGCCG
>Ga0302314_10008424_pt1 | contig 18341 bp, 15 predicted proteins | sample III_Palsa_N2_3_FD_200533 | JGI IMG/M metagenome (GOLD analysis project Ga0302314, IMG submission 200533) | Peat permafrost microbial communities from Stordalen Mire near Abisko, Sweden - III_Palsa_N2_3 | ecosystem: Environmental > Terrestrial > Soil > Palsa > Peat permafrost | place: Sweden...
GGAAGGACCTGACGATGACTGCCAAGCTCGACTACCGCTGGCACCTGCGCAAGGTGATGGCGGACCGCGGGATGTTCTCCACCACCGACCTCATCCCGCCGCTGGCCGAACGGGGCATCACCTTGTCAACGAGCCAGGTCTACCGGCTCGTGGTCGAGCGGCCCGAGCGGCTGAGCCTGAAGATCCTCATGGCCCTGCTCGACATCCTGGACTGCCGCATGGACGACCTCGTCGAGCCGATCGCCTCGGCCACTGTCGCGAAGAGGCCGAAGAAGGCCGCGGCCGCGGGCACGGCACCGCCAGCAGCGGACGGGCTCGGCGACCTGCGGCCCAAGCGGGCCAGGATCAGGGGCGTCGACCTGCCGTGACCACCAGCGACCAGCCAGACCGCGCAGTCACGGACCCCGTCGGCCTGATCACGGACCTGATCACCCGCGTCGAGAACGACCTCGACCCCGCGGCTGTCCGGGCCGTGGTCCTCGGCGTCACCGGCGGCCGCGCGAAGTCGCGCAGACTCGCCGAGGCCCTGGCGGCTCGGCCCGAGGTCCTGTCTGACGGCAGGTCTCCGGCGCCCCGGGCCATCGGCGACCTGCTGATCGCCCTCCGCAAGGCCGGAGTCACGGCGATCTCGCCGCCGGTCTGCCGCGACTGCGGCAAGCACTTGCGGACCTTCCAGCGCCGAGGCCAGGACTGGTACTGCTCTGTCTGCGGCCAAGAGGGCGCCGAGTGTGCCGCCTGCGGAAACACCCGGAGGATCTCCATGCGGGACCGGACCGGGCAGCCGCGCTGTTCGATGTGTCCGGACGTCGACCCCCGTGATCCGCTCGACGTAATCCACGAAGTGATCACCAGAATCAGTCCGGCCGCCGATCGCGAGGTCGTCGCCGACGCGGTCCGCCGGTCCGCTCCCCGCCCCTCCTACCAACAGAGACTTGCCTGGGCTCTGGAAGACGACCCCCGCCTGCTGACCGGCGAGGGGCACCTGGCTCCTCTTCGCGCCATTCTGCGGTTCATCGAGTTGCTGCACGCCGCCGGCATCGCAGGCGTCGTCCGGCCGGCCTGCCCCCGCTGCCAGCGCGTGGTCCGGATCGACAAGCCTCTCGACGGGCAGCGGGTCTGCCGCAACTGCATCGCCAAGTCCCGCATCGAGGAGTGCTCGCGCTGCGGCGCCCGGCGCGAGCCGGCCACCCGCGACGCCGAGGGGCGGCCGCTGTGTCCGCACTGCCTGATCACAGACCCGGCCAACCTGGAGGCCTGCATCGTCTGCGGCAAGCGGCGCATGGTCTGCAACCGGACTCCCGACGGGCCGATCTGCCCGAACTGCCGTCCACTACCTACGCTGGTCTGCTCGATCTGCGGCCGAACGGCACCCTGCATGCTCTCGAAGCTGACCGGGCAGCCCCGCTGCGGCAGTTGCGACCAACGAGAAGCACACTGCACCGTCTGCGGACGCTTCCGGGACATCCACTCCGGCACCGCCGACGCCCCCATCTGCGGCCCCTGCACGAAGCCGGACACCGAACTCTGGCGCCCCTGCCCGACCTGCGGCGAGGCCGAACGGCTGACCGCACCCGGCCCCTGCCGCCGCTGCACGCTGACGCAACGGCTCAACGGTCTCCTCACCGACGACACCGGCACCGTCCCGCCCAAGCTCAAGGCCCTCCACGACGCACTGGCCGACACCCAGCGAGCGGCGACGGCCATGAGCTGGCTCTCGAAGGGCATCGTCGCCGTCGTCCTGTCCGACCTGGCCTCCGGCCGACGTGCCCTGACCCACGAGGCCCTGGACGAGCTCCCCGACAGCAAGGTCGTCGAGCACATCCGCAGCGTCCTCGTGGCAGCCGGCGCACTGTCGCCCCGCGACGAGCAGATGGTCCGCCTCGAACGGCATGTGAAGGACCTCGTCGCCTCCCACGCCACCCCCGAGGGGCGGCAGATCCTGCACCGATACGCGACCTGGCACCTGATCCGCCGGCTTCGCCGCCGAAGCCGCGGCAACGACATCACACACACCCAGCTCAACGTCGTACGCGTGCACCTGAGGGCAGCCGTCTATCTCCTGGACTGGCTCGCGGGCCAGGATCTGACTCTGGCCAGCTGCCGGCAGAGCGACCTCGAACGCTGGATGACCCGCGACGAGACCCGACTCCGAAGAGAGGCAGGGCACTTCGTGCGCTGGGCGCTTGCTCAGAAGATCGCCCGCGACCTCAGCTTTCCCGCCGTGAAGTGGAACGGCCCGTCCCAGGCCATGGACGACGATGCCCGCTGGGTCACCGCTCGCCGCCTGCTGCACGACGACACCATCCGGACCGAAGACCGCCTGGCCGGCCTGCTGTTGCTCCTCTATGCCCAGTGGCCAGCAGCGATCTCCCGGCTGACCACCGGTCATATCGAGGAGACGGCCGCGACGGTCCGCATCCGCCTCGGTGATGTCGCGGTCGCCCTGCCCGGGCCCGTCGCCGAGCTGGCCCTGCGGCAGGTCTCCGCCCGCCGCAGCCACGCGGTCCTCGCCCAGACCGACTCGCCCTGGCTCTTCCCCGGCGGCCAGCCGGGCCGCCCGATCAGCGCCTGGGCCATGGGCGAAAGGCTCCGCAAGCTCGGTATCCGGCTCGCCGAGGCCCGTTCGACCGCGCTGTTCCAGCTCGCCACCGAGCTGCCCTCCGCGATCCTCGCCCGCACCCTGGGCATCCACATCAGCGTCGCCGTCAAATGGCAGCGGGCCGCCGCCGGCGACTGGGCTGCCTACGCCGCCGACGTCAGCAACCGCACTCGAAAGGCTCCAGCCCCGTGACCTTCCAGGACCATCTCCGCGCCCTTGCCGAGCGAGCAATCAGCTCGATCCCGGCTGGCGAGGCAGAGGACATCTACGTCATCTCGTTCTTCATCGACAACGAGAGGGACGACCCGCGACAGCCCACCCTGACCATCGGATACAACACCGAAGCCCAGTTCCGACACACCATCGCGAACGCCTCCGACGAGCCGGAAGCGCGCTGGAACTACGCCTTCTGGCTGCAGAACGAGCTCACGGTCATCGGTGACCTCACCCGAGACCCCGACGGAGCCGCAGCACGCCATCGGTGGATCAGTGAACTCGGACTTTGGTACGCCGAGCCCACCCACCCCGAGGACTGGATCGCAACCGTGCGACCGACCGCCGCGCTGATCGAGGCCAACTTCAACCAGGCCTGCGTCCATCTCGCTCGCGACCTCCACAACGATGGCGTCATCAAGAGTGTGATCGGCAAGCCAGTGCCGGTGATCCTCCACGAACTGGAGTACTACGAGGGGATCGCTCGCCGGACCGAGGCGGCCAACCCGCCCGGACTCGCCGACGACTTCACGACGTGGGTCCGCGTTGGCTGAGGTGTTCGGGGGCTCTGTGAAAGGCCGGATCAGGTCGGTGCCCTGGCACCTCGGGGTTGTCATTCGCGCTCGCGGGCTCTCGCGAGTGTGGAGACCATGATCTGGGCTTCGGTGGGCTGATCCGCGAGCCGTCCTGCTTCGATGATCGCCTCGTCCGTCATCCGCGCGCCAACCTGGTGGGCTCGGTGAACGGCGTCGACGTTCAATTGCGCGGTCAGCACGAGGAGCCAGCGCATGGCCTGCACGGGGTCGGCCTCCGTGCCGACGCCATCCCGGTACCAGTCGGCCGCGACATCCGCCGCGCCAGCGTGGCCGTTCTCGGCTGCCCGCACGTACCAGCTCAAGGCTTCCTCGTTGCGTCTGTCGGCCGCCAACTCGTCCCCCAGCACGGCGGCAGCCTGCGTAATGCCCCCGTCGGCGGCCTGGGTCAGCAGTCGGAGGTACTCGTCGCGGTCAGCGCGACAGTGGCCTTCCCCCTGGGTGACCGCAGCGTTGAAGGCCCCGTAGGCGTCCCCTTTCGCGGCTGCCGCACGAAACAGCTCCAGAGCCTCGTCACGGTCCTCCTCCACTCCCTTGCCTCGCACCAGCATGAAACCGAAGGTGCGAAGGCCGGCGGCGTGACCAGCGGCGGCCGCGGCCCTGGCATAGCCGACCGCCATCGGAAGGGCGTCTTCGGTGAAGTAGTCCATCAAGATCCCCGCCATCAGAGCCTGCGCGGCAGGGTCTCCCGCATCAGCGAGCGGTCTGATGCGAGGCGCTGCGAATCTGCTGGCGGCGTTCGCGCCGTCCAGGCTGCCCAGCTTGGCAGCCTCGATCCAGGCAAGCCCGGCATCTACCCAGCGTCCACCCTCAGCCGCCTCCTGCCCAGCGACGAGAAGCTCTTGTATCTGCGCCGACTCAGGTTGGGGCTGGACGGACGTCACGGAAGCTCCTGGAAAGAGTGGTGGTGGCAACCGGCCGATTGAAGCAGAAGCGCCTCTTCCGCACGGCATCGGCCCCGGCAGGACGGACGCAGCTTGATCTCGCATCGGAGATCGGCGTCGGCACCGAGTCTCTCAGGCCCTCAAGATCTTTCACGGAACTCAGGCCAGACCTATTCGGGCAGTTCCAATACCCGACTCCACCATCACGGCGCCTGGACACCACCCGGATCTACCGGGACGCCTACGAGCAGGCCGGGCTCGCCGACGGACTGCTCAGCGACGCGGGCGCCGAACACGAGGCGGACACAGAGTTCGCCGACGACGAGGAAGGGGTGAGCTGATGCCCGCCGCGGTAGTCCAGGATCCGCCGGGCATCCGGTGCGTGTTCAGCGACGGCACCAGCGCCCAGTTCACGCTGGAGGGCCTGCCCTGCCCGGAGCTGGTCCTCGATCTGCTGAGGGGGCTGGCTGAGCTGGTCCACCCGCACGGCAGCATCGACTCGGCGAACTCGGTCGACCTGTGTCTTCCGCCGATCCGGAACCTGGTCCGGGGGCTGGACGCACGGGGGTTCACCGGCGGGGCCGCGCGGTTGCGCCGCGCTCAGCTGATCGAGTACTGGATGGCGACCCGCAGGTTCCGCTGGGAGGCGTTCACCCGGCGGATGCTCAAAGGCTTCGATGCGGCGACAGGCCGGCTGGATCCCGGAGTGCGGGAACTTCTGGCCGGCCGCGCCTACAGCCCGACACCGTCGCGAAGCGCGCTGCCTCCGTACTCGGAGACCGAGTGGCAGCAGCTCACCGAGACCTGCCGTGTGATCGTGGAGGACTCCTACACAGCCCACCGCCAGGCGCTGGCCGCCGCGGCCCGGGGCACGGCCCCAACCGTCGAAGGGTGGACGGGTGAGAACCTGGCGTGGCTGCTGGCCCGGCTGGGTCCGGTCGGCACGCCGGGCGTCGCCGCGCACCTGGGGTGCTCGCTCAACACGGTGCAGAAACGCGGCGGTGTCCCCGAGGCGAGTGCCGGGCTGTTCCCGCACCTGAGCACGGTGATCGCCTACCGGCTGCTGTTCGGCGTCTACTCCGGGATCGTGCCCGACGGCATCGACGACCTGCTGGTCGGGGACATCGACTGGGCCGGGGACACGACGATCCTGCTGTCCTACGTGAAGGGCCGCACCGCGGGCGAGAGCCTGAACCTGCCGAAGAAGGCCGTGCGGCTGCTGGAGCAGTGGCTGGCCCACTCGTCGCTGCTGCGGAGCCACGTTGAACCGTCGACAGCGAGCACGTTGTGGCTGTGGCTGACCCGGCCGGGGACGTCGGATGTGTTCAGCGGGCCGATCAACCGCAACTCCGTCAAGGCGTGGACACTCCAGCGCGGGCTGACCGGCGCCGACGGCAACCCGTTGAAGGTCCACCGGGGACGGATCCGCACCACGCATCTGGCGATGTGCGACCGGCGTGCCTGGAGCGGGCAGGGGCGCGCGACCATCGATCCCAACCACAGCCCGCAGGTCGAGGGCGACCACTACCTCACCGCGACGACCGCCTCCCAACAGCGGGCGGTGGAGGCGATCGTCGAGGACGCCCAGCACGACCTGCTTCGCCGGGCCCACCCGCCCACCGTGGTCACCGACGAGGACGCCGCAGCCCTGGCCCGGGACTACCCGCAATTGCTCACCGCCCTGGAACTGGATGACACGGTCATCGCCGAACTCGTCGGCGGGGAACGCGATGTGTTCACGGCGGCCTGCGCGGACCAGCTGTCCGGGCTGCACGGTCCGAAGGGCAAACCGTGCCCGGCCCGGCCCTGGGTGTGTCTGCTCTGCCCGCTCGCGGTGTTCGCTCCGCGGCACGCCGCCAACCTGCTGCGGTTGAACGCGTTCTTCTCCCGGCAGTGGCAGCAGATGCCCGCCGCCCAGTTCATGGCCGTGTTCGGCCCCTACTCCCAGCGAATCAGCGAGGTCTTGGACCGGTTCGAGGCGTCCGTGCTGGCCGCCGCCGCCGTCCAGGTCGAGGACCACGACCAGGAACTGCCGCTGCGGCCCGAGGAGGCGACGCGATGACCGTCCCCAGCATGCTCACCGTCTCCGCAGGGTCCGGCGATTCGGTGTTCGCCGGCGTCGATGTCTGCCGCGAGGCCAGGCTCACCCTGCCCGACGGAGTTCGGCGCCCCCGGTTCGAGGACGACTTGTGGGACCTGGCCGAGGTCATCGGCCTCCCGGTCCAGCTAGCACTGCAGCACCGGCGTTTCCATTTCGCCCTCATCGGCGACCCGCGGTGGAGGCTGGCCGCCAAGGAACTGGTCATGGCTCTGCTCGCCCCGCAGCACGAGGCGGTGGCCTCGCTCTCGCGGGCCTACCGGGCCCCGCACCATGTGAGTACCTGCCACGGCCGGCTCGCCGAGCTCATCCGGTTCACGGCCTGGCTCACCGCACACGGCGTGACCAGCCTGGAAGCCCTGACCAGCGAGGACTGCGACGCCTACCTCGCCCATCGCCGCTACCCGCGGGACGCGGACGGCGCCGTCGTGGGCGAACGGGGCACGGGCACCCGGCGCCTCGCCGCGCTCATCATTACGGACCTGCTCAACTACCGGGACCTGTTCACCGCCGACCGCGTCCCGGCCGGCCTGCGGCCGTGGGGCGGCGCCTCCCCGTCCGCGATCGCCGAGGACACCAAGGTCAGGCAGAACAAGACACCGCCGGCCCCCGACGCGGTGCTGCAGCCGATGCTGGCCGCGGCACTGCACCTGGTCAACACCGTCGGCCCGCACATGGCCCGGCTTGCCGAAGCGATCCGCACGGCGGATCAGGGCTGGTCGGTCCGGGCGAGCGGGCTCCAGTCGACCACCCGGGTCCCGCTCGCGGAGATCACGCGGGTGCTGGCCGGCTACGAGCAGGCGGGCGAGCCACTGCCGCTGCTGGAGGACCAGCACATCCAGGGCCGGATCGACACCGGCTGGTCCGCGACGGATCCGCTGACTCCGATCGCGTTCGGGGTCCTGACCCGCCAGGCCGGGTTTCGGCAGTTCTACTCGACCTGGCTGCCGCACCTGCGCGGCGCGGCCGAGGCGACGCTGAAGGCCGTCGGGGCAGAGCGACCCTTCGGCCGGGCCGCGGTTCCCATCGCGCGGGCCGACGGGGAGGGCAGTGTTCCCTGGACCCTGCCGCTGCACCGCAAGCAGGCGACCGCCCTGGTCGGCATCGTCCAGACTGCGGCCCTGATCACCCTGGCGGTGGTCACGGGGATGCGGTCGAGTGAACTGATGGAACTGCAGGTCGGCTGCCGACTCCCTCCCGAAGAGTACGGCCCGGGGCTGGTCCGCTACCGGCTGGCCAGCAAGCTGATCAAAGGCCAGCCGCTGGGCGGCGTCCGCGACGAGTGGGTCGTCATCGAAACCGCCTACCGGGCCGCGGCACTCGCCGAGCAACTCCACGATGACCCTGTCGTGGGGGCGCCGTTGTTCGGCCGCTTCCACTTCAACTCCCGCTACCAGTGGTTCCGCGAGTGGGTGAACGGGCCCGAGGGGCAGCGGCATGGTCTTGCCCCGATCCCCGAGGACCGGCTGAACATGAGGATGCTGCGACGACGGCTGGCCATTGAAATGGCCTACCGGCCCGGCGGCCTGCTCGCGACCAAGATTTACCTACGCCATGTCAGTACGGCCACGACCGAGGGCTACGCGTCTCGCCCCGGCGGGGCCCAGGCCGAGCTCCTTGCCGAGGTCAGCAGCCATGAACAGGAGCGCAATCTGACGCTGGTGCTGGAGGAGTTCCGAAACTACCAGGACGGCATCATGCCCGCCGGACCCGGGGCTCGCGACTTGGCCGAGTTCTTCGCTCACGTCGACGGCAAGCTCCTCTCGGACACTGCGGTGGCGGCCGGGGCGCCACGGGTCCAGGCCAATGATCGGGACGTGCTCAACCTGCTGACCAAGCGCGCCAGGACCCTGCACCTGGGCGCCGCGAACTACTGCTGGTTCACTGACCCCTCCCGGGCCCTGTGCTTGAAACTCGCCGGCACCCCCGACGCCGACCGTCCGCTCGTTGGGATGTGCGACTCCGCTCGCTGCCCGCAAGCCACCCATCACCCCTGCCACCGGCCCGTCTGGGCCGAGCACGCCGACCAGGCCAAAGTCTTCCTCGGCGGTCTCGGCGCGACCCGCAGGACCGAGAAGCCCCGCCTGCAGAGCGAGTACGAACGCGCCCAGCGGGTCCTGTCCGAGATCGACGCCGCCGACAGCACCGCCCCTGACGAGGAATCAGCATGAGGATCACCGCAGCCCAGCGGACCGAGAACGAGAACCGCATCCGGACCGCCATGGACCGCCTCCTGCGCGGCGAGATCCCGCCCGGCGGCCGATGCGACATCAAGACCCTCGCCATCGAGGCCGCCGTCGACCGCACCGCCTTCTACGGCACCCGCCCCTACGCCCACCTACGCGAAGAGTTCGAACGCCGCCGACTTCAGGCCCTGCAACAGGCCGGAGAGGTCACCGACCCACGAGAGGCCCAGATCGCACGCCTGAAAGCCGAGGTCACGGCGCTGAAGGAACGACTGGCCCGCTCTGCGGGCACCATCGACGAGCTCACCGACTTCCGCGCCCAGGCCCTGGCCCGGCTCGCCGCCCAGCACGAGGAGATCATCCGCCTACGCGGCGTCATCCGTGTTGCGAACCACGTGACTCAGCTCCCGCAACCCCGAACTGTCAGGTTCGGATCATGCAGTTGAGTCATTCCGCCGTGTCGTTGATGACGCGAAGGAGAGGCACCGCGGACAGGAGAACGAACAGTCCGAACAGCGTGATGGGCAGTAGCCCTACCGGTTGCAGCAGCCGTGCTGGGTCAGCCGTCACCCATGGCCAGTTCCCGATCCAGTTCGTGGTCACATCCAGCGTCACCACCGCCACTCCGAGCAGGATGCCGCCGCGGCGCACCCGCGCCACCAGCACGACGACCAGCGGGTCAAGGAGCACCAGGGCGTTCAGGAACACCTGGCAGACCGCCGGAAAGTGCGCAAAGGTATGGATTCCGTTCATCAGCATCCAGAACAGGTGCACGCCGGACCCCTCGGCGAAGCCGATCAAGTACACCGCAAGAACCCACCGCGCCCAGCGCGGCAGACCGCTCCACTTTTCCCGCAAACGAACCCCCATCAGGCCAGCCTATGCACTGTCCCGAGCCGAGCCGAAGCCAGGGCAAGGGCGCACCACTGCGGAGTGGCCTGCATCACAATGCCAGCGTCGAAACGCAACACCGACGATGCACAACCTCGCCAATGCCAGTACGAACAACGCCCTGCCCAATGACCACACGAAGTCATCCGCACACGGCTACTGCGGACAGAAGCAGATCCATGGCCATGCTGACCGACCAGTTCCCCGGCTCCGAGATCGCACTCGGTCTCCAGCTCAAGCACGTTGCGCGCCGTGCGCTGGCCAACCGGTCCACCATGGGATACGCCGCCGCCGACACCCAGTGGGCCCACCTGCTGGAAAGCGCCGTCGACGCCGCTCGCTTCCGGCGCTTCAAGGACCTCTTCGGCCTGCACAAACAGGGCAAGTCGATCGGATACGGTCCCGCCGCCGACCGAGTCAAGGAAGCCTTCGATGAGATCGTGGCGACGGTCCAAGCCCACAACGGCGACGCGCGCATCGAAGAGGACCTGCTGCGGAAGGCCCGGATCACCATCCGCTTCGGGGTCCTCAACAACTGCCTTTTCGACGAGTCCAACCCCGCCGGGGCAGTCTGCCTGGAGAGCGCCATCATCCCGCCCGGCCACACCGGACCACTGCCCGACCGCTGCCGGCCGGACCGGTGCCGCAACAGTCTGATCGGCGTCGAGCACATCGCGATCCACGACTCCCACAAACGCACCCAGCTCAAGCTCCTCCAGGTCCCTGGCCTTCCGGGACCGCGCAGAGCCCTCATCCAGCGCGAGATCGAGCAGGCCGACGCCGTCCTCGCTCATGTACCCAAGGAGGAGCCGTGACCAGCCCGTCCGATCGAACGCTCACCGAGGACAGCGTCACCGCCCAGACCGCCCAGGCCCTACGGGCGGCGATGCAGCGGCTGTTCGCCGGGAAGCCGCAGCGTACGGACGGCCGACTGACCAAGCAGAACCTGTGGCAGGAAGCCGGTGTCAGCCGGGCCACCATGAACCGCGCCCACACCATCCTCGAGGAGTGGGACCTCCACATCGCCCAGCACGGCACCGCGACACCCGGCGAGGCCCGCCGCGACGAGGACATCGCGGAACTGAAAAGGAAGCTGGCGGACAAGACCCGCGAGTGCACCACCCTCCAACGCCGACTCGACGCCGCGGCAACCGCGATTGCCGCCCTCCACCACGACAACACCCTCCTGCGGGAGGAACTCGCAGCCCACGGTGCCACCGTCATCCCCCTGCACCGGGCGCGCGGGCGGACAACCGAAGACTGAACACCCGTCTCCGGGGCCCGCGCCACCCGGCGTGGGCCCCGAGCGGGCCGCAAGCATGCTGTTGACCTGGTCAGCTCTCCGGAGAGCTCGGCCCCACAAGCAGACTGATCAGCAGGCTCTCTGCGGTGATCAACAGATTCCGCACCGCAACCAGGTCGCCGGCGGAGGCGTGCTTGGTGGCCTGGAGCTGCTTGCGGAGGCGTCCGACCACCGAAGCGAAAGCTGTGGCTTGACTCTCCACGAGCGGGCGGGGGCCGCTGAGGTTACGCACGAGGTACTTCACCCGCAGCGCGTGGGGTGGCCTGTCCTGCCCCTCCCACTCTTTGGCCGGTCGGTCGTTCTCGGCATGCCAAGCGCGAACGGCATCATCCGGAGCCGCCCGCCGCAGAGCGCGCTCCACTGCTTCGACGGTGCAGTTGGCGGCCTTCTCCGCCGCCGCCGGCCCGTTGCGGCGGACGTCATCCCAGGCGCCGTTGAGCAGTTCCGCGACCTTCGGGTCGAGTTGCGCGAGCACGGCATACAGCTCAGCTGTGACCTCCAGCCGGGCGGCCATCCACGGCTCGACGACCTCTGACTCGATCCGGTCCGCGCCCTCCGCGGCCAGGCCCGGGTCGACGTCCGGGGAAGCCAGAAGATCCGAACCGAGGAGCGAGAGATTCGTGCGACCGGTGGCCATCACCATGGGCAGCTCGTCTGGGTGGTCGCCCGATTCCTGGACGAAGTTCCGCCATGCCACCATGGGCAGGCCGCTCGTCGCGCTCAGAAGTCCAATGCCGGGAGCGTGTTGAACTGCCCAGTCCGTCAGTTCGACCTGGACCCGGCTGATCCGCGCCAACTCAGAGAGCGCCAGCGAGGGCTCGATCAGCCCATGGAGCCGGGCCTCGATACGGCTGTTCGCTTCAATGGCGGAACGCCAACTGGTCAGCGCCCCCGGTCCCGCGATCGTCTCGGCGAGACGCGAGGTTGCCGTGACCTGATCGAGGTAGTCCTCGAGAGGCGTGAGCTGGTCCACCCACCGCATGCTGGCGGCCAGCGCCGCAGCTCCCGAGGCCGATTCGAGGTTCCGGGCGAAGTCGGCCTGCATGCGCTCGATCGCGGCCACGGGGCCTGACTGCTCCAGGAATCTCCTGGTCGACTCGAAGTAGGCGTTCACCGAACCGAAGGTGTCAAAGGCCCTCTCGAGCGAGGTCAGGGCGCTGGAGTTACGCAGCAGGGCGTCAAGGGACACGGACGCCTTCTCGAGCGACGTCAAGGCACTCGACTTCAGAACGTCATCAAGGGCGCTGGAATCTGCGACGAAACCGCGTCTTGGACGCTTGGCCGGCCCGCCCTTTGGCCTGCCTTCGACTGGCTGGGCTTTCTGCGCGATCTCGTCGCCGTCTTCGGCCCGCGAGTCCCCAACGCCCATTCGCCACGACTCCTCGTCTCGCCGACATCCGCGTCGACCTGCTGACTGCCTTCAGCCTCACCCGAACCTGCAGCGGCCACGATAGTCCTCGCCACCGACAAACCGGACACAATTAGTGACTGCCCTCGTTGGTTCCGAGAAGTCACATGGGGCACACGACCTCAATTGCCGTCACGCGACGATCACTGATCATGCACATGGCATTGACTGACTCGAAAGGGGTCTGACGCCCCGGTCCCGGTACGGGTGGACGCCGCCTCACCTTGGGTTTTTGACCTTGCAGACGCCGAAACTCATTGCGACCCCGACCGTATCGGTGCGACAGTGCCTCATGGGCAAGAAGAACTTCCGTATGCCTGACGATGCAGAGCTCGTCCGGCTCGCGTCCGCGTCGTGCGAGAGCGCCGAGAGCAAGCTCAAGGCGGCCAAACTCCTGCTCGAGGGAGACCAGTGGCCGGAGGCTTTCGCCACCGCCGCGTTGGGGTTCGAGGAGATGGGCAAGGCATACCTGTGCCTGACCGTGGTTGGCATCCCCGTGCAGTTCCGAGACGATCTTCCTCCCAAGCAGTTCGCTGCCCTCTTCAGCGGCCACACGGCCAAGGCCCAGTTCGCGCACTTGGTGCTGCAGTTCCTGGTCGACGACGATGCTCCAGTGGTGGTGACCGACCTGTTGGCCAGGGCCGAGGCGGCGGCCGAGCGAACCAACGAGACTAAGTTCCGCGGCCTGTACGTCGACCTCGGGCCGGATGGCATCTTGCTCCACCCGAAGGATGTCTCCGAGGCAGACGCCCGCTGGATGGTCGACCGACTGAGGCAGTTGCTCAGTTGGGCACCTATGTCCGCAGGTCTCGGCGGCGACCCTGACTTCCTCTCGTTCGTGAGCCAGTACCGCGACAATCTCGACGTCGTCGGCATCGCTGCGGCGATCGACTCCGACCCGAGCGCCTGGGCGAACGAACTCCGAGCGGCGATCCACGGCAAGGGCCCGGCGCCGGTGTGGCTGGCCAGTGCCCTGCCGGAAGCGTGGCTCCCGACCGACGACGAGAAGCCGCCCATGTAGGTCCTTCGGCATCCGCCGGGGCAGGGTCCCGCATGCCGAGAGGGTTTCCCCGGCACCGAGTACGGCCAGCGGCAGGGGAGATGGATCGAGACCGGACCATGTGAGGACTGGGCTCGCAAAGCCGTTGAAGCCACCTGCGGCAAGGGCATTGACATCCCAGGGCCGACTTCATCGGGACTGGCCACCGTCCGCTGTTCGCGCGTGACGAGCGACCGCCTCGCACCCCAGCGCGAAGGTGGTCGAGGGTGATATCCAACTTGCCACACCATCCGCTCCGGGCATTCCCTGATATACCGTCAACTCCGCTCGCAGGAAAGCGCTTGGCTCAATGTGTCCCTCTGTGTCCGCCCCCAAGCTCTGCTGTGTACTCTCGTCGCCATGACAGTCGGTCACCTCGGCCTCTTCCTGATGGACTGGGGATACAGACAGCCGGACCCGGCCTTCGACGCCGCGCGTTGGGAGGCTGAGGAGCGCATGGCGTTGGGGGACGCTCAGAAGATCGTCGACCTGCGTGTGGGGTCGGGGCATCTGGCGCGAGTGGACGCTGGTCTGATCGTGTGCCTGACGGACCACGGTAGGGCCGCGGTCGAGGACGCGCGTTTGCGCCGACGGGCGCTGGTGCCCCGAAGGGACTACACGCGTACGGAGTTCGTCCTGTGGCTGTACAACAGGAGATATGTTCCGCCGTTGCCGAATCGCTTCCTCAAGTCCACACGCAGCATCTACATGGGGGAACGCCTTAGCGGTGGGGAAGTCGAGGCAGCGGCCCGCTATCTCATCGCCAAGGAACTGGTTGAGTTCACTGATTGGGGATTGGGAACCGGGGACCTCCTGGACCCAGGTCTGACCGTGCGCGGCATCGACTGCGCAGAGAGTGGGAAGAGCGTGTCGGAATTCCTTACTCCGCCGCCGGCGGCGCCGGTGTTCACCCAGAACAACTACGGCGGAACGAACGCGCAAGGCATGAGCGTGGTCCAGAATGTGGAGGCTCCAGGCACGGATCTGGCGGGGCTGATCACACAGCTGCGGGCGCTGGAGCCGCAGGTCGCGCAAGGCCCTGACCGAGAGTTCTCCGCAGATGTAGCAGCCCTCGAAGATCCCGAACAGCGCGTCAGCGCCTGGCAGAGGATCAAGAACGCCCTCATACAAGCCGGTGCCAGCGTCGGTAGCGCTGAGATCATCCACCTTGGCGACCAACTCGTTCACGCAATTGCCGGAGCTTGAGCCCAAAGCGCTGGGCATGTCGGTGCACCCTGCGCAGTTGCTCAGCGGCGAAACGGGTGCCCACTGCGGAAAGCCGTCTGGCTTTGTTCACGAGATCTCGTGAGCAGAGCCAGCCGTCCACCGCACGCGCTTGAGCATGGACTCATAGAGCCCATGGCGGTACGGACCAGCCTCGCAGATGGCGGGTCGGGCCTATCGGGTGATCGCAGTCTCGTACGCGGCCTTCGCCAGGATGGCCTGGGTCGTGTCGGGCAGGCCGAGCCGGTTGAGGTGGAAGAGAACGTGGTGGGCCAGGACCTTGCGGATGCCCCGGTCCAGTCGCCCGATAAAGGCGGCGTCGCGGAGTGCGGCGCCGGCCTCTTCGACGGCTGCCGCCCAGGGGCGGAAGACCGCCAGCGGTCCGCCGTGGCCCATCAGCGTGCTGGTGCTGCCCGCGTCGACGCTCATCAGGCGTCGCAGGGTGGGTTGCATGTCGCGCAGGCGTTGTGGCGGTGTGTCCGCTGGCAGGGGCCTGAACTGGGATACCTGGTGCCACACATCGCCTTGCTCGGACCATTCCTGCCCGGCGCTTCGCATCAGCAGGGAGCACAGCAGGAGGGACAGTTCGCGGCGGCCGGGAGTCCGCTCGGGTGGCGCGGCGGGCCCGGGTCGCCCGAGGTAGCCGAGGATGCCCTTGCTGTCGGCGTGGAAGAGGCGGTGGGCGGTGTCCATGGCGTGCGGGCCGCCGAACACGATGGTCTCGGGCTCGTAGATGGTCTCCCACCACGTCGCGACCAGGTGCCGCGCGACCAAAGCCTCCAGGGCCACGTTCACTGCCTCCTTAAGCTCCGCGGGCGTGGCTGCGGTTCCGGGAGTGCAGCGAAGCCGCCAGCAGGGGGGCTTTCTGACGTACCACCATGAGGAGATCAGGCCGCGTTCCTCGGCTTGGCGGAGCCAGGGGCCCAGGTGGGTGACGGCGCTCTGCTCGGCGCTGTCCCAGTGCGGGAACCGGATGTGCACCTGATACCACGACGAGCGGGCGGCGGCCTGGGCCCCCAGCGCCGAGAGGCCGGCTTGTTGGAACACCTCGACGGCCTCGCTCAGTGCGGAGGCTTCCATGGACGCCTGGCGGGCGGCGTCGCGAAGCGGCGTGCCCGCCAGCACGGCGAGGACCGCCTTCTGCACGGCCTGTGCTGAGTCCATCTGCATCTCCCGTATGTTTCGGCGGTTCAGGCGAGCAGGAGGCAGGCGTCCCAGTCGCAGACCGGGTCGGTGTCCCTGTGCTCGGCGTGCAGGACCAGCGCGGGGCCGGTGGTGCCGTCCAGCAGTCCGGCGTGGCCGGACGGCTGCTGCGTGTTCAACTGCTCCAGCAGTGTGGGCAGATGGGCGGTGAAGGCGTCCGGGCACCGTGCGTCCTGGGCGGCGCGTCGCACGGTGCGCAGGAGCCCGGCGGCTCCGTGGCACAGGCCGGGCTCGGTGATCTGGTCGAGTTGAGCGGGGTCGGCCAGGCAGAGCAGGAGGGCGCCCTCGGCCAGGGACTGTCGGGCCGGGTCGCTCAGGGCGATGCCCGCGAGTTGCTGGGCGAACGCGATGCCAGGGGTGCCGTAGCACCAGCTCGGCCGCGTGGGGCCGGCCTGGGTGACCGCGTGGTCGCGCTGCTCGGGCAGGGTGATCCACTTGGGCCACCACGGTCCGGTCGCGGAGTCCTGCCGCGTCTGGTCCAGCCAGCTGCAGATGCGCTCGATTGCCTCGGCCTGGCCCGGCACGGCGATTCCGTGTCGCAGGCAGCGGGAGAGGAAGGCCAGGGGGCCGGTGATCCCGTGGGCCATGCCCAGGTTGCCGTGGCCGCCCAGGGCGAAGACGGGATCAGGGTTGTGGGTCGGGCCAAGACGCACCCACCAGCCGGGCAGGGTCTCGCCCGCGCTGGTCAGCGGCTCGGTCAAGCGCACCAGGTAGCGCAGGACCCGGTGCAGGGTCTGGCTGCCGGGGTCGCGGCGATGCAGGTAGACGCCCAGGCCGGTGAGTCCGTGGAGGAGGTCGTATTCGGCCGGGCGGGGGCGCTGGTGGCTGTTGATGCGGGCGTGGGCGGCGTCCAGGCGCCGGTGGGTCACGTTGGTGACGGCGGTGTCCAGGGTGCGAAGGGCCCGCTGGTAGCGGTCGGTGTCGGCGGCGGCCAGGTGCAGGACGAACGCCGCAGCGGGTGCGCCGAGGTAGAGCGCGGCCTGGTCGCCGCCCTCCAGGGGATTGCGCAGGACAGCGGCGAGCGCGGCCTGTGCCGCATCCCAAGGGCCGGTGCCGCTCAGGGCGCGTTCGATGGGCAGCAGGGCTTCGCCCACGGCCCCTTGGGCCAGGGACTGGGCGCGCTGTGTGGAGAGGGGATCGGTGGCGGTGGTCACCGGGTGGCTCCTCGGTGTCGGGTGTGCCAGGACAGGGCGGCGGTGCGGGCGAGCCGGTAGCAGGTGCGTTCGCAGTCGGTGTTGATGCCGAAGACGCGGATGTGGTGCATGTGCAGCAGCGATGCCAGGACGGTGTCCGGGTCGGGCCCGTCGGTGGCATCGATGCGCTCGCGGTAGGCGCGGACGGCCAGGTGACGCCGCGTCCAGGCTGACGCCAGGATCGGACCGGCGGGGGTGGCGCGCAGAGCGGCGAAGTCGTCGCGAGGGTCGGCGAGGTGGACTGTTTGGTCGTGCAGGTCCCGGCCGACCGGGGCCGGGTCGCTCCGGTGGAGGTGCTCGATCACCCAGGCTGTCCCGGCTTCGATGCCTCCGGTGAAGGAGATCGCCAGGTTCAGCAGGCCGGCGGCGGCGACGGCCTGGGGATGCGGCGCCCCGGTGCCGCTGGCGGCCCGTAGCTGGGTGATGGCCGCACGGGAGTCGGCGGCGAACACGTCCTCGGCGGCGGTCATGGTCGCGCCGCTGCCGTAGCGGCCGGTCTCGGGGAAGTAGGTGTCCCACTGCGCGCGGCCGACCAGTCCGAGGTTCCGCAGGTCCACGATCTTGCCGGTGATGTGTTCGGCCAGGGCGGCGAGCGCTCCGGGGTAGGGCGGGCGGATACGAAGGCGGAGGTGGTGGTCGGGGTCGAGGTAGCGGGCGAACCACCACTGCGGTGCCTCGCCCCAGCCCTCCCACAGGCCGTCCAGGTGGGCGGTCAGGATCTCCGGCTGCCGGTCCGGGTGTCCGTAGAGCTTCACGTACAGCCACTGGTCGCTGCCGGGCAGGTGCCCGTGGTCGCGGTCGACCGCGACCGGCCGGGCCGCTGGCCGTGCCGCAGGCTGCTGGGTGGCGGCGAGGGAGGTGGTGATCTCGTGGGCGCGGCCGTCGAACCAGCCGTAGGCGTCGGCGGGTGGGGCTTCGCGCACGACGGCTGGCTTGCCGCGGTCCAGTTCCTGGCGCAGAAGCCGCCGGTGGGCGCTGTGGTCCAGGTCCAGGTGCAGCCGCTGGTCGGTGTCGCCGAGTTCGATGGCTGACGGGACGCGCATCCGCTCGCGCCAGCGTTCCAGGCTGCGTTCCCACACCGCCCAGGAGGCGTCCGGTGCGGCCAGGTCGCCTGGGGCGAGCCACCAGCGGGCGGTGATCAGGATCGTGCGGCCGTACCTCAGCCGGGGGCGGAAGGGAAGGCGGCGGGCCGCGCCCCAGGAGAACGGGGCGACGCTGCTGGAGCGGGCGCGGGATACCTCGGTCAGGAACCGGGCCAGGGGGTGGGTGAAGTTCACCGACTCCACCGCGTTCAGGGCGCAGGCCTCCACCGCCCGGCCCTGGGAGAGCGAGACCAGCCGCAGCCGGGCAGCATCGCCGCTGACCGCGAGGTCGTCCAGGGACACGGTCCGGGCGTCCCTGCTGTCGCTATGCTCGGCCAGGGAGATCACGTGCGGCCACACAGCCGGTGAGCGGGCGACGTTCTCGGTGGCCGCGCGGAGCGGTGGGCTGGAGACCTGCGCCAGCA
>Ga0302314_10008425_pt1 | contig 18339 bp, 16 predicted proteins | sample III_Palsa_N2_3_FD_200533 | JGI IMG/M metagenome (GOLD analysis project Ga0302314, IMG submission 200533) | Peat permafrost microbial communities from Stordalen Mire near Abisko, Sweden - III_Palsa_N2_3 | ecosystem: Environmental > Terrestrial > Soil > Palsa > Peat permafrost | place: Sweden...
TCGCCGGGTCGGCCGAGGCATGGACGAAGCTGTGGTTGATCCCGTCGAGATGCGCGAGCACCGGCACGCTCGCCTCGTCCTGCACGCGCGCGACGAGTCCCTTGCCGCCGCGCGGGATGATGATGTCGACGAGGCCCCGCGCGCGCAGCAGCGCGCCGACCGCCGCACGATCGCTCGTCGGGATCATCTGCACCGCGTCGCGCGGCAGGCCGGCCGCCTCGATGCCGTCGGCGAGCGCCGTGTGGATCGCGGCGTTGCTCGCGCGCGCTTCGGATCCGCCGCGCAGGATCGCGGCATTGCCCGCCATCAGCGCGAGCGCGCCCGCATCCGCGGTGACGTTGGGGCGGCTCTCGTAGATGATGCCGATCACGCCCAGCGGCACGCGCACGCGGCTGAGCTTGAGGCCATTGGGGCGCTCGCTCGCATCGATCACGCGGCCGACCGGATCGTCGAGTGCCGCCACCGCCTCGAGCGCCGCGGCGATGCCTTCGACGCGCGCGGGATCGAGCCGCAGCCGGTCGCGCATCGCATCCGCCATCCCGGAAGCATCGGCGCGCGCGATATCCTGCGCGTTGGCGGCGAGTATGTCGGCGCTGCGGTCGCGGAGCAGCGCGGCGGCGCGCGTCAGTGCCTCGGCCTTTTGCGCGGTCGGCGCCATCGCCAGCGTCGCAGCGGCGGCGCGCGCGGACATTCCCATCGCGCGGATCAGCGCGTCGGCGTCGATATCGCGCATCGGCGCGGCAAGGGGGAGCGGGACGTCCATGCCCGCCGACGTAGCAGAAGCGCCGCGCGATCGGAACGGCCTCGACCCGAAGCCCGCATCGTGGCTATCTTGTCCCGGGGGCAAGGGGAACGGCATGAGCGAAGCGGCGGACGGCATCGGCGACATTGTGACCGGCGGCATCTTCGCCCGCACGATCGATCGCGTGCGCGGCGGCGGCGGTGCCGGGCACGGCGCGCAGGATGGCGCGGGCGGCACCTGCCTCAATTGCGGCGCGGTGCGTCTCGGCAGCTTCTGCCAGGAATGCGGGCAGGGCGGCCACGTCCACCGCACCGTCGCGTCGCTCGGCCACGACATCGCGCACGGCGTGTTCCATTTCGAGGGGCGGATCTGGCAGACGGTGCCGATGCTCGCGGTGCATCCGGGACAGCTGACGCGTCGCTACGTCCACGGCGAGCGCGCCAAGTTCGTCTCGCCGATGGCGTTGTTCCTGTTCTCGGTATTCCTGCTGTTCGCCGCGGTCGGGCGGATCACGATGCCCGATGTCGTCGGTGCCGCGCAGGGGATGGCGAAGGCCAAGGCACAGATGGCCGACGAATCCGAGAAGGCCGCCGACAAGCTCGACGCGCTCAAGGAGAAGAAGGCCGATCGGATCGAGGACGATCCCAAGGCGGACACGCGCGATCTCGACAAGCAGATCGCGCAGACGCAGCAGGAGGTCGCCGTGCTCAAGAACGTCGCGGCGCGCCTGCCGGGTGCGGCACCGGCGACACCGACAGCAAAACCGGCGATCGGCATCCAGACCTCGGTGCCCGCCACCCCGGCGGCCCCCGATCTTTCCGCCGTTCCCAGCCTGCCGAACCTGTCCGCGGGCAGCGACGGCGGCAAGTTCACCACGACGATTCCGGGTCTCGATCGCCAGATCAACGCGATCAATTCCAACCGCGCGCTGTTCGTCTACAAGCTCGAATCCGCCGCCTCCAAGTTCAGCTGGGCGCTGATCCCGATCTCGGTGCCGTTCATCTGGCTATTGTTCTTCTGGCGGCGCGACGTCGGCCTGTACGATCATGCGATCTTCGCCTTCCACTCGCTGAGTTTCATGACGCTGCTCGTCGTCGGGCTGATCGGGCTCGATCTGATCGGGGTGCATCAGGCGTGGCTGTGGCTCGCGATGATCGTCGCGCCGCCGATCCACATGTATAAGCACCTCAAGGGCGCCTATCTGATCAGCCGGTTCGGCGCGGCGTGGCGGACGGCGGCGCTGCTGGCGATGACGACGATCACCTCGCTGCTGTTCTTCATCCTGCTGCTGTGGCTGGAGGCGGGCTGAGCGTCTTCTCGAGCACCACGAAATGCAGGTCGTCGCGCAGCGGCATGCCGAAGCGCGCGTCGTCATAGGGGAAGCGCTCGGTCTCGCCGGTTAGCCGGTAGCCGCGGCGCAGATACCAGGCGATCAGCGTGTCGCGCAGGTTGACGACCGTCATGCGGACCGTGCGCCCGCCGCGCCCGCGCACCCAGTCTTCCGACGCCGCGAGCATCCGCCGCCCGGCACCGCCGTTCTGCAACGCCGGATCGATCGTCAGCGACCCGAGATACCAGACACCGTCGCCTTGCGGCGCGAGCCACACGCTCGCGATCGGCGCGCGCGTCGCCGCATCGCGGACGACCAGCAGCCTGGCCTCGGGTTTTTCCGCGATATCCGCCGCAAGCAGCGCGACGCTGGTGCGATCACCCGCGATATAGACCGCCTCGCTGTTCCAGCTCTGCACCGGCCCCGTGCCGCGGAACGCGCGGTTCATCAGCGCGACGACGGCAGGGATATCCGATGCCTCTGCCTCGTCGAGCGTCATCGTGCGGCTCCGATCATCGTTCGTTCCTAAGATCGGAGAGCGCCGTTCGGCAAGGGGCGGAACATCCTTCGGCGTCATCCCGGACTTGATCCGGGATCCAGACGCGCAGTCTTGCCCTCGCGGCGCGACGCCTCTGGATCCCGACCTTCGTCAGGATGACGAGACGTGGCGGAACGCAGACGATTTCATCCTCCCCCGCCAGGGGGAGGTGGCGCCCTCCGGGCGTCGGAGGGGGCGGGCGGCGGCGCAGCCTCTAAACAAGCGCCCCGCATCCTCCCCCTCCGTCACGTTTCGCGTGCCACCTCCCCCTGGCGGGGGAGGATGGTCGCAAGTGGATGGAAAGCGCTCAGGCCGCTTTTGGCTCGGAGCGCGGCCTAGCGGTCGTTAACAAATTGCACCTAAAACGCCGCACAAAGCGATGCGACGGCAAGCGTGACTATAGACGGCATCCGGACTTTGACGAGGGGACTTTCAAAGATGGATATTGAAGCGGAGTCTAAGGCGGCGCTATACATCAGTCTCGCGAGCGCCACAGGCATATTCATCATTGGGCTTATTTTCGCTACGAGCTTATTGAGCAAGCCTCACCAACGCTTACATTATCCGGTTCTTGCCACTCCGTATATAAGCGCACCGGGATGCAAGGTCGTCGATTACAGTCCGCTCTCCAAGATTAACAAATTTTGTTTAAGAGGGAACGACCACATCAAGAATTCATACGACTACGGACTATTTGTGGAATATAAAGGGAATTTATGGTATCGTATTAACAACGATGCGGTATACGTAAATTGCTCCATATTTGACGACTGGTGCATGTCGCATTATATCGTTCAGGGATTTTTTAGACAAGCAATAACAAGCCCGATGTGATTGCACGTTCTGCCGGAGCGACGGCTAATTATGTCCGCTTTGGAGTGGCGTTGCCGTAATGGTGACTGTCTTCTTGTGCGCGAAAACAGACCTAGCGCTGATCGTGCGCAGCACTTTGGAGAAGATCAAAGACGCGTCGGCGTCGTCGATCGCGATGAACTGCGGCGTGGGATCAAGCGCCGGAGACAAGCCGACCATGCTCCGGTTGCCCCAAAGCGAAACAGGCTGGCCAAAACGGATCGTCGCTTTGCCGTCACCTCGCTCGGCCAAGTCGAGCTCGGGCAATTAAGATAACGCAATCGCCGTGAACTTATTATGGGCGCTGATCGCTGGATCAGGACGTGTCGGTCCGTGACACTGTAACGTGTCCGGCGGCGTATCCAAGCGTCCACCGCGAAGCGGCGGATCACGAAGTACAATCCGATGCAGATGGACATCGCACCCCAGAGCAAAAAGAACGGGACGCGCTCATCCCATTTGCGCCGAACGTCCAGAACACTGCGAAGCCGCACCACATCAGACTGAACGGGATCATGAGGGCGTCTCGGCTAGTCACGGGCAGGCCCTGCGCAGGTATCCCCTCCCACAAGACACGTGATTCAGTCAGCAAACGATTTCGGAACGTGTCACCGACCACTAGCGCAATCCCTATCGCGAAAGCTTTTCGCTCTCCTTGTCGCCCACACCACCGGTGTGGGGAATGTCTGCAAATGGGAAGAGACCTTATAGGTCCGAGCGTCAAGAACTGGGCCAGACTGTGTAAAAACGCGGCCGGCTTTGGTGACCCCAACGGGAATCGAACCCGTGTTTTCGCCGTGAAAGGGCGACGTCCTAGACCGCTAGACGATGGGGCCGCGGTGGCGGGCGATTAGGGCAGCGGGCCCGGCGGGTCAAGACGGCCAAAGCGCTCAATCCGCCCAGGCGGCGTCGTCGAGATGGAGTTCGGCGGCGGGACGCTGCGCCCAGTCGTCGATCTTGGCGCGCCCGGCCAGCCACAATCGCCGGGTGCTGCCTGCGCCGAGCAGCGCCTGGCCGAGCGCGCTGTCGCCCTGGCCGAACGCCATCGCCTTGATCGGGCGGCCGTCGTCGCCCGAGACGATCGCGCGGACATGGCCGTTGCCGACCACGTCGGCCTTGATTACGCGAACGCGGCCCGCCGCCACGCGCGGCGAGGGCCAGCCTGCGCCGTAAGGCCCGCCCGCCTCGAGCGCCTCGACCAGCGCCGGCGTCACCCCGCCTGCGCCGACCACCGCATCGACCAGCAACGCGCGCCGGTCGGTCGCGGCGGCGACTTCGGCGCCCAGCCGCTCGTCGAGGAAATCGGCGAAGGCGTCGAGCCTGTCGGCATCGATCGTCAGCCCCGCCGCCATCGCATGGCCGCCGCCCGCGACCAGCAGCCCCGCGTCCTTTGCGGCCATCACCGCCGCGCCGAGATCGACCCCCGAGACCGATCGGCCCGATCCCTTGCCGATACCACCGTCGAGCGCGACGACGATCGCAGGGCGGCCCGAGCGTTCCTTGAGCCGGCTGGCGACGATCCCGATCACGCCGGGATGCCAGCCCTGCCCCGAGACGACCGCGACCGCGCGATTGCCCTGCGCGGGGAGCAGCGCCTCGGCCTGTTCGCGCACCGCAGCCTCGATCGCGCGGCGATCCTCGTTGAGCCGGTCGAGCTCGGCGGCGATCGCGCGCGCCTCGGCGGGATCGTCGGTGGTGAGCAGGCGGACGCCGAGATCGGCCTTGCCGACGCGGCCGCCGGCGTTGATCCGGGGGCCGAGCGCGAAGCCGAGATCGGTGCAGGTCGGGTTGCGCGTCAGCCGCGACGCCTCGATCAGCGCGGCGAGCCCGACGTTGCGGCGCGCGGCCATCACCTTGAGCCCCTGCGTCACGAAGGCGCGGTTGAGCCCCTTGAGCTGCGCCACGTCGGCGACGGTGCCCAGCGCGACGATATCGAGCAGATCGAGCAGCCGGGGCTCGGCGCGCCCACCCGCGAACCAGCCCCGCGCGCGCAGCACGCGGATCAGCGCGGCGCCGAGCAAAAAGGCGACGCCGACCGCGGCGAGATGGCCGTGCGCGGCGCCCTCGCCCTCGTCGAGCCGGTTGGGATTGACGATCGCGTGCGCCACCGGAAGCGACGTCGCGCATTTGTGATGATCGACGACGATCACGTCGAGCCCCGCGTCGCGCGCGGCCTGCAACGCCTCGAACGCCAGCGCACCACAATCGACCGTCACGACCAGCCGCGCACCCGCCTCCGCCAGCCCGACCAGCGCGTCCGCCGACGGGCCATAGCCCTCGAGCAGTCGATCCGGGATATAGTGGCCGACCGCGAGGCCGAGATCGCGCAGCAGCCGGATCAGCAGCGCCGCCGAGGTCGCGCCGTCGACGTCATAGTCGCCGAAGATCGTCACCGGCTCTTGGGCGGCGACCGCGTCGGCGATCCGCTCGGCGGCGCGGTCCATGTCCAGGAAGATCGAGGGATCGGGCATGAAGCCGCGGATCGTCGGCACGCGGTGGCTGTCCAGCGCGTCGCGCGTACAGCCGCGCGCCATCAGCAGCTGGTCGACCAGCGCGTCGGGGCGGAAATCGCGGTCCTGCTCGAGCCCGCCGCCAAGCCCTCGCCAGCGCCACGGCTGGCCGAGGATCGAGCGGGTCACTCCGCAGGGCGACGCGGCGGCACTGGTCATGCGAGCGCGTCTAGCCGATCGCGGTGAGGAAGGGAATCGTTGCCTGGGGTGGGCATGCGTCGGCGGCCTTCGCGCCACGACGCGTCCACGGGAGCGTTGGAAAGTTACGAAGGTTAGGCCACGTCCCCCTGCCATTCGCCTCCTCACGCGGGGCGGCACTGTCCACTGCCATGCCGCGCGGGGAAGCTATCGGGCGGCGAGAGGCGAGATAGCCGAGCATGTCCGGTCTCCTGTCGGGGAAAGCGAGCGATCCACTTATGCCGCGAAATCCTACATTGGAAGAGGGCAGATTGCGCTTCGGGATATGTCCGCGTTTGCCCAATCTCAGACATTCCTTGACCTTTCCGACACCCCTAATAGCCGTCAAAAGTCGGTTGCCCGATCGGGTCGCCACGAATGTAGGAGGGCATCATGCATCCAGACATTGGCCTCGCTATCTCGGACGGAACCGTCCTATGATCGACCATGGTTGACCTGAGGAGCATCGAATTGAAAAAAGCGATAGTAGCCGCCGCGCTCGTCTGCGTGAGCATCGCAGGATTGGCGCCTGCGGAAGCCCGCGTATGCCGGAATAGTCGCGACAAGCATTTTCATTGTCACAAGGTCGTCGCGCCGAGAATCAATCTCAAGGCCAAGCACCCGGTCAAGATACAACGCTGCCGCGGTCACGTCGGGAAATTCAACAACTGCGGCTGATGAAAAGCTGGACGACCTCAGCGAGGTCGTCCAGATACGGCAGCAGACAGCTCACGAATGCCAGCCGCTGCTAGAGATCTGCCAATCGTCATTTCTTGTTTCTGGCTTTTTCTGAGCGGGAGCGGCGGATCGCTGCGGCTCCGCTGTTTTCAGCATTCTCTTGGGTGAGCTTGCGCCACCGATCGACGCGCGCGGGATCAAGTTCTCCTTCGGCGATCGCTGCGTGAATGGCGCATCCGGGCTCGCCGATATGCGTGCAGTTCGCGAACCGGCACGTGAGGGTCACGGCCGTGACGTCGTCGAAGACCTCGGTCACGCCGGATGCCACTTCAGACATCTGGAGCTCGCGCATGCCCGGCATGTCGACAAGCCAGCCGCCGCCGTCCGCGCCATCGGCGAACCGATGCATCTCGCGCACCGTCGTCGTGTGCCGGCCTTTGCCGTCGTCCTCGCGAACGGCCTGCGTCGCGATGGTGTCCGATCCCTTCAGCGTATTTACAAGGGTCGACTTGCCGACGCCAGACGACCCCACCAGCGCGACTGTCTTTCCAAAGCCGCAATGCCGCGCGAGGCGCGCAGCGCTGGCCGGATCGCGCCCGTCGACCAGTTCCACCCGCAACCCCAACTGGAGGGCGCGTGCCGCGTCGACCAGGTGCTCAGGCGTTGGCGACAGGTCGGGTTTCGTCAGGACCACCACCGGCCGGACGCCTACCTCGCGCGTGAGCACGAGATAGCGTTCGAGACGCGCCACGTTGAAGTCCCGATCGCAGGACGTAACGATGAAAAGCGTGTCGACGTTCGCGGCAATGAGCTGGACCCGGCGCTCGTCGCCTGGGGCAGGCCTTTTGAACAGGCTCGTCCGATTGAGAATGCGCACCAGGCTTCGGGTGTTCCGGTCGATCAGCAACCAGTCGCCGACGGTCGGCCGGTCCTCCGCTTCTCCTTTGGTGGGGAGCGTGGACGAGATCGAGTCCTCGACCCCGTCGCCGGATACGGTCACCTTTCCACGGTGAACCGACATCACGCGGACGGGCTGGCAATTGCGGCTCTGCTCGGCGGAAAGCTGCTCGCTGAAGAAAGACTTCCATCCGAGCTGTGCAAGAGTGGAGTTGAACGGCTCCGTCATTGCGTCAACGGACTCAGGATACGCCCGGCCGATCCGCATCGAGCGTTCCCTGTTCATCCGCGCGCTTTTCCGCCTTGGCTTGCGCCTTCCTCGCGGCCTCGGCCGCCTTGGTCTTCTCGCGCTCGCGGCGCTCGAAGTCGTAATTCGTTTTGCGTGGTATGTCGGTCGCTCCGCCTCGGGTTCAGGATCGAGCAAAAAGGTCGACCTGGGATTTCTACGTCGAGGCTACACTGATCCGTCGCTCGCGACTAGGCTTGCGGCAAGGGCGAGGGGGCGGGCCAACCTTGGCCTTGATCATAACGAGAGATGAGTTCCGGTACTCAGAATGACCCAGTAGTGGACCCTGAGAGGTCGCAGGCCGCTCCTCAACTTCAGTTTTCGATTTCAACGTGACTGCGCCCCCTCGGGCTCGGTCCGCGTCCGCGTCGGTCGCCTTAATTGCCTTCGGCGTCGACCGAGAACACCACCGGCTTGCCGCGCGACATCGGCTCCCAACCGGCCGACATGGCGGCGCGCACGCACCGCGAAATCGTCGCATCATCGAGTTGGAGACGACCACGCGGCAGCCCCTTCAGCAGCCGTTTGGGCGGTGGGAATTCCAGCAATGCTTCGCGCTTGGCATCCCGCTGGAGAAGGGAAATCGTCATTCCCTTCCAGCCCTCGTCATCCGACAGATGCGGCTCGCGTTGGAGGTGCCAGTCATATGTGACGTCATCGACAACGACGGTGCCGGCATTGCTTCGGGTGTTTGACATATGGGCATCCCTAGCACGCCAATCCTGCCAAGACAGCTCCGGGTGCCGGTCGATGCGCAGCATGCCGCAGGGCTGCCCGATGAGGGCGTCCCGCTCCATCGCCAAAGATGGCGACCGCCGGAATTGGCGACTGATACGTCCAGCGCTCCACCGTCACGCGCGCGCGATCACAGCGTTACGGTCGACGACATCGGCGTCGACAACGGGTCAATATCAACGCGGCGGCTTGCGTCGCGGTTCGTCGAGTCCCCAATTTGGGGACGACCGATCCGGGCACCCCATCCTGCCGACTTGAGAGCGGCCTGCGGACGCGATGATAGTGGCGCTCGCAAATGACGAGCCTGCGCCGGCCATCGGTCGGACTTATCGAGGAGCAGCAGCATGGACCGCTATGAGGAATCGATGTTCGATGACCTCGCCTTCGACGAAGCCGACACCAGCTTCGACGAATATGACGAGGCCGACGGCTTCGACGAGGGCGATGATGGCTTCGATGAAGCCGACGACGGTTTCGACGAAGCCGACGAGGGCGATCCCGGCGACGAATATGACGACACACCCGTCAGTTTCGACGCGTATGACGAGGGCGACGACGGCTTCGACGAGGGCGACGACATCAACTATGGTGCGCCCGAGACCCGGGTTCAGCCCGTGAACGGCAGCGCGGGCGCCTCCGCGACCGAGCTTGCGCTGGCGCTGGACGACCTGCATCGCGACATCAAGACGCTCACCCAATCGTCCGAGCTCAAGGAGATCGACGTCGAGCTCAAGGGCTGGGGTCGCGCCGTCCGCCAGGCGGCGAGCGACGGGCTTGCCGCCGCCGCCATGGCGCTCGACATCGTGCAGAGCGACCGCGCGATGGCCGCGCGCCGCGTGCTCGGCGACTATGCCCGCATGGCCCGCTATGTCGGCAGCCTGTCGTCCGACACCGGCCCCTATTTCCGACGTTTCGCACAGAGTTGCGACGTGATGGCCTCGCTGATCCTCGTCGGCATCGGCGATGGTCTGGCCGCGAACGGGATAACCCGCGGCACCGCGCTGATCCGGGTATCGGCGAGCGAATTGCAGGCGCGGCGCAATGCGGTGATGCAGGCGTTCCGCACGCTGACGGGGACCGGGCTCGTCCCCAGCGGGCAGGACGAATACCCGCGCGGCCTCGAGGCCTATCGCAACCTCACGCGCCAGTTGGAACTGGCCGGCCAATCGGATCTGCGCACGCTGCTCGACGAGGCATCGCTGGCCTCCGAACTCGATCAGCTGGTCGATCTCGCCGTCGGCGCGACCAGCAGCGGCCTTCGCGAGCTGACCAGCGCGTCCACCATCGTGATCGACCGGATCAGCCGCCTGGTCGATGCGTGTCGCTCCGCCCCGTTGCCGCTGGGTTCGGCGTTGCCCGGCACGCCGGCCTCGCCGCCGATGATCTATTTCGCCTCCGCGTTGCAGATGTTCGCCGATGCTTTCACCACCACGACGGGCGGGCGGTTGCTGTTCATCGCGCGCCCCCCGATCATCGCATACGGCCTCTACGGGATGGCCGGACCGGACGACGCCACCAACCGTCTGATCCAGCTCACCCTCGCGCGGGGAAGCATCGCCGAGCAAAGCGACTGCTTTGCCTCGTGCGGCTGCGACCAGCCGACGATCGCGCGCGAGGTGATGCTCGATTACCTGCTCTACCGGATCGATCGCGCGATCGACTTCTATGCGGTCGGCTATCAGCCGCAAGGGCGGTCCGAGCCGGAAATCCGCGCGGCGGCGCTGGGATTCACCATCCAGACGGCACTCGGACCAAGCGGGCTGCTGGGCAACGATATCCTCGGCGCGATGCTCGGATCGGGCCTCGATACGGTCAAGAATCTGATGATTGCCGCCGTCGACCCGAGCCCGGCCGACGATGCACTGATCGTCCAGGAGCTCAACGGCCATTACTGGGCCGAGCAGCAACTCGAACGGCTGGTGCAGTCGCTCAGCCTGCGCTGCTTTTCGAGCGGCTTCTTCAGCACGGCGTCGGCGCCGTCCAACGTCTGCTCCACGATCGCGACGACGATGGCCCTGTTCGGCGGCCAGCCGACCCCGGCCGGTACGATCGTCATTCCGCCCGATGCTTCCAGCTCGCTTGCCGGCATCGCCTACAACTGGCCCCTAATGGGGCAGGGCTGATCACGAGGGAGACCATCGATGAGTATGCCAATCCAGTCGATCAAGCCACAGAACGCCTTCTACCAGAACCTCGCTCTTATCGAGCGGCGGCAGGACGCGCTGGTCGCGCGGGTCGAGGCGATCGGCGCCAGTTTGCCGGCTCCCGGCGCGGTGGGAGATGCGATCGCGGGCCTCGCCGTGCCGGTCGGCGAACTGGGATACGTCATCGCCAGAAGCGGCGCGGATCAGGCAGGTGCGACCAATCGCACGGCCGCCGCGACCGAGGATGCGGCGGGCGCGCTCAATCGTCTGGCCAATGCGCATCAGCGGCTGGTGCGGCTGGTCGAGATCGAGCGGAATCCCGAACAGCGCGTGGCGGTGAGCCATCTCTTCCTGGGGGTCAACGTGGATGGGAGCTTCACCCGCAGCTCGGTGATCGGGGAATTGCTGATCGCGGCGTCCGGGGGCGCCACCGGGCTGGCGATGGAGTTGCCCTCGAAGACGGAGACGCCATCGAGGAAGAAGCGCGTGCCCCGCGGCGAATTCGTCGAGACGGGCGTCCGCTATGCGCAGGCGAGCGGCTTTGCCGAACTGACGGCCGAGGACTTCGGCGAGTTCTATGATCAAGCGCCGCACGTCCTGAAGGCGATCGATCAGGATGCCGCCCGCCGCGCATCGCTCATGGCCGACTGACCGGTTTCACCCCGCCGGCGCGACCGCGCCGCAGAGAGAGCAAGAAGAGGCTCATCATGGCTACCGAATCGAACGACGTCATCAAGCGGCTCTTCCAGCGCTTCTTCCGCGACGAATTCTCTGGGCTGTCGCCGGAGGAGCGCAACGCTTTCGAAACCCAGTTCGAGGGTCGTTTCGAGGACCTGATGGCCAAGTCCTCCAGCCCCACCGCGCCCAGCTTCGGTGATCTCACCGGCTTCGGCTCGGGCCCGATCAAGGGCTTCGACGCGCTGGCCTATCCGTTGCTCGTCAACGACTTCGACGGGTCGGTCATCCCAAGCCAGCTGCATGCCTCGGCAGAACTCTATTTCATCTATCAGATGGAACGGTTGAAGCTGTTCCAGGTGGTGAACGTGCTGCGGCGCATGTTCCAGCTCGGCCAGATCCGCATCCAGCGCGGGCCCGGCGCGCGGCCTCTACATTCTCGAGAAGTGGCGCCCGATCCGCTACACGCGGCGCGATCGGATGATCGCCTATCGCCGGGCGTTCAACTACGGCACCATGCCGCCGCCGGGCGGGGCGGTGGTCAACCGCAGCTTCCATTATCAGCTCGTCGGCTTCATGTCGGCGATGTCCCAATATTTCCGGGACTATACGATCGGCCAGGTGATCCGCGGTTCCGACCAGATCGACGACCGGCCCTTCGCCAACATCGCTTCCGTCCAGCGGATCGGCACCGATCTGCGCTTCAATCTCGATCGCGCGAGCTACGGCAACATCCTCGCGCTGACGCAGGAGGTCGGCCAGTATGTGCAGCAGATCCTCGAGCTGCTCGACTCGCCCGACATCAAGAAATCGTTCGACGCCAACACCAAGTGGGACGTGATCGAGGTCGTATCCGAACGCCACCTCGGCGGCCATGCCGAGCTCTCGCAACGCGCCAAGATGGCCGAGGCGGGGCGGCGCGTGCTCCAGTATATCGCCGACAACGAGTTCAACACGAACATCGATCTCGACACCTTCTACGCGGACAACAAGCCGGTCGGAAATCAGGCCGAAGCCTGTATCGCCGCCTATCGAATGACGCCCGAGGGTCGTCGCTTCCCCGGCGTGACCGATCAGATGCGCTGGGCGGTCGGCCTGTCGCAGCGTCCGCCGACGCGCGCGGTCGCCTGAGGCAAGGGATGGGAGAGGCAGCGGACGAGGCACGGCGATGAAACAGCTTCCCATCTCGGTGAAAGTCGCCCAGCGATCGGTGTCGGTGGTGGTCGACGCCAGCTTCGCCTTCTCGCCGCTTGGATTGCTGACGACGATGCGCCTCGCGCGCGTTGCCGACGTCTGGCTGCCCCGCGCGCTGCGCGACATTCTCGACAACGACGCGCTCTATCGCAGTCGCCCGGGGCAGCTCGGCGCCTACTGGCTGCCGCCCGCGTCGCGAGATGAGATGCTGGAGCGCATGGTCGCCGCGCTCACGCCCTGGCAGCGGGCCTGGACCTACGGGCGGCTGTCCGCGCAGGTGCACTGGATCGGCGAGGCCCGCTACGAGAGCGCGCTGCCCGATCGTGGCGACGGCACCATGCTGCCTCGGTTCGAGGCCTGCTGTGCGGCGCTCGACAGCCGCCTGGCACTCCGCCAGACGCCGATGCGCGCCTCGGCATTGGACGATTGCACGCGGGACTCGCTCGCGCTTGCCTGCGCGCTCCAGCCCGAGCCCGTCGTCATCCTTGCCGCCCGTCCGCATGGCTATGAAGAGCCCACGATCTGCGGCTATCTCGCGGGCGCCGGGATCGAGGCGCGGCGCCTCGCGCATCCCGCCGCGGCGCCGCTGCTGCGCGATCTCGGCCTCGTCGATGCGTTGATGCCGGTGATCGCCACCGAGCAGTCGGCCGCACTTCTCCATCTGGTCGCGCCCGGTGCGCTGGCGCTGCCCGACGGCTGGACCGACGACGACTGGTCGCTCGACGAGATGCCCGAGCAGGGCGGGCTGCTACGCTCCCACGTATGGGATGGCGCATTGGTGCTTTGGCACCCGGTCGAGCCGGCCCCGTTGGAGGCGGCATCGTGAAGCACATGCCGTTCCCCTTGCCGGTCTCCGGCCGCGGGCTGGCGACCAACGTACGCGAGCTGGTGATGATCACCGTCGCCGGCGAGATCGCGCCACCACTGGAGAAGGCCGGGCCCTACCGCATCGGGCAGGACGGCGTGCCGCGCGTCCTGCCCGGTACGGGCGGCATCGTGCTCAGCCACCGAGTCGGTGATCCGTGCGTCGGCCTCGCCGCCGATCATGTCGAACCCGCCGTCTCGATCCGCAGCGACAAAAGATCGGGCGGTGCGGGCGATGCCGCGAACCAGGCGCTCCAGACCTTCTCCTGCGTCGGCAATTTCGCGGTGGTGATGTCGGGCCGCGCGATCGGCAAGAAGGGGGTCGTCACCGGCAAGCATGGCGGTATCGACAATGTGCTGATCGATTTCCCCGTCGAAGACATGCGGCGCATGGCGATCGGCGACCGCATCCAGATCTATGCTTACGGCGTGGGCTTGCGGTTTACCGAGCATCCCGATTTCCACGTCTTCAATGCCTCGCCCCGTCTGCTCGACCGCTGGGGCCTGCGGATGGACCATGGCCGCCTGCGCGCACGCGTCACGCACAGCGTTCCGGCGCGGCTGATGGGATCGGGGCTGGGCAAGAATACTGTCGTGAAGGGGGATTACGACATCCAGATGTCCGATCCCGCGGCGGTCAAGCGGCACCGGCTCGGCGCGTTGCGCTTCGGAGACCTGATCGCGGTGATCGACGCCGACAACCGCTTCGGCCGCAGCCATGCCGAGGGCTGGACGACGCTGGGCGTGATCATCCATTCGGAAAGCACCGTCGCTGGCCACGGACCCGGCTTCGTCAGCCTGGTCAGCGGCCCCGCGCGCCGTTTCGAGCTGGTTCGCGACGAGCGCGCGAACATCGCCAATTGCCTGAACATCCGCCCCGCCCGTTCGCCCGTCGACAGGCTGTGGCTCCCCGCCCGTGAGGCCGCCGAACGCCTCCGCGCCGCGCACCAACCACATCCCATCGGAGAATTGTCATGAACCTGCTCGATCGCTTCGCCGCCGAGGAGGCCACGCGGCTGGGTGCTTTCGGGAACAGCAGCTGCGGCTGCGCTGCCTGCCGCTACGAGGCGACGCCGGCACGAAGCGCGACGCGCTCGGGCACCGGGGGCAATGCCATGTCCGCGTGGCAGGGCTGGACGACGGCCGTGACGCTCGCCCAGATCCAGCAGGCGCAGAAGGATGCGCGTGCCGGCAAGCCAGTGCCGCTGAACCTGCGTCCCTTCCTCTCGATCGGCGAGCCCCATGTCTACCGCATCACGCGGGCCGGCATCGATCGCGACCAGCCGCTCACCATCGGCATGACGCAGGACACGCGCTCGATCGCGCAGCGGGTCGGCGAGCATTACGGCTCGTCGCGCGGCGATCAGCAGGTGCGCAAGGCGATCGCCAATCTCAGCCCCGGCCAGATCCTCGTCCAGGCCGGTCAGCTGCGCGGCCATCCCGATATCCGCCAGACGCACGGCTACGAAATCTGGCTGCAGGGCCGCGAGCGCCCGCGCATCTACGAGCCCGACACCCGGACCTTCGACGAGCAAGGGCGCTGACGTCAGCAGGAGACTTTCCATGCAACGCCTATCCCGTGACCAATTTTCCGCTTGGGAAGACCTCGATGCGCTGGTCGGCGCCGAGCTGGACGCGCTCGACCGGCGGAAGCCGGAGCAGCGCGATGCACGGGAACAGGCACCTGCCTTCGATGCGCCGGATTTCGCGGAAGAGGCCTTCGCCGATGAGCCCTTCCATGACGAGCCCTTCGATGAGGAGGGAAATGATGAGGAGTCCTTCATCGAGCGCACCGCCGCCTGGCTGCGCGACAGGCCGGATGCCGATGCGCTGCTCGATGCGATCCGTGCGGCGTTGGAGGATGTGGCGCAGACGCCAGCCCCCGAAGTCGCCCCCGATGTCGCCGCCGGTGGAAACGCACCCTCGGACGGGATCGCGGGAGAGCAATGATGCCCGAGGCGCCGCTCTATGCGCTGGACCGTGTTACGGACGAGGCCGATTATGCCGTGGTCGGCCCGGTCGACGGGCGCACCCGCGTGACCGATACGCGCCTGTTTCCCTACAGCGCGATTTGCCACATCGAGCGCGATTTCGGCGACGGGCGACTGACCGGCTGCTCCGCCTTCCTGATCGCGCCGACGACCTTGCTCACCGCCGGCCACTGCATCGCCAGCCCGCTCCGTCTGCGGCTTGGCCTGCCGGGGCAGGCCAAGCGCATCCGCATCTGGCCCGGCCGCAGCGCCAAGAATGCCACGCCCTTCGGTTTCCAATGGGCGAAAAGCTGGCGCGTCCACCCCGACTATGTTCGCTCGCCGCGCCCCGAACACGACATCGGCGTGATCGAGCTCAGCCGCCCCTTCAGCCCGTCGCCCGGACATTTCGCGCTCCGCTTCGCCGGCGACGCCGAACTGCAGCGACTGCGCGCTACCCGGTTGCTTCATGTCTCCGGCTATCCCGGCGACAAGCCGCTGGGGACGCAATGGGAACATGCCGAGCGGCTCGACCGCGTGGCGCGAGACCGCCTCTTCTACAGCGTAGATACCTGTCCTGGGCACAGCGGCTCGCCCGTATGGTCGCACTCGACCACCAAGGGACCGCCGGTGGTCATCGCGGTCCATACATCGGGGCCGAAACCACATAGTGAAGGACCCTGGGGGTGTCGCTCGGGCGTGCCGCTGGCGCCGGCAGGCCTATTTAATAGCGGACGAAGATTGACGCAGTCCGTCGCGTCCCTGCTGCATCTCAACCTATAGCTTAACAGTCAAACAGAGTTTCTTAGGGAAACCATTTGCACGGAAGCGAGTCGAAGCCCAGTATGTCAAAGCTGAAACGATTTTTAAATCGTTGATGTTCCGGTGGGCGCCCAGAGTTCGGAGACGGGAAGCCGGGTAACCGCTGCCCATATGGCTGTCGACATTTCGATGTACGGAACGGCGGGGGGATGATCGATGCACTTGGACTTGGAGGCACGCAAACCAGCCGACGCATGCTGCTCGACCATGTCGTTCGCAATCGATGGCCAGCAATATCTCTTGATGCCGCAGGCGGAGTGGAACCGAAATCATGCGGCGGTTGTCGGCCAGCCCGATGAATCCCGGGCGGTCGGGCGACTGGTGTTCAACGGCGTTGCGCATGTCGTGCTGGAAGCACAGGAAACTGTCTTTGCCGTGCTGGAGGGCTTTCCGTCCACGCCGGCGGACGATCTGCTGACCCGTCGCGAGTTCGAAGTTGCCATGCTGGTCGCCAATGGCAAGTGCGACAAGGAAATTGCCCGAGCGCTGGGCATCAGCGGCTATACGGTGCGAGAACATATCCGCCGCACCTTCGCCAAACTCGGCGTTTCCCGACGGACGGCAATCGTGTCCTATGTGCTGCGCTCGATCCAACCGTGAGCGATCTGTCGCGCCATTTCCTCTTCGCCGGTACGCGCTATCAGACGAAGCTTAGCGACTGGCAGCTTCCAGCATGAGCCGATAATCGGCATGGTTTCCGGGGGCTCAACCTGTCTCTAATATCGGTCGTTTCCGGCGGCGATGCCGCGACGTGAAGTGGTTTGGCGACGTCCGTCAAACCTTGGGCACAATGTTCAAGCGCTGCGCGGGGTGGGGGCGGGGGCTCGCATCATCGTCGGCAGATGACCTTGCGCTTCCCTTGACGATCGCTCTGTCGGTGGCCCATTGATCGCCGTGGCGGCGCCGGACGCGTCTCTCGCGTCATGGCCGCTTCTTCCGGGCGTGGGACGCTCGGCGACAAGGTCGGCGACGGTACTAACACTTATCCGTGATGGATTGCGTGGCATCTGGGGCACGAAGTCCGGTTGATCCCGTCGGCGTATGTAAATTCGTTTGTGAAGCGCCAGAAGAACGACGCGTTCGATGCCGAGGTGCTTCAAGCCCGCCTGCCTCGGATGCGATCACTTTGGGGCCGCCAAGCTTGCTGAAATGCGATCGAAGGTTTCCTGCATTGCTGGTGCGCTGGCGCCTGCTTCACGAGCGATACCCAGCGCGACCGCAAGTCCATGGGTGAGATCCTCCCGTACGAAGCGATGCACGGGATCCAGACCGCCGGCCCTGAAAGGCGTGCCAATGTCTGGCAATCCTGCCAGTGACCGGATGCGCGCTGCCAGCTTTGGGGCGCTTTTCACGCCATAATGCGACCGGGCGTCTAACCCATCTATGTTCCATCCTAGCGCGCGCCGCAACTGCGCAAGATCATCATCCATTTGAAGGTAGGCGCCCGCAGCGAATTCGCCCCAGTCGCGGTAGAAACGTTGGTCGGACGCGTCGGGCTGATCAAGCAATTCAAAAATTCGAGCAGGATGGAAGATCGTTGATGCAGGAGAAATGGTCGCCAATGCGAACGGCACTAATGGCCGGACTGGCAATTGAAACAAGTCTTGGATCAGCTCGGCTCCCTCAGACAGCATCCCCGGTTGGGATGCAACGAGATCCAACCGTGGTACAACGCCGGTGACACTGACGGCCCTTCCATAGTCCGCAATACGCGCGTTGTACGGCGAACGCAGGGAGCCCAACACTCTACTATGGGCTGGAAGAGCTGCTTGGACGAGCGCGTCGAAACGGCCAACGGCGGGATGAGCTGCCCCCGTCCGAGTGGTCCATCGACTATGATAGTCTGGACCACGAAAGGGACGTCGAATGCCGAGCAAGAAGCACAAGCCGGAAGAGATCATCGGGAAGCTGCGTGAGGTCGAGAT
>Ga0302314_10008430_pt1 | contig 18330 bp, 14 predicted proteins | sample III_Palsa_N2_3_FD_200533 | JGI IMG/M metagenome (GOLD analysis project Ga0302314, IMG submission 200533) | Peat permafrost microbial communities from Stordalen Mire near Abisko, Sweden - III_Palsa_N2_3 | ecosystem: Environmental > Terrestrial > Soil > Palsa > Peat permafrost | place: Sweden...
AGCCAAAAGCAATTGCCTGCGATTCTGCTTAACACGTGTCTATCCGTCCGCGATGACCCAGGTGTCCTTGGTGCCACCGCCTTGGGACGAGTTCACGACCAGTGACCCTTCCTTGAGAGCGACGCGCGTCAGGCCGCCGGGCACGACCGAGACGGTCTTGCCGCTGACCACGTAGGGCCGCAGGTCGACATGGCGGGGTGCGATGCCCTGCGCGACGAAGGTCGGGCAGGTCGAGAGGGCGAGCGTCGGCTGCGCGATGAACGCCGAGGGGTCGGAGAGGATGCGGGCCTTGTAGGCGGTGCGCTCGGCGACCGTGGAGGTCGGTCCGATGAGCATGCCGTAGCCGCCGGAGCCGTGCACTTCCTTGACCACCAGCTCGGCCAGGTGCTCGAGCACGTACTGGCGGTCCGACTCCTCGCCCAGGCGGTAGGTGTGCACGTTCTTGAGGATCGGCTCCTCGCCGAGGTAGAAGCGGATCATCTCCGGGACGCGCGGATAGATCGACTTGTCATCGGCGACGCCATTGCCGACCGCATTGGCGAGGGTGACCCCGCCCGAGCGATAGACGTCGATCAGTCCGGGGACGCCGAGCACGCTGTCGGAGCGGAAGACCTTGGGATCGAGGTAGTCGTCATCGATGCGGCGGTAGAGGACGTCGATGACCTGCGGTCCGGTCAGGGTCCGCATCCACAGCTTGCCCTTGTCGCAATACAGGTCCTGGCCCTCGACCAGCTCGGCGCCCATGCGCTGCGCCAGGTAGGAATGCTCGAAGAAGGCGCTGTTGATCGGGCCGGGCGTGAGCACCGCCACCGACGGCTTGCGGTCGGTGGGAGGCGCGCAGTCGCTAAGCGCCTCCATCAGCAGATCCGGATAGTGGTCGATCGGCAGGATGCGCTGGCGGTTGAAGAGTTCAGGACAGAAGCGGCGCATCGCGCGCCGGTTCTCGAGCATGTAGGACACGCCCGAGGGCGTGCGCAGGTTGTCCTCGAGCACGCACCAGTGGTCGCTGGCGATGCGCACCACATCCACACCCGAGACATGCGAATGGACGCCGTAGGGGAGCTTGACGCCGATCGCGGCCTGGCTGTAGAGCTTGTTGCGCGCGATCTCCTCGGTGGGGATGACGCCGGCCTTGCAGATCTCCTGCTCGTCGTAGATGTCGGAGAGGAAGGCGTTGAGGGCGCGCACCCGCTGCACGCAGCCGTCGGCGACGAGCTTCCACTCGCTCGCGGTCAGGGCGCGCGGGATGAGGTCGAAGGGGATGAGGCGGCGCGAGCCGTGCGGGTCGCCATAGACCGCGAAGGTGATGCCGCGGCGGCTGAAAAGTTCATCTGAGGAGCGTTGCAGACGTTGCAGGCTGTCAGCCTTGGCGGTCTTCAACCATTCATCTAATTGCAAATAAGCCGGAGCAATCCCGGTGCGTGTGCGCATCTCATTATAGAGACGCGGGAAGGTCGCGCTTGGCTCGTGAGAGGCCGTCTCAGTGCTCATGTCGACCAGTCACTCCGTCGGGCAGGATGGTCAACTGCAGCACCATGAAGCACCCCTGCGGCATTGCAACGATTGGAACAGACCGGGTGTTGATGTTCGCAGCACTCGTTCGCGATCCCCGCTGTCCCGTCGACGTTAGCATAGGTGCATGATGACCGCTACCAGAACTACCGGGGACCATGTCGCTACCGCCAAGGGTGAGCTCACGGTCCATGATGTGCGCATCAAGGACCTGGGTCGGTGCACCCACCCCTCACCGGTCGCCGACCTGCTCGGCCAGCACGCCATGCACTTCGTCGGTGAAGCCGACAAGGTCCTGATCGATGACCGCCTCTCGAGCCTGGGCACCAACCGCCGCCTGATCGCCGAGATGCCCGCCTTCGAGCTGGCCGGACCGCGCAACCGCATCTTCTACAAGCCCGAGACGGTGCGCGCCGGCATCGTCACCTGCGGCGGCCTCTGCCCCGGTCTGAACAACGTGCTGCGCGGCATCGTCTGCGAGCTGCAGAACGGCTACGGCATCACCGACGTGCTCGGCTTCCGCTATGGCTATGAGGGCATGACCCGGACCTTCAACCATACCCCGATGGTGCTCAACATGGGCACCGTCGCCGATGTCCACAAGCTCGGCGGCACGGTGCTCGGCACCTCGCGCGGCATGCAGGATCCCGCCGAGATGGTCGACTACCTGGTCGCCGAGCGCATCAACCTGATGTTCGTCATCGGTGGCGACGGCTCGATGCGCGGCGCCATGTCGCTGAGCGCCGAGATCGAGAAGCGCGGCCTGTCGATCGGCGTCATCGGGGTACCCAAGACCATCGACAACGACATCGAGTTCATCGACCGCTCCTTCGGTTTCGAGACCGCCTTCGCGGCCGGCGTCGAGGCGATCAACAGCGCCCAGACCGAAGCGCGCGGCATGCGCAACGGCATCGGCCTGGTCAAGCTGATGGGCCGGCATTCCGGCTTCATCGCCTGCACTGCGGCGCTGGCCACCGCGAATGTCACCGCGGTGCTCATCCCCGAGGTGCCGCTGCACACCGACGGCGAGCACGGCCTCTTCGCCTTCCTCGAGAAGCGCCTGGCCAAGCATGGCCACGCCACGGTGGTGGTGGCGGAAGGAGCCGGGCAGCACCTGTGCGTCGGCACCAAGGAGCGCGACGCGAGCGGGAATCTCAAGCTGCAGGATATCGGCTCGGTGCTCAAAGAGTCGATCACCAAGCATTTCGACGGCCTGAAGAACCCGGTCAACCTCAAGTACATCGATCCCAGCTACCACATCCGCTCGGTCCCGGCCTCGCCTTCGGATGCGGTCTACTGCTGGCACATGGCGCGCAACGCCGTGCATGCGGCGATGGCCGGCAACACCGAGATGCTGATCGGACGCTGGCATGGGCGATTCGTGCATGTGCCGATGCCCTTGGCGACGCGCAACCGCAAGCGCGTCGATCCGACCGGGGACCTGTGGAACTCGGTGATCGAGGCCACCGGGCAGCCGGTCGCCTTCACCTAGGACGCCTCACACCGCGGGCACATGCACCACCGTGGACGCCATGGGCTCGCCCACGGCCTTGGAATAGCGCTCCCAGGGCCCACCACGCGTGTGCGCAACGCCCCGGGGCCGGGGCGGGGTCACACCTTGCCTCGACCATGCCACCCCGGACCTTCCATGAGCGCTCTTACGCGCTGACCGGAGCGGCCGATGCGTGTCATCGCGGTGGTCAACCAGAAGGGTGGCAGTGGCAAGACTACCACCACCGTCAATCTCGCAGCCGCGCTCGGTGAGCGCGACCGGAGCGTGCTGTTGATCGACTTCGATCCGCAGGGCTCGGCCTCGCAGTGGTATGGCATCAGCGACGGCGGCAAGGGCCTGCTCGATGTCCTGACCGGGAGCGCGAAGCTCGCCGACCTGGTCGAGACCACGCCGACCCCGGGGGTCTGGGTCATCCCCTGTTCGACCTGGCTGGCGGGCGCGGAGAAGGCCCTGGCCGCCGAGGCCGGGGCCGAATCGATCCTGCGCAAGCGCCTGGCCCAGCTGCCGGAGGAGCGCTGGGACTACTGCCTGATCGACTGTCCGCCGACCCTGGGGGTCTTGACCATCAATGCCCTGACCGCGGCGGATGAGGTCATCATCCCGGTCGAGGCCCACGTCATGGCCCTGGCCGGGGTGGCGCAGATCCACAAGACGGTCGAGGTCGTGCAGCAGCGCCTCAATCCGGATCTTATGATCACTGGCATCCTGCCGTGCCGGGTCGATGCCCGGACGCGCCACTCCCAGGAGGTGGTCGCGACCCTGCGGCAGCGCTTCGCGGCGACGGTCTACGCCACCGTGATCCGCGAGAACGTGCGGCTGGCCGAATGCTGGTCCTTCGCCAAGCCGATCACCCAGTACGATTCGGCGAGCTATGGCGCCAAGGACTACCGCGACCTGGCTGGGGAAGTGGTCGCACAGGAACGCTCACGCCGGAGGAACCATGTCCGAGCCTGATGATGATGTGTCGGACGAGATGCTGGTGGTGGTGGTCAGCGACCAGGCCGCAGTCACGGCAAGGCGGCGCCGCGCGCCGCGCCCGGAGCCGACCACCCGGCTGAACCTGACCGTCCCCGAGGAGGTCGCGCACGCGCTTGCGGATGCGCTCGCCATCCTGCCGGGCGCCGATCTCGACCAGCTCGCCTGCCGCGCCCTGCAACAGGTCGTGCAGATGCTGACGCCCGTTGGCGCTGCGCGTCCGCCGCGACGCCGGTACGATTCCGGACTGATCGTCCTCCTCTAAGCGAGATGCCCATGCCAGGTTCACCAGCCCGGAAGAAGAAGCCTAGCGCCCGCGCGGCGGCGCCGCCTCCGCCGAGCACCATCGGCCGCAATCCGCTCGATGCCCTGATCTCGGAGAGCGCCGTCTTGCATGTGGCGCGTCGCCGCCGCGTCAAACCGGCACTGGTCGCGGCGCCCGAGCTGGTGGCCCCGCATGGCGCCGGCGCGGGAGTGAAGCTGGCGATCACCGTCCCGAAGGCGCTTGCCGAGCAGGTGCAGGCGATTCTGGCGGTGCGCACCGACCTGAGTTTTGATCAGCTGATGTCGACGGCGCTGGGCGAGGTCCTGACCGAAGTGCGTCGCGGCCAGGTCGTCGGGCGAGCCAAGCGCCATTGACACAAAAAAAGCCGCGGACGGCAGTGATCAGCACCGGAATCAAGCCCTAGCGAACCCCGATGACGGTATCACCGTCGAATCGAATGGAGAATTCCAGATAGTCGGTCTTGCATGTCGGACACGACCTGCCAATGCCGTCCACGTCATGGGAGCCATCGACATGCATTCCGTAAGCACCATTTCCCCAGGATACGGCATCGCCTGCATGAAGCGTGTAGAGCCTGCAGAAGCCGTATTTGAACTGGATGGCGAACAGTTCGGACGCATGGCAGTTAGGACAGTATGTCCTGGTCTCCAGCATATTGTACAGTCCCATGTCGGCGCGATCTGTCCGGGCTCAGTGACGGAAGTGCCGTACCCCGGTGAAGACCATGGCCACATGGTGCTTGTCGGCGCTCTCGATAGTCTGCGGATCACCCTTCGAGCCACCCGGCTGCACGATCGCCGTGACCCCGGCCGCGGCCGCGGCCTCGACCCCGTCGGCGAAGGGGAAGAAGGCGTCCGAGCCCAGCACCGAGCCTTTCGCCTTGTCGCCGGCCAGCATGCTGGCGATGCGGCTGGAGTTGACCCGGCTCATCTGCCCGGCGCCGGCGCCGACCAGCTCGCGGTCCTTGACCAGGCAGATCGCATTCGACTTCAGGTGCTTGACCAGGATCGAGGCGAACTCGAGATCCAGCCATTCCGCGTCGGTGGGCGCACGCTTGGTGACCACCTGGCTGGTGGCGCGGTCCCAGCTCGTGGTGTCATATTCCTGCACCAGCACGCCGCCGAGCATGTTCTTCAGGTAGCGTGCATGGTGCGGTGTGGTGGTCGCATCGCCGACCGAGAGCAGGCGCACGTTGGCCTTCCACTTCGGCTTGGTGGTGATGATGTGCAGCGCCTCGAGGCTGAAGGAGGGCGCGATGATGACCTCCACGAAGCGTCCCGGCACGCAGATCTGCTCCGCGGTCGCCGCATCCATCACGCGGTTGACGGCGATGATCGAGCCGAAGGCGGCCTGCGGATCGCCCTCGTAGGCGCGCAGGAAGGCCTGCTCGAGCGTCGCGGCGCAGGCGCAGCCGCAGGGATTGGTGTGCTTGATGATCGCGCAGGCCGGGACGGTGAACTCCTTGACCAGCTCCCAGGCCGCATCGGCGTCCATGAAGTTGTTGAAGGAGAGCTCCTTGCCATGCAGCTGGTCGGCGCGCACCACGCTCGCGGCATCGGCCAGGCGGGTGTCGTAGAGCGCCGCCTTCTGGTGCGGATTCTCGCCGTAGCGCAGCTCCTGGACCTTCTTCATCGGCAGGGCCATCTCGGCCGGGAAGCGTTCCGCCGCGGCGACGTCCGGATCGGCCTCGCCCGCCAGGCGGGTGAGCTCCTGGCTGATCAGCGCGTCGTAGCGCGCCGTGGTGCGGAAGACCTTCCGCGCTCCCGCGGCGCGGAAGGCGGGCGAGGTGTCGCCGCCATGCGCCGCGAGCTCGGCGCGGAAATCGGCGTAGTCGCCCGGGTCGACCAGCACCGTCACCGCGTGGAAGTTCTTGGCCGCGCTGCGCAGCATGCTCGGGCCGCCGATGTCGATCTTCTCGATCTTGTCGGCGAGGGTGGCACCAGGCGTGTCGCAGGTCGCCTCGAAGGGGTAGAGGTTGACCACCACCAGGTCGATCAGGCCGATGTGGTGCGCGGTGGCCGCGGCCAGATGCGCGGGATCGTCACGCCGGCAGAGCAGGCCGCCGTGGATCTTGGGATGCAGGGTCTTGACCCGTCCATCCATCATCTCGGGGAATCCCGTGTAGGCGGCGACCTCGATGACCGGGATGCCCGCCGCGAGCAGCGCCTTGTAGGTGCCGCCGGTGGAGAGCAGCTCGACCCCGCGCCCATGCAGGTCGCGGGCCAGGTCGAGGATCCCGGTTTTGTCATAGACGGAGAGCAGCGCGCGTCGGATCGGCATGGGGAGCCCTGGGCAGCGGGTGGGCGGACACTCTGAAACACCTCGGTCGCGGTCAAGGGAGGTCGTTGTGCGCGCCTTGTGATGAGCTAACGATCGATATCTTAAAGCCATGCCCGGCAAGCGCCCTATGATCACGGCGCGCCGCGTGGTCCTCTATCTCATCCTCCTCGTGCTGATCCCGGTCGTGGCCCTGATGCTGGCCCAGAACCGCCTCATCTTCATCCCGCGCCGCTACCCGCCGCCCATCACGCTGCCGCCGACGCTGGTCGCGCTGCCCTATACCATCCGGGAAGGCGCGCAGACCGCCTACTTGCGCCCGGCGCAGGGTCCGCTGCACCGCACCTGGGTGCTGTTCGGCGGCAACGCCGGGCTGGCCCTGGAGTGGAGCTGGCTGTGCACCGCGTGGCCGCGCGCCGATGATGCACTGCTGCTCATCGACTATCCCGGTTATGGCGCCAATGCCGGCAGCCCGTCCCAGGACTCGGTCCTGCGCGGCGCGGCCGCGGCCTACCAGGCGCTGGCAGTGCATCTCGGAACCACCACCCAGGGCCTTGATGCGCGGCTCGGGGTGGTCGGGCACTCGCTCGGCGCGGCCATGGCCCTGCAGTTTAGTGCCGACCATCCGGTCGACCGGGTGGTGCTGATCTCGCCCTTCACCGACCTGCGCGCCATGGCGCGCCGCACCGTGGGCTGGCCGCTGTGCTGGCTGCTGCGCGGGAATCTCGACAACCGCGCGCGCCTCACCGAGCTGGGCAGCCGCCAGCCGCGGCCGGAGATCGTCATCGTGCACGGCACCGCCGATGGCGTGGTGCCCTTCGCCATGGGCCAGGCGCTCGCCGGGGTTGTGCCCGGTACCGACTTCCGGCCGATCACCGGCGGCGACCACGTCTCGGTGCTGGATGACCTCGGGGAGGTCATGCGCCAGGCGACGCGCTGAGCGCCAGCGCGCTCCTCGACGGACCGTCGCCTGACCGTCGTCTGACTTTCGTCTGACTTTCATCTGACCGGAGCCCGCGGGACGCTGTACCTGCCCGCAACAGGTCTGGCGCTTCTCCCGACCGGCGGTCGCGCCATAGTGCCGCCCTCCGCCAGAGAGCGAAAGGAATCGGATGAACATCCAGACCGTCCATGCCCGCCAGATCATCGACAGCCGGGGCAACCCGACCATCGAGGTCGATGTCCGTCTCCAGGACGGCACCCTCGGCCGTGCCGCCGTGCCCTCGGGCGCCTCGACCGGCGCCTACGAGGCGGTCGAGCTGCGCGATGGCGACAAGGCCAAGTTCCTCGGCCGTGGCGTGCTCAAGGCCGTGGCCAACGTCAATACCCGCATCGCCCCCGAGCTGGTCGGCCTCGATCCGCTCGCGCAGCGCGAGATCGATACCCTGATGATCGAGATGGATGGCACGGAGAACAAGGCCAACCTCGGCGCCAATGCGATCCTCGGCGTATCCCTGGCCGTGGCCAAGGCCGCCGCGGCCGTATCCCGCCAGCCGCTGTACCGCTACCTCGGCGGCACCAACGCCCGCCAGCTGCCGGTGCCCATGGCCAACATCATCAACGGCGGCAAGCACGCCGACAACAAGGTCGACTTCCAGGAGTTCATGGTCCTGCCGGTCGGCGCCAAGTCCTTCTCGGACGGCCTGCGCATGGTCTGCGAAGTCTTCCACTCGCTGAAGACCGTGCTGAAGAAGGCCGGGCACAACACCGCGGTCGGCGACGAGGGCGGCTTCGCCCCGAACATCGCCAACGAGGAGGCCCTGATCTTCATCATGGAGGCGATCGGCAAGGCCGGCTACAAGGCGGGCCGCGACGCGGATTTCGCCATCGCCATGGACTGCGCCAGCTCCGAACTCTTCGACGAGGGCGAGAAGAAGGGCTACAAGTTCTGGAAGTCAAACCCGGGCAAGCTGTTCTCGGCCCAGGAGATGATCGACCTCTTCGCCGGCTGGTGCGACAAGTACCCGATCATCTCGATCGAGGATCCGCTCGACCAGGACGACTGGGAGGGCTACGTCGCGATGACCAAGCGTCTGGGCAAGAATGTGCAGATCGTCGGCGACGACTTCTTCGTCACCAACCCCAAGCGCCTGGCCAAGGGCATCGCCATGGGCGCGACCAATTCGATCCTGGTCAAGGTCAACCAGATCGGAACGCTCAGCGAGACGCTCGAGGCGGTCGAGATGGCCAAGCGCGCCGGCTACACCGCGATCCTCAGCCACCGCTCCGGTGAGACCGAGGACGCGACCATCGCCGACATCGCGGTGGCCACCAACTGCGGCCAGATCAAGACCGGTTCCGCCTCGCGCACCGACCGCGTCGCCAAGTACAACCAGCTGCTGCGCATCGAGGAGGACCTCGGCAAGGAAGCGCAGTACCTGGGCCTGAAGACGTTCTACAATCTCTACAAGTAGGATGCCACCGGCGCGCAGTCGCGCGGTAGTGGTCAACGATTGCCCCCGCGGGATCCCGCGGGGGCTTTTTGTGGAACTGGAATCAGGGGATTGAGCCGCCCGGCGCGATCCGCCGCCGCTGGGCGGCGCGCGGTGCGCGGTCCAGGCTGCGCTCAGGGAGTGGAGGCGAACAACGTCTTGGGCGCCCAGGGCAGGTCGACCAGGCCATCGAGCAGATCGCCCAGGGCCGGGCTCTCGGCGTCGCCAAGCGTGGTGAGGCGGCCGAGGCCCGCTGCGACGCCGGCGGGGATCTCGTCCTCGCTGACCAGGACGAAGCTGCCGACGCCATCGCCGCTGGGCGCCGGCTGCGCGGCGATCTGGCGGTAGTTGAGGATCAAGGCCACCAGGCTCGCCAGGGCGGCATCGGCCGGCCGGGCCGGGACGATGCGCAGCGGCTGGCCGTCGTTCTTGATCATGCGCAGCAGCTGGGTGCAGCGGTTCTGGACCATGGCGTGCAGCTCGGTCTCGCCCTCAAGGGGCCGGCCGGCGCGGCGCAGCTCGGCCATCGCCACCAGCGCCGGCACCAGCGCGGTGCGCGCCTCGTCGGCGGGACGCACCGACCAGAAGATGCGCTGCAGGATCTCGGTGGCATGCGCGCAGCGGCGCGTCTCAAGCGCGTCGATCAGGTCGCGCTGCAGCGCCGCCTCGGTGAGCGGGGCCGGCTTGGCCAGGGAACGGGTCCTGGCGAGGATGCGCGGACTGGAGACACGCTGCACGTCGGCCGGCCAGCGCGGCAGGCCGTCGATGATCAGGCTGCTGATCGGGGTGCCCGATTTGACCAGGCTGGCGATGCGCGTCAGCTCCTGGACCTGATGGGTGCTGTAGGAGCGGTAGCCGTTGGTCTTGCGCTTCGGGCTGGGCCAGCCGTAGCGCAGCTCCCAGATGCGCAGCACGCTCGGGCTCAACCCGCAGCTCTTGCTCGCCTCGTTGATGTTCAGGGAGGAGGTGGTGGCGGGGGTAGGTCTGGTCATGGCAACCTCACAGGCGTGCAACGGCAGGGTGGCGAACTCAGCGACGGTGCTCATGAGGCAGCTCGAGTCATGCCAAGTCCCTGCAGCAGGCCCGGACAGGCCCTAAAACGGGTCGTAAAGACCAGTTTTACTCGTGTTTTCAGCCTCTTTGAACCGGTTTATCGACTTCCAACTCCTGCAAAGTGCAGGAAAACCTTCCACAAAGCTTGCACAGTGCAATAAACCTTCTACATGCCAGCGGAGAACCTGCCCGACCTTCAACAGCGAGGCCAGGCGTCGCTGCCCGACGACGACCCGATCGTCCGTCCGGCGAGCGACTGCTGACGGCCGTCGGAGTGCCGGAGCCTGGACTGGCGTTGATGCCTGACCTCCTAGGCTGCCCGCTCCGGGAGATGCTGTGACCACTGATCCGCGCGCCGAGACCGCCGCCGAAGCCAAGCGCCTGAGCGCGCTCGGCTTTCTCGCCTGCACCGCCGGCAATCTCAGCTGCAAGCTCAGTGACGGCACCATCGCCATGAGCCCCTCGGGTGTCGACAAGGGCGCGCTGACCCTGGAGGACTTCATCCTGCTGGGCGACGACGGCCGGCCGCGTCCGCCCGATGCGCGCAAGCCCAGCGACGAGACCGCCCTGCATGTCGGCCTCTACCGCCTGGTCGGCTGTGCCGCGGTCTGCCACGGCCATCCGCCGCACGCCGTCGCGCTGAGCCTCGGCCCGGCGTCGCTCTTGCGCTTCTCGGGCATCGAGATGCAGAAGGCCTTCGCCGGCACCAGCACGCACGAGGGCGAGCTGGTGCTGCCGGTCATCGACAACAGCCAGGACATGGAGGTGCTCCGCACCCGGGCCGCAGCCGTGCTGCACCCCGCGGTGCCGGCGGTGGTGGTGCGCGGGCACGGCGTCTACGCCTGGGGGCGCACGCCGAAGGAGGCCGCCCGCCATCTTGAAACGGTTGAATGGCTGTGCCGCCTGCGCTGGCTGTGCCGCGCGGTCGGTATTGACGCCTAGACCGGCCGCTTCCTTGCACTCGCCGCAGGGCTCTTACCGTGGCCCGCCCTCGAGTAGCGTCCCCAGGATCATGCCATGAATCATGCTGAATTATGCCGCGCGGCGTCCGGTTCCGTGCGCTCCATCCCCGCCGCCTTCAAGCCCGAGGTCGTGGTCGGCTTCGATGGCTTCATCGACAGCATCATCGACGTGGTCGAGACCCGCCAGGATGGCGCGGTCTACAAGCCCTTCACCACCATCGCCGAGTACGGCAAGCGCGTGAACGACGCCGCCGGCAAGAGCGCGAACTTCGAGCTGGTGGTCAAGCAGCGCAAGATCGGCGGCAACGGTCCGATCATGGCCAACGCCCTGTGCAGCTACGACTTCGCGGTCACCGCGATCGGCATCCTCGGCGAGAACGTCGTCGATACCGTCTTCTCGCCCCTGACCACGCGCGCCAAGCGCGTCATCACCCTTGGCACCGCGGCCAGCACCGACGCCCTCGAGTTCACCGATGGCAAGCTGATGATGGTCAAGCAGGCGCCGATGTCGGAAGTGACCTGGGCGCGGCTGCTGGAGCGCTGCGGTGGGCTCGATGGCATCAAGGCGCTGCTGCGCAGCTGCCAGGGCGTGTGCACCAACAACTGGACCATGACCAGCGGCATGACCGAGATCTGGCAGAAGCTCGCCTCCGATGTCCTGCCTGGGCTGCGCACCGACCGCCCGCTGTGGTTCATCGACCTGGCCGATCCGGCCAAGCGCACGCGCGAGGACATCCAGGGCGCCCTGGACGCCTTGCGCTCCTTGCAACGCTCCGTGGACATCGTGCTCGGATTGAACGAGGCGGAGTGCCGCCAGATCCTCGGCGTGCTCGGCGAGGCGTGGCCGACGGCGGCCAGCGAGTGGGAGTCGGCGCGCCTGGGCTGTGTCACCATCCGCGCCAAGCTCGGCTTCAGCCGCGTGGTCTGCCACCTGGTGCGCTCCGCGGCCTGCGCCTGGGACGGCGGCAGCGCCGGCGCCGAGGGCTTCTTCGAGCCGCGCCCGCTGATCACGACCGGCGCCGGCGATCATTTCAACGCTGGTTTCTTCGCTGGTCTGCTCGCGGGCATCCATCCCGAGCAGTGCCTGGTCATCGGTGGCGCGACCAGTGGCTACTACGTTCGTTCGGGCATCTCCCCGGCGCGCAGCCAGGTCAGCGAGTTCCTGCAGAAGTATGCATAATCTGGGCGACACGCCGCTTTCGCGGTCCTGCCGCCGGTTGGCCCTGTCAAGACTCCACTGCGGCGTGCACCTGCTTCCCGAGCCGGCTCTTGAGCCGCTCGCGGCACCCTATAGATACTCGATCCCCAGCCGTGCATTCTCGCCCATGACCTCGACCGCCAACCGCCTGCCGCCGTCTGCCGCCGTGACCACGACGTGGCTCACAGCCCGCGGCGCCGTGCGCGTTGCGAAAGCGCGCACGTGAACCGCGTCGCGAACATGACCCAGGCGTGGCCGGCGATCCTCGCCAAGGTCCGCACCGCCGACAACGAGGCCGCGGTCCGTCTGTGGCTCTCCTCGCAGAAGGTCCGTCCGGTCGGCATCGAGGACGGCGTACTCAGCCTGGAGTGCCCGACCGCGCTCTTCCAGGCGACGATCCGCAAGCACTTCGTCAAGACCCTCGCGGAGGCCGCGAGCGAGATCCTCGGCGTGCCGGTCACGGAGGTGCACTGCCACGTGCCCGGCAAGGCGCTGCGCGAGCATGAGGAGCGCAAGGCGCAGCAGTCCGTGATCCCCGCGCCCGAGCTGCGCGAGACGCCGCGTCCGGCGCGCTCCTGGGGCCATGGCTTCAAGCTCCTGGAGAGCTTCGTGGTCGGCAGCTCCAACCGCCTCGCCTACGACGCGGTGCTGCGCATGCTCGACAAGCCGAGCCAGGCGGTGCACCCGCTGTTCATCCATGGCGGCTCGGGCCTGGGCAAGACCCACCTCGAACAGGGCCTGGCGATGGCCTTCAAGGAGCGCTATCCGAAGAGCAAGGTCGAATACGTGCGCTGCGAGCAGTTCACCAACGACTTCATCAAGGCGTGCCGCGAGGGGACCCTCGAGGCGTTCCGCGTGAAGATGCGCCATCCCGACCTGCTGCTCATCGACGACATCCATTTTCTGAGCCAAGGCCAGATGATGCGCACCAAGGATGAGCTGTTCGCGACCTTCAATGAGCTCTCCGAGTGCGGCAAGCGCGTGGTCATCACCTCCGACGCCAGCCCGCGCGAGATCCAGTACCTCGAGGAGCGCTTCATCCAGCGCTTCAGCGGCGGGTTGGTGGTCGGGATCACCAAGCCCGACGAGGACGTGCGCCGCGAGGTCATCCGCGCGAAGGCGCGCTCGCAGGACGTGCCGCTCTCCGATGAGGTGGTCGACTACGTCGCCGACCACATCACCGACAACATCCGCGAGCTCGAGGGCGCGGTGAACAAGCTGGTGCAGTTCGCGCGCAGCTTCCAGCGCCGCATCGACCTCGCCGCCGCGCGCCAGGCGCTGGCCGACATGCTCGATCGCGGCGCCGGCGAATCGCAGTCGGCGATGATCCTGCGCGAGGTCGCGGCGCGCTTCTCCCTGAACGTCGACGACCTGGTCGGACGCAACCGCTCCGGGCCGCGCGCCACCGCCCGGCACGTGGCGATGTATGTGCTCAAAAACGCGAGTTCGGAGACCTACTCAGCTATTGGGCAGGTATTTGGCGTTAAGAGTCATTCAAGCGTTGCATATGCGTGCGAGCAGGTGGCCAAATATCGCGTCTCGGACACCCTGCTCGATAAGTTCATCGCCGATCTGCTGTTGCGTTCCCGCCGTAATTGACGGCGTTTTGCCACACAAGTCAGTGCGACGTGGGGCTGGGACGCCGGGTGGTGGGCGACCGGCGACCGCTGCCAGCATCTACCTCCTTGTGGCGAAAGCTTTTGCGGTCTATAGTTTGGGCCGAGTCCTGCCCTCGTTGCCTGAGGTAAGCATGGACGTTCATCCTTAGGAGAATCCTCCGTGCGTTCCATCAAGCTGCTCCTGGCGATCGCCCTGACCGTCCCCGTCGCCCATGCCGAAGTGCGTGACGCCATCTGGGCCGAGGCCCAGGTCTTCCCGGTCGCGTACGACACGCTCATCAATGGACCGGAGCAGTTCCTCTACACGAAGATCCAGTTCCGCTGCACCTTCGCGACCACCAGCGCGCTCTACGATCCGCTGACCATCTACTTCCGCCCCGAACTGTACCGCAACTTCACCGTCTGGGACAGCCGCGCCAAGCTCTGGGACTCGGACGTCCGCGGCAAGCCCCTGTTGAGCCTGTACTGCCCGGTCGACCGCAAGTGCATCGGCGCGCTCAACGAGCTGAAGAAGTACCAGGTCGTCGACATCACCGGCCGCGTCTCGCAGATCCTCAATGGGGTGCCCTTCATCCAGGTCATGGACATCGAGACGGTCGATGACGCCGGCTCCTTCTCCGACAACTCGATCTATCACATCGAGCAGGGCCAGGCCCTCACCGATGAAGGCCTGCCGGACCTGGCGGACGCGCACTTCGCCGCCGCCCAGGCCGAGAACCTGCCGGTCTTCGCCGCTGTCGACGTGCGCACCCTGCGCGCCCGCGAGCTGGCCTCCGCCGGTCACAACCACGAGGCGATCGCGCTGCTGCGTGAAGCGCTGATCATCGCCGCCCGGGATCCGTCCCTCGCGGCTCCGGACCTCGCCGAGGTCTACGCCCTGTACGCCAAGGTCGAGAACGACGCCTCCAACGGCTCCGCCGTCAGCCAGCGCCAGGAGCTGCTCAACTCCTCGGTCGAGCATGCACGCAAGGCGCTCGCCCTGGATCCCTCCCTGGCGGACGCCTACGCCGTGCTGGGCATCAGCCTGGCCGGCCTGGGCCAGTTCGACGAGGCGCGCCGCGAGTGCGACAACGCCCTGCGCCTGCGACCCAACGACGCGGAAGTGCGCTGGTACCTCGGCCGCATCCTCGACCAGCAGGGCAACTTCGACGAATCCATCGACGCCCTCAAAAAGGCCATCGACCTCACGCCCAAGGATGCGCGCATCCACAAGGCCGTGGCCAGCGCCTACTACCACCGCGGCCTGCAGGGCGGACCGACCTCGGCGGAGGACCTCAAGACGGCCCTGCGCGAGGACGACATCGCGTTGCGCCTGACCCCCGGGGATCCGGAGAGCCTGTACTCCAGCGGGTTGGTGCTGATGGCCGCCGCCGATGCCGGCGCCGAAGTCGTCACCGCCGCCGGCCGCCAGCCGGCCACGGTGGACATGGCCATCGAGCGCTTCCGCGCCGCGCTGGCCGCCGACGAGACCTTCGCCCCCGCGCATGGCGCGCTGGGCGATGCGCTCAAGGAGACCAAGCCGGATGAGGCCTTGGCGCAGTACCAGCGCCTGGTCGAGCTGCAGCCGGAGGATTTCACCTCGGTAGCGCTGCTGGCGACCTTCATGGAAGTGCAGGGCCATGCGGCGAACGCGCTGTCGCTCTACAACGAGTACCTGGCCCGCCAGCCGATGAACCCGCAGGTGCGGGTCGCGCTGGTGCGCCTCTACACCGCCGAGGGCAACCAGCTCGCCATCCAGGGCATGCAGAAGCAGCTCATGGACCAGGCCTCGAAGGATGACAAGAATCCGCTCGCCCTGATCGACCTCGCCGAGTTCGATCTCGCCATCGGCGACGCCAAGAGCGCCCTCGACCTGGCGACCCGCGCCTCCGAGATCCGCAGCCACACCTACCACCTCCAGTCCCTGGCGACCCTCGGCAAGGCGCAGTGGCAGCTCGGCGATGTGAAGGGCACCGTGGCGACCCTCGCCCCGGTCGCCGACCAGATCGTCGACGAGGCCGCGCTGACCGACCTCGGCTGGGCCTACACCGTCATGAACCAGTCGGGCAATGCCCGCTCCGTGGCCGACAAGCTGCGCACCAGCGGAGTCGCCACCGGCGCCTCGGCCGAGTTCATCGGCTGGGCGTACTACCAGTCGGGCGACTTCACGCTGGCCGAGCGCCAGCTCAAGAAGGCGACCTTCGCCAGCCCGCAGGCCAAGGACTACCGCCTCGGCATGGCGCTCTTCCGGCAGGGGCCGGCGCGCTACAAGGAGGCCCGTCCGCTGCTTGAGAAGGCGGTCGGCGTCAGCGGCAATCCGCTGCTCTACGCCAACGCCTCGAACGAGATCAAGGGCGCGCTGGCGACCATGGGCACGGCCGACGACCAGTCGGTCGTTCCCGCAACCCCCACCGACACCCCGACCGCGGCCGTCCCCGCGACGCCCACCGATACCACGGCAACTCCCGACGCCACCGCGGCCGCCGCCGATCCGGTCGCGATCGGTCTGGCCAAGTGGGCCGCGGACGACGTCAAGGGCACCATCGACGCCCTCGCGCCGGTGACCGACAAGCTCGACAGCGAGCCGGCGCTGCTCGCCCTGGGCTGGGCCTACGTCGCCGACAACCGCCTCAACGACGCGGCGGCGATCGCCACCAAGCTCAAGGACCTGCCGGCGCACAGCGATGCGCAGGACGAGTTCCAGGGCTGGGTGCTGTACCTCAACGGCGACTACCGCGGTGCCGAGGACCTGCTCAAGCGCGCGCCGATCGATGACCGCCTGGTCAAGGCCTACCGCATCGGCATGGCCCTCTACATGCAGGGTCCGCCGCGCTATTCCCAGGCCCGGGCGATGTTGAACATCGGCCAGGGCGTGACCGGCCGCAAGTCGCTGCTGGGCAACGCCAAGGCGGACGCGGAACAGGCCCTGCAGACGATCAACGGCGCCAAGTAGGGCGCCGTCGTTTACACGGCTTAGCCGTGGCTAGGCTGGGTCGTCGCGCGGCACGCGCGGCGCACGACCCATGCTCATCGAACTGGCCATCCAGAACCTCGTCATCGTCGAGCAGGCGCGCCTGACTCCGGGCGAGGGCCTGACCGTGATCAGCGGCGAGACCGGGGCCGGCAAGAGCCTGCTGCTGGACGCCATCGAGATGGTGTCCGGCGGTCGCAGCCAGGCGCACCTGGTCGGGCCCTTCGCCGACACCGCCACGGTCACCGCCGTCTTCCAGCTGACCGAGGAGCGCGCCCGCGCCGTCGAGCAGGCCTGCGCGGTGCCGGCCGCAGACGGTTCGTACCTGCTGCGTCGGCGCATCGGCCCGGCTGGCCGCTCCCAGGCCTGGATCAATGATGTGCCGGTCACGGTCGGCACCCTGCGCAGCGCGGCGAGCCTCCTGGTAGAGGTGCATGCGCAGCACGAGGCGCTGCGCATCGGCGCCACCGAGCAGCAGCTCGCGCTGCTCGACGCCTATGGCGAGCTTACCGGCCCGGCCGCGGCCTACCGCGCGCTCCACGAGCGCATCCTGGAGCTGAGCCGCACCCTGGCCGCCCTGGATGGCGGCGAGCGCGAGAGCGTCAAGGAGCGCGACTACCTGGTCTTCCAGGCCGCCGAGATCGAGGCCCTGCAACCGGTACGCGGCGAGTTCAGCCTGCTCGAGGCGCGGCATGCCCTGCTGTCCTCGGCCAGCCACTGGCGCGACGTCGCCAGCGAGGCGGTCCAGGCGCTCACCGAGGACGAGCGGGCGATCGCGACCGCGCTCAGCCGCCACGCCAAGCGCCTGGCGGAAGCGCCGGAGCCGCGCCTGCAGGAGGCGGCGCGTTCCTTAAGCGGCGCCGCCGATGCGGTGCGCGATGCGGCGGCGTCCTGCTCCGACGCGCTCGAGCATCTCTCGCCCGATGCCGGGGAGATCGCCCGCATCGACGCCCGCCTGAACGCCTACCACGAGATCGCGCGCAAGCATGGTGATGGGGATGAGGCGCTCTTTGCGACCTGGGAGCGCCTGAGCGGGCGCATCCAGGAACTCTCGACCATCGGCGAGCGGCGCGCGGCCATGGCGCAGGAGCTCCACGACGCAGTGGCGCAGCGCAGCGCCAGTGGGCTTGCGCTGGGCAGCGCGCGCGAGGCCGCCTTCCAGCGCCTGGCCAAGGATGTGCACAGCCATCTGCGCGATCTCGGCATGCCCAAGGCCAAGCTCTCGCTTGCCAGCGCGGACCTGGATGAGCCAACCGCGTCCGGGACGGTGCGTCAGGAGTTTTTCGTACAGACCAATCCCGGCATCCCCGCTGGCCGCCTGGCCGACATCGCCTCCGGCGGCGAGGCGGCTCGCATCACGCTGGCGCTGGCCGAGGCTTTCGCGGAACGCGATCCCATTCCGGTCATGGTCTTCGATGAGGTCGATAGCGGTGTGGGCGGCCGTCTTGGGGCAGTCATTGGGGCCAAACTTGCACGGTTAGCCCGCTCCCGTACGGTCCTCGCGGTGACACATACGCCGCAGTTGGCGGCCGCGGCTCATCGCCAGTATCTCG
>Ga0302314_10008431_pt1 | contig 18330 bp, 14 predicted proteins | sample III_Palsa_N2_3_FD_200533 | JGI IMG/M metagenome (GOLD analysis project Ga0302314, IMG submission 200533) | Peat permafrost microbial communities from Stordalen Mire near Abisko, Sweden - III_Palsa_N2_3 | ecosystem: Environmental > Terrestrial > Soil > Palsa > Peat permafrost | place: Sweden...
TTGAGTCGGGTCGGGGCGCGGTGCCGGTCTTGCGGCCAGTCCGTTTCCCCGACCCGCTCGCCGCACCCGGCGTGCGGCTCTCACCGCACCGGGCGCTCCACGTGTCTTGCCCGTTGGTCAGCTGCCGCATTTCCGGCCCGAGGAAGCCGAGCTCCGCGAGCCCGCCGAGGCCGGCCTGCGGTCATCCAGACTCTCGCGACTACCACTGCGTGGGGTAGATGAACGCTGCCGCAGGTCGGCTAACCCACTGGGTGACGCGCATGGTCAGTTCCATGTCGGCGAGCCGCGCAGTGCGCAAGTTGGTCAGCCGGCTCGGAGTGCAGTCGAGCTCGCCAGCGAGTTTTGCCCAGGTCAGGCCGTCGCGCTGCCGCTGATCGTTGAGCGAGGTGTGAAGCTCGTTCAGATTCCAGCGGAGTCTGCTGTCCGGGCCGACCTGCGGGAGCCGGGTGTCGCCGACGTCACGGACCGGGCCGGTCAGGAATTCTTCCGGTGCTCGCCCGAGCCAGCGAAGCATGAACAGGGCGTACTGACACGAGGCGGCCCTGCGCTCGCGCAGCCGCGAGATCGCGCCCCCGCATGGACAGTGATCATCCGGTCGCATCGCATTGAGGTCAACGGACTGGTCCCAGAGTTCAGCGGCGAACTCGTACCAGCCCAAACCGCGCGAACGCCGTTCGGTGTCGAAGGCGTCGACGAATGCATCAAAGTCGAACGCGGCGAGATCGGACATCCCCCTACGATACGAGGATTCACCGGACGCCGGTAGATCGAACGCCGGCCGACTCATGGCTCGGAACGTCGGAGCCGACCGTTGGCCAGCGCGGCCCGGCTACCGGACCGCCCGAATGGATGGAGATCGACCGCTGGGAGTTCGACAAGCGGTTTTTCGAGGTCCACGTCGGGATCATGCAGCTGGAGATCGAGCAGTACCTCGGAGACGAGGGCGAACGGCAGCAGTAGGCCGACTCGCTACCGCTGTCCCTCCTGGCTCTTCGCGAGGGCCCGCGTGCCCAGGTCATCGCGATGCGCGGCGGAGGCGTCGGGGCCACGCGGTACGCCGGGGCTTCGCCGGTGCCGCAGTGCGGGCCGCGGTCATCGGGCTCGGCATTGCGGGCAGGTGCACGTCGAGTTCGTCCTCGGAGATCTGGTGGACGCTGCTGGCCTGCGATCGCCCGAACGCTACTGCCTCCTGGGTCGTCATCGCAGGGCCGAGGAAGGCGGCGACGTGCTCACCGGCGTAGCCGCGCCGGCCCCGGCGGGTGAGCCGGTAGCGGATCTGCCCGTGCTGCCACGGGCAGATCCACGGCGCGTATCTCTTCAGCGTCCCAGACGGCGCCGTGCGCTCGGCCAGCTTCGCGATCAACCGGCGCGCACTCGCCGATGCCGATGTGCCCGGTCGGCCTGGGCCGCCGGGTGGGAACGAGCGGGCTCGGGAGTATCGGCGAGAAGAAAGGGGCGTGAATCCGTTGTCTGACCTTGATGCTCCGGACGCGGCGGAGATCGCGCAGGCCTATCGCGCCGCGTACGCGGCGCTTGCGAGCATCGCCACGCCGCGGAGGGCCGTCGGACAGGAACTGTCGCTCGCGGAGGTGATCGCCAGCTTCCGCCCGGTCCTCGACCGCGCGAGGGCGCACTCGCCGCGAAGTTCGGGCCGCTCATCTCGTGGTGGGCCACGCACCTGGTCGAGGGCTGGGACCCGATGCGCGCCGCAGTCGACCTCGACAGGATAGGCGCGGATCTCGGCGCCCTTCTGACCATGAATGCGCGCGAGGTCGCCGGGCCCGTACGGGATGTGGACCGGCGGCCCACTCGATACGGCCGGTCGCGCGTGCGCGCGGGAAGCCGGATGGGATGCCTCACCCGGACAGGCTGGAATTTGGCTATTAACCTTGGGCGTTCAGTAGTGGCATCGGGATTATGGCGAAAGTGCCTTCTGATCTGGGATGATGTGGTTTCGGTCGTCCCGTTGGGCGGCACCATCGAGGTGACATCACAGTGCTGATGAAGGCGTCGACTAGGCTAGGGTGGACCAGCGATTTGGATCGGGCCCCGTCATGCGGCGTAGCCCATCAGAGTGGGGTACAACCGGCGCCTTGGCAACCGGAGGGGAAATCGGGTGAATTCCCAGCCCAGAGCACGAGCGGCTTGGTTACCAAAGGGCAGTGCTGTGGTGCCACGGCTTGAGGACGTCGGCAAGGGGCCTCGGACTGGCGGCCGCGGGTCAGGCAGGGCTTCAAGGCGCCCGCTGCCGGACGCCACATGGGATTGAACCGCCGCCCTCTTCCGGAACGCGGAAGTGCTCACGCGCTCCCCGCATGAGGCGAGCACGTGGAGAGGGGGTGCGAGCGGCCAACGGCCCGTCAGATCCCGAGAGCCTCTCCGTCCACCGAGTCGCTGGAGGGGGGAGCAGCATGAGGACCAGTCCCCCTTTCGCTCCCGCCCGTTCCCCCGCTGACGATATCCCGCCACCCGCAGGCTCATGATCTTCCACCGTCTCGGATCGAGTACATCGGCGCAGTTCAGAGAAGCTCTCGGCGCCTCGAAGCGGACTCCGACAGGCTCTCTGGAAACCGCCTCTCGACCCGGTCGAGAAAGGGGGGAGCAGGGGGGAGGGCAATCAGAGTATGAAAATCAACGAGGATGGCGGCCGCGACGGCGCGCGATCCGCAGGGAGCGTCAGGGGGAGCGAAACCGGGGTGCAACCGGCCCCAGAACTGCGCTCAACCGCACCCAACTGCGTCAGATCGAGTCTCCCCACAAGCCGTCAGATCAGTAAACCCGCAGTTCAGGCGTTTTTAGTGGCCTACCGGCACTGTGACTCACGTGGCGTGAGCGCTTCCCTGACACGGAAGAGGTCACTGGTTCAATCCCAGTATCGTCCACCATAACCGCAGGTCAGCGGCTTTTTGACGGCCCGTCGGGCACTTTCCGTTACCTTGGGAGCACGCACTGGTGCTCCAGAAATCATCCCAGATTAGGGCATTCCGACCGCCCCGGCAGGCGCCGTCCGGCCCTCCCGGGAGAAGTGTTCTTGACGGAAGTGCTCACGGCGGAAGAGGTCACCGGATGACCGCTTCTTCCGCGAGCACTTCCGTGGCGCGCGGAAGCGCTCTCCCGGTGAGCTCGTTTCCCTCAATCGCGCAGCTCATCGCCCATGTTCCGCTTCTCCGCCCACGCTGTGGCAGAAACCCGCGCATTGCAGGGTGCTGAGTCGTGAGGCTGTCGGCGGAAGTGCTCACCGTCCGGGCGAGCGGGCCGGTGTGCCCGCGGAGCCAGGCCCGTTGTTCGTCGGTTCGCGCACGAGATCCGGCCTGGACCCGGTGCCTGCCGCGCCTGGGTCGACGGGCAGGCGGAGCGCTCGGCGGTGCGCCAGCGCTGTTCGAGCTCGCCTATCAGCTCGGCGACCATGGCCTCGGTGGGATGCTCGTAGCGTCCCGCGATTCCGCGCGGGCAATGGCCCATCCGGTAGTCCTGCAGCGACGGCGGGGTGTGGTGCTCGGCCATCCACGTCTTGTGCGTGTGCCGAAGCGAATGGAACGTCATCGCCCCGCGCCCCGAACCCACCCCGTCCTCCGGCTGCACGAAGCCGTCCAGCGCCGGCAGCCACACTTGCTTGCGGAACACCGCCCGGCGCAGCCACCCCCCGCGCTCACCCGTGAACACATACGGGAACGGGTGACAGTCGAGGTGCCCACGCAGCAGCCCGGCGAGAAACGGCGGAAGATGCACCAACCGCTCCCCCGCCCCGGTCTTCACCGGTCCAACCTCCAACCGCCCGGCGACCTCGTGCAACGCCCCCATCCGCCCGTCGATCCGGATGTGCGGCACGAACCCCTTCCGGGCGCGCCGCGACCGCGGCTCGAGCACGACGTTCTCCCGGTGCAGCCCCGCCAGCTCACCCCACCGCATCCCCGTATACGCGCCCGTGACCGTCAACAGCCCGTGCGCACCCGGCATCCGCGCCGCCAGAGCCCGGATCTGCGATGCGTCGGCCACCGCCCGCTCCACCGGCCGGTCCGAGGCCACCCGCAATCGCACGACCGGGTTGAACGCCATCAGCCCCTCGCGCACCGCCTCCGCCAATATCCCGGAGAGCAGCGCCACGATCGAGCACACCGACGACCCCGCCATCCCCTGCTGCTTAAGCGAGAGCGCCCACGCGCGCACCTCCACCCGACTCAACTCCGACAGGCGCATCCGCCCGAACCTCGGCAGAACATGGATCCGCAGATGGCTCTCGTACTTCTCCCACGTCGAAGCGCGCACCGACAACCCCACCCGCCAAGCAGCCACCCACTCGACCAACCGCGGATCCGAACCCGGCCCCGGACGCACCAGCCCGTCCCACATCGCCAACGACAACGCCACCTCCCGGCGCGAACGGCGCGCCACCGCATCCACCCCCACCACCGGCAGCGCCCGCGCCACCACCCGCGCCTCCTCCAACGACCCACACCGCACTACGTCCACGGTGCGCCTGTCCGCCATGCGCATCCGTACCCGGAACACACCGCCGCCCCGCTCCTCCACCCACGCCATCACACACTCCCGACACTCGAAGAACTTGACGCGCCACCAGCTCCCCGATCCGATCACCACACAACCCACCGACCCGACCAGCCGGAGCATGAACACCCACGGAAACGGTGAAGCACCAGGTAAACGCGCCCAGAACCGGAGACCGGCCCACGCCATACACATCAGCACCCGATCAACATCCGGGGCACGGGCTCACAGCACGCGGCCCCCGCGCCCGCCTCCTTCTCCCGCCGGGCACGGTGCGTCCGGCTAGCGTCCGCGTGCCGCACCGCTGATCATGCCCCTGCCGACCGGGCAGATCAGGGCACCCGTCACGGCAAACCAAACGGGATGGCCGTAGCCAAGCCATACCCGCCAGACAGCAGCATCACCACGGCAGAGAGCCCCCCTGACCACCTCCCGGCGAGGACCATGTTGTCGCTTGCAGACCGCGGTCGGCTGAGAAACCCGGCTGGATCGCTCTACGAGAGACAGCATGTTGATATTTTGCGCTTCATATCATTGCTGTCCGGTCGCCGAGAGCCGTCGGAATAGCGTGTCGTCAGCTTGGTGGAGGCCTGCTTCGTAGGCGTCCGCGGCTCGGGCGGTGTTCATGACGTCCGCACCCCATTCACTGATGGTGAGGAACTCCAGGCCGGGCTCGATCAGGACCACCTCGCTTCCGCCGGCACGCAGTTGGTCGATCTCGGCGAGTTGCCGTTGTGCGGTGGGGGTCGGCTTGCCCGTGGTGTCGTGTGCGGTGAGAGGGAGGCAGGAGACCGCGATCACGTGCTGGTGTCCTGCGGCGAGGGTGGCGTTGAGCACGCTGAGCACGCCTCCGTCCAGGTATCTGCTGTCCTGGACGGTGATCGGCGGGAACAGGCCGGGAACCGCGCAACTGGCGGCCAGCGCCGGGGGGAGGCCGACTCCGGCCGCCGCGTCCCACACGTGCAGCCGCTGGGCGCGGGTGTCGATGGCCGTGCAGCGGAATGCGGCGGGCCAAGGCGTGCCGAAGAACGCGGTGAACAGCGGTAGGCCGAGGAAGTCGGCTTCTTCGACCGTCGCGGCGCCGAGGGCGTAGGCGATGGCACGCTCCACGGCCGTGGCGGGATCGGTGATCTGAGCTGCCAGGGCCATCGCGAGGCCGAGTTCGGTGGCGGAGGCCGAAGCGGCCGGTAGAGGACCGGAGACCTGCTGCGGCAGCGCGGTCAGGTCGCCGCCGGTGGCCAGCGCGGCGCCCACGACGGAACCGGCCGAGGTACCCAGGACCAGATCGGCTCGGCTCAGGTCGATGCCGCGGCGGCCGATTCCGGTGAGCAGCCCGGCCTGCCACGCGATACCGAGCGGGCCCCCGCCACCAAGTACCAGCGCGGTGGTCACGACACACCCGCCAGGGTGTGGCTCAGGCGAGTGAGCTGTTCGGACACTCCTTGTCTCCTCAGCATGAAAGCCGTCCTCTCCATCGGAAAGCGTCCCTCCGTGTCCTGTCGGGTACCGGGTAGATCATATCCGCGCGCGCTCCCACGGACCCGAACAGGCCTCAGGTATCGAGGCCGCCGCGCCCGACGAGTTGGCGGGCGATGACGTTGCGCAGGATCTCGTCGGCGCCCTCGCCGACGATCATCAGCGGGGCGTCTCGGAAGTAGCGTTCGACGTCGAATTCGGTGGAGTAGCCGTAGACGCCGTGGATGCGGAGTCAACACGGTTTCCGTCGACTCCAAGCGGGCTCGGACGCGGCGACCACACCCCAGTGTTACACAAATCCGTAGGTGGTACTGAGTACCTTCCGTGGTGTATGGTCACGCTCATGGGCTGGAATGTTGGCGATATCACCGACCAGAGCGGCAGCGTGGCCGTGGTCACCGGGGCGAACAGCGGCTTCGGCTACGCCACCGCCCGCCGCCCCTGACTCGGATTGGAAACGCAGATGTCCCCCATCGACGCTGGCGACAGCGCCCTTCCCGCCCGGCCCGACGGCCGGGCCCCGGCCGAGGACGGCCGCCGACGGTGGCTGGTCCTGGCCGTAATCGCGACCGCGCAACTGATGGTCGTACTCGACGGCACGGTCATCAACATCGCGCTGCCCTCGGCGCAGGCGGCCCTGCACTTCACCAACGCCGACCGGCAGTGGATCATCACCGGGTACGCGCTCGCGTTCGGCAGCCTGCTGCTGCTCGGCGGCAAGCTCGGCGACCTGTTCGGGCGCAAGACGACGTTCGTGATCGGGCTCGCGGGATTCGCGGTGGCCTCGGCGGTGGGCGGCGCCTCCATCAGCTTCGGGATGCTGGTGACCGCGCGCGTGTGCCAAGGGGTGTTCGGCGCGCTGCTCTCACCAGCCGGGCTGTCCCTGCTGACCACGACCTTTCCCGACAAGAAGGACCGGGGCGTCGCGTTCGGTATCTACGGGGCGATCGTCGGCTCGGGCAGCGCGGTCGGCATGATCCTCGGCGGGGTCCTGACCGAGTACTTCTCCTGGCGCTGGTGCCTGTATATCAACCTGGTCTTCGCCGCCGCCGGCATCACCGGTGGAATGCTGCTGCTGCGCCGGGAACGTCCCGCGCACCGCCCCCGGCTCGACCTGCCCGGGACCCTGGCCGTCTCCGCCGCGATGTTCGCCCTGGTCTACGGCTTCTCCAACGCCGACACCAACGGCTGGCACGCGCCGTCCACCTGGGGCTTCCTCGCCTCCGGCGTGGTACTGCTCGCCTCGTTCGTCCTGCTGCAGGCCAAGGTCGCGAACCCGCTGCTGCCGCTGCGCATCCTGCGCGACCGCAACCGCGCCGGCGCCTACCTCGCGGTGTTCCTGATGATGGCGGGCGGGGCCGGGGTCTTCCTGTTCCTGACGTACTACCTGCAGGAGACCCTGCACTACTCCGCGGTGTCCACCGGCCTGTCCTACCTCCCGATGCTCGCGACCGCGATGTTCGCGGCCATCTATTCCAACCTGCGGCTGCTTCCACGCTTCGGCCCCAGACCGCTGGTGACACTCGGCATGCTGCTGGCCGCCGCGGGCATGGTGTGGCTGACCAGGATCACCCCCGAGTCCGGGTACGCCGCGACCCTGCTCGGTCCGCTCCTGGTCACCGGCGCGGGGACCGGCATGGCGACCGCGCCGTCGACCAACACCGCCACCTTCCGCCTCCCGACCGCCGACGCCGGGGTCGGCTCGGCCCTGGCCAACACCCAGCAGCAGATCGGCCAGTCCATCGGCACCGCGCTGCTCAACACCCTCGCCGTCGCCGCCACCACCCACTACCTCCTCACCGACCACGGCGCCGCCGGCGCCGCTGCGATCGCCCTCGCCTCGGTGCACGGCTACACCACCGCGTTCTGGTGGGCCGCCGCCATCCTCGCCGCGGGCGCCGTCGTCTGCGCCCTGCTGTTTCGCGGCGGCCCCCTGGAAGCCGCAGGCGGACCGGAGAATGCGGACGCTGCGATCCTGGAGGCCGAGATCGGTTCGGCCATCCCCAATTAGGGACACGACGACGCGCTCACGCCACGAGGCCGCGACTTCTTCGGAGTCCGGCCTCGTCGGCCGGTGAGTTCGCCTGTCCCAGAGGCAGGGCGTCGTCGGCGGCGCCCGTCCGCAGGTACTCGATGCGGCGCGTGCGCCGCGGCCTGCCCCAACGGCTCGGCGATTCGACCTCCACCGCGAATTCCTGCGAGCCGTGCGCAAGCTGTGACCTCACCGCGCATCGGCGAGCCCGTCGGTACCGAGTACCACCGACGGGCTTGTGTAACATGGGCGTATGGTCACCGCGCCGAAGCCCTCCCCCACCCCGGCCCCTGCGCCGCCTTCGCTGCGCGACAGGACGGTGCGCCTCGTGCGCGCGGAGGTCGGCGCGGTCGCCATCCGGCTGTTCATCGAGCAGGGGTTCGACAACACGACCGTCGACCAGATCGCCGCCGCGGCGGGCATGTCCCGCACCAGCTTCTTCCGCTACTTCGCGACCAAGGAGGACCTCGTCCTCGGCCACCTCGACGAGGTCGGCCAGCAGGTCCTCGCCTCACTCGCCGCGCGCCCCGAGTCAGAGCCCGTATGGCAATCGCTGCACCACGCCCTCGACGCGCTGATGCAGGAGGCCGCCGCATCGCCCGAGGACAACCTGCGCCTGGCGCGGATGCTCCGCGAGACCCCAGCACTCAGGGTCCGCCAGTTCGGCAAGCAGATGGGCTGGCACGCCCTGCTGACCCCCGAAGTCGCCCGCCGCCTACACGTCGCCGACGAAGCCCGCGACCCGCGGCCACGCGCCCTGGTCGCCGCCGCGATGGCCTGCCTCAACGCCGCCGTCGAAACGTGGAGCGCCGCCGACGGGGCCATCGAACTCCCTCTCCTGCTCGACCAAGCCATGAGCGCCCCCGCCGGCTAGACAAGAAGTTCCTCATGGTCCTAGGCGGTCAGCGAGCGGCTGATCGCCTCGCCGGTGCGGTGATTGTGCCAGATCGCGGCGGCCAAGGCCATGACCCGTTCGACGACCCGGATGGCGGGCGCCCTCGAAGGTTCTGGCGCCGTGTTGTTCGAGGCGGCCTGGCCAAACTCTTTCACTGGGTCAACGCCCCGTCCACGCTCGGCAGTTTCCTGCGTGCCTTCACCCGCGGGCACGTGCGCCAGTTGCAGGTCACCGCCCGCCTGACCGTGCGCCGCGTCAAACGGCCCAACCCGACCACCGTGCCCGAAGGCCAAGGCGAACTGCTCGCCGCCCACCGCCGCCACGCCCTGCGCACCGACAGCCCCCTGACCATCACCCGGGCCGAGCCGAACCACCGCCGACACGCGGTCATCGAGCAGGTCTTCTCCGACATCGAAGCAGGAACGCCTGGCCACCTGCCCTTCGGCAACTTCCAGGCCGGCGTGGCCCGGCTCACCCTCGCCGACCGTCACTACGCGAAGGCGACCGGCGCAACCCTCCGCAGGAACCTGATCAACATCCCTGACCCTGTGGACACGCACCGGACACCGCCCGATCCTGACCTGAGCGCCGACACCGTCTCACCCGACCACGACCGAGGACCCAGGAGACCCCCGCCCGGACGGCCACCACTACCCACGAAGCAACCGCGCCGACTGGGAGGTCAGAAAATCAGCGTCCTAAAATCCGCCCAGTGGATCGGGGGAGACTGCCCGCGGTAGTTGCGAAAGGCGAGCGACAGCCGGGCTCGATCTCTGATCAAGGGTGAGCCGATGGGGCCCGGCCCCGACACGCGTACACGCGCCGGGGCCGGGATGCAAGCGACCGGTGTTCATCGAGGCGATCTTGCAGTTCCAGGCCGCTACCGCAGACGGCGGATCACCACGCACGCACACCCCGACGCGCGTGCTGGGCCCGGCCTCAGCTTCGAGCAGTGGGCACGCGACCACGCGCAGGACTTCGGCCGTACAGATCTGCACAGCCATGCCAAGCCGGTGGTGGTCAGTGCGGCGCAGCGCGATCAGATCCCGGTCAACGTCGCTGGGGAAGAGAAAGCGCTCGATCTCGGGACGGGTGGGATGCGAAGAGCGCCATCGATGCACACCGGAGCCTTACGAATCGCGAAGCGCCGCCGGGAGCAGGCGGGGGCGCGGGGACCACGGTTTGTAATCGTTTTCGAAACGATACGATGTAGGCTCGGGAGCGTGCCGCCTGCGCTCACTGGCCGGGAGCTGAGAGGATTCGGGAATGCCAGGGGATCGAAGCGCGCCTACCGTAGCCAAGCGCAGCACCATTCGCGACGTCGCGACGCGCGCGGGAGTGTCCGTGGCCACGGTCTCCCGGGTGCTCACGGGCAGCCACCCCGTCTCGGAGGAACTGCGCGCGAAGGTGATGGACGTCGTGCGCGAGGTCGACTACGTCATCAACATGCACGCCCGGTCGTTGGCCGGTGCGGGGCCCCAGACCATCGCGATGCTGATCGGTGACATCACCGGCCCGTCCTTCGCGCACGCGGCGAAGGGCCTGGAGCAGGAGGCCTCGGCGCGCGGCTGCCTGACCCTGGTCGGAACGACCGGCTTCGACTCCCAGCGCGAACTCACCCTGCTCAACCTGATGCGCGAGCACGGCGCGAGCGCGGTCGTGCTGATCGGCGGCGCCCCGGACCTCGGTGAGTACGAGCAGCGGATGGCGCAATATGCCAAGGCGCTCAAGGCGGCCGGGTCGCAACTGGTGCTGTGCGGACGCCCGCCGCTGCCGCCCGAGATCCCGGCGATCACCGTCGAGTACGACAATGAGGGCGGCGCCTTCGCGATGACCAGCCACCTGCTGTCCGCCGGGCATCGCAGGATTCTGGTGATGCCGGGCCTGGCCGGATACACCACGACCGAGATCCGGATGGCGGGCTACCGGCGCGCCCTGGCCGCGTACGGCCTCGTCGTGGACCCCGAACTCGTCGTCCACAGCACCTACGAATATGCCGGGGGCGAGCGCGCCGTGCGCGAGGCGCTGGACCGCGGCGTCGGGTTCACGGCCGTGTTCGCGGGTGCGGACATGCTCGCCGCGGGCGTCCTCGAGGCACTGCGGGCGGCCGGGCTGCGCGTGCCCGAGGACGTCTCGCTGGCCGGCTACGACGACATCCCGCTGGCCCGAGACCTCACGCCCAAGCTGACGACCGTCCATGTACCGTACGAGGAGATCGGTCGCGAGGGCGCGCGGTTGGCGCTGGACCGCACGCCCGACGTGCCCAGCCGCGTGGTGATGGGCACGCACGTGGTCGTCCGCCAGTCGGTAGCCCCGCCGGCGAGGTAGGCCCTGGGATCGTCGCTATCGCGGTGCCTCTCGCTCGGCCGGATCTCGGCCCGGCGGCCTCGGCGCGGCGGCCGACTCCCGGACCGCCAGGTGCGTCCCGAGGATGACGTGTTCCTCGTCGCGGCGCCCGCGCGGCTCCAATGCGAGGCGCACCGCCGTGCGGCCCATCTGCTCATAGGGCACGTGGACCGTCGTCAGCTTCGGGAACACCGCTGTAGCCTGCGGAACGTCGTCGTAGCCGACGATCGACACGTCGTACGGGATCGCCTTGCCCGTCTCGCGCAGCACGTCCATCACGCCGAGCGCGATCTGGTCCGAGCCCGCGAATACGGCGGTGACGTCCGGATGCGCGGCGAGCAACTCCCGCGCTGCCTGCTCGCCGGCCCTGTGCGTGCAGTCGGTGTGCAGGACGAGGCGGGGGTCGTACTTCAGGCCGTTCGCCTCCAGGGCTCCGCGATACCCGGCCAGCCGCCCCGCGGCGGTGTTCATGCGAAGCACCCCCGGAAGCGCCATGATTCTGCGATGCCCGAGCTGCGCGAGGTGGCCGACGGCGGCGAAAGCCCCGTTCTCGTTGTCGTAGTCGACGACGAGGGCCGGCACGTCCTCGGCCAGCGGCGGGCGTCCGCACAGCACCAGGCGCGAGCCCGCGGCGTCCAGCGACCTCGCGAGCCCCGCCATCCGCCCGCGGTGCTCCTCCCGGTCCTCGGTGCCGCCGACCAGGATGACCGCCGCGGCGTGCTGACGGCGCATCAGGTCCACCATCCGCAGCTCCTGCTCGGGGTCGCCGTCCGTCGCGCAGACCAGGCTGAGGCGCCCGTGCGCCGCCGCCTCTTGCGCCGCGCCGTGCGCGACCGCCGCGAGCGAGGGATCGGTGATGTCCTCGAACACGATCGCGACGGTCTCGGCGGCTGAACCGGACAGCGAGCGCGCGTGCACGTTGACCACGTAGTCCAGCTCGTCGACAGCGCGCAGCACCCGCTCACGACGCTCCGGTGAGACCGGATGGCTGCCGTTCATCACCCGGGAGACGGTCGCCACCGAGACTCCCGCGCGGGCTGCCACGTCGTGGATCGTGGCCTGGGTCGGACCCGTATCCGGCAAGGTCTCCCGCTCGGCCACCATCCGCGCCTCCGTCGTTGCTCGTCCGTGACCTTCGCCCGCCAACCGCCGTCACGGCTGCTGCGCGAGAAGTCTACGGCTCCGGCTCTGCCTGGTAACCGCTCTCAACGCATGCGTGCCCATCGCATATCGCCTCCGCTTGCTGATGCCGGCCCTCGGCCCTACCCGGGGCAGTGGAACTCCGGGCATCGGATGCTAGGCTGGCGTCCGATTTAATGTAACCGTTTTCGGAACACTTCAGATAGTCGAGGAGACTGGTCATGGCGAGGGACATCGGTGGCGGCCCGGTGCGGCCGGGCGGCGCGGCGCGCACGGTGTTCGGTCCCGTCGCGCGGGCCCGGATTACCGGTGGATTCTGGGCGGCCAGGCGGCGCGTGAACGCGCTGAGCAGCCTCGCCGCGGGACCGGCGAAGCTCGAGGAGGCGGGGAACCTGGCCAATCTGCGCCGGGCCGCCGCGGTGCAGGCCGAAAGGGGCGCCGCGTCCGGCTCGGAGGTGGAAGGCGGCGGGTTCGCCGGGGACTTCCAGTTCCAGGACTCCGACGTCTACAAGTGGCTCGAGGCGGCCTGCTGGCAGCTCGGCGACTCCGAGAACGCTCCGGAAGCTCTCGCGGAGCAGGTGGACGATATCATTGAGTTGATAGTCAAGGCGCAGATGCCGGACGGCTATCTGCAGACCTACTACCAGCTCGGCTCCACGCCCCGATGGACCGAACTCGGCTGGGGGCACGAGCTGTACTGCGCGGGTCACCTGATCCAGGCGGCCGTCGCCCACCATCGCGTGACCGGCCGGGACTCGCTGCTCGCGGTCGCGCGCCGGCTCGCGGACCACATCGACGCGACCTTCGGGCCCGGACCGGACAAGCAGGTGGACGGCGTGTGCGGCCACCCCGAGATCGAGACCGCGCTCGTCGAGCTCTACCGCGAGACCGGCGAGCGACGCTATCTCGACCTGGCGGCCTACTTCATCGACCGGCGCGGCGCCGGCACGCTCTCGGCCGGCGCGGACCGCGGCCACGACCGCGACCCGGGTCCCGGGTTCTGGCAGGACCACGTGCCGGTCCGCGATGCCACCGGCGTCACCGGACACGCCGTGCGCCAGCTCTACCTGCTCGCGGGCGCCGCCGACCTGGCCGCCGAGTCGGGCGACGCCACGCTGCACGAGGCGACGTTGCGGCTCTGGCACGATATGGCCGAGACCAAGACCTACCTGACCGGCGGCGTCGGCGCGCGCTACGACTGGGAGGCCTTCGGCGATCCGTACGAGCTGCCCGCGGACCGCGCGTACGCCGAGACCTGCGCCGCGATCGCGAGCATCCAGTTCAGCTGGCGCCTCGCGCTCGCGACCGGCGACGCACGCTACTCCGACCTGGTCGAGCGCGCGCTCTACAACGGCTTCCTGTCCGGCGTCGGCCTGCACGGAGACCGGTGGCTGTACGTCAACCCGCTGCATGTCCGCGAGTCCTACAGCTTCCGCGAAGGCGACCAGACCGCACGGCGCACGCCCTGGTTCCGCTGCGCGTGCTGCCCGCCCAACGCGATGCGGTTGCTCGCCAGCCTGCCGCACTACGTCGCCAGCGCCTCTGCCGATGGCGTCCAGTTGCACCAGTACGCGACCGGCGTCTACGAGCACGGTGACGTCGAGCTCGCCGTCGAGACCGACTACCCCTGGGACGGCCGGGTTACGGTCACCGTGCGACGCGCACCCGAGAACGAGCGGGAACTCGCGCTGCGGATCCCGGCATGGTGCGGCGAGTGGAGCGTGGACGGCGAGAAGACCGCGACCGAGGACGGCTGGGTACGCCTGCGGCGGGTGTGGGGCCCGGGCGACACGCTCCGGTTGGAGCTCACCGTGGCGCCGCGGCTGACCAGGCCCCACCCGAAGGTGGACGCGATCCGCGGCTGCGTCGCGATCGAATACGGGCCCCTGGTCTACTGCCTCGAAAGCGCCGACCAGCCGGACCCGAGGATCGACCTCGACGAACTCGCCCTCGACGTGCACGCACCGCTCGAAATCGAGTGGAGAGACGAGCTGCTCGACGGCACGACCGTGGTCAGGGCGGCCACGACGGCTCTGATGGGTGACGGAGGCGACGCCACCGAGGTAACGGCGATTCCGTACGCCCTGTGGGCGAACCGTAAGCCGGGAGCCATGCGGGTCTGGCTTCCGGCTCAACCCGCCGGGCTCGCCTAACCCATCGAGGAGATGTAGATGACGCAGCGGCCGAGGGGACCGATCTCCACGACCGTCCCCTCGGCCACCGCGACAGCGTTCGCGAGGTTCACGCCCGCGCCGTTGACCGTCATCGTGTGCGTGTTGGTCGCGCTCGGGTCCATCCCGCACCGGTACGCGCCCTATTGGTTGTCGTTGAACATCTGCTGCGCATAGCCGTTGAGAGCTGAGTCGTCGAACGCGGCCGCCACTGCCAGCGGGTGCCCGCCCCAGGCAAGCTAGCCCTTGAAGCCGTAGAACACCGGGCCCGGCTAGATGACGTCGCGTCAGCCGGTGAGGGTTTGTAGACGCATCGCGGTGTAGTGGGTTGGTGGGCAGAGTCCAGCGGTCGCTCCGGGACGGCCCACGGGGTCGATCTCAACGGCGTGTCAGGCGTATTCGCGCGCGGTGGTCGCCACGGAGTTCGTGGCAGTGGGCGAGGGCGCAGTCTGCAAGCTCGTATTCCCGAAGACGAGGGTGTCGGGGCGTTCCCGCTGCCACGGCCTGGCCCCGCAGCGGCGCGCAGAGCCCGTCGGCCACGAGTCCAGCGGCCGCCGCGCCCCCGGCCAGCTTGAGCGCGGCGCGACAGGGGAGCGCGGAGCTCGGTCTGCCCAGGGTGGTGCTGTGGGTGCCCTCTCGTATTCGGGTCGTCGGTAGTACGTCGCCTAGCCGACAGCGGCTAGGCGACGCGCGCTAGATCGGATTGGCGCACGGGGTGCAGCGGGGCGAGCCCGGCGCTGTACCGTTCGAGCTCCTTCACCGCGGCGGTGCCGAGGCGGGCCAGTTCGTTGCCGAGCGAGCCGGCGACGTGCGGGGTGAGAAAGACGTTTGCCAGCCGGTAGAGGGGCGAGTCCGCCGGCAGCGGCTCCACCTCGGTCACGTCTAGAAACGCACTGATACGTCCGCTCACCAGCTCCTCGGTCAGCGCCTGCTCGTCCACGATGCCGCCGCGCGCGGTGTTGATGAAGCAACCGCCGTCGGGGATCAGCGCCAGCCGACGACGGTCGATCAGATGCCGGGTGGACGGCAGATCGGGCGCGTGCAGGGAGGCGATGTCGCAGGTGGCGAGCAGCTCGTCGAGATCCATGAGGCGGGCACCGAGTTCGATGGCCTGCGCGGCGTCGAGGTACGGATCGCTGATGACCACGTCCAGGTCCAGCGGGCGGACCAGGTCGAGCACGCGGCGTCCGACCTTCGAGGCGCCGATGACGCCGAGACGCCTGCCGTAGGTGCCGATCGCCGCGGTCTGCTCGTTCGACTGGTATTCGTGTTCGGTGCGATAGTGGTCCCGGGCTCCGAACGCGTTCTTGGCCGCGAAGATCACGGCCGCCAGGGTGAACTCGGCGACCGGCTCCGCGTTGGCCGCCGCCGCGTTCGTCACCAGCAGGCCGCGTTCCCAGGCGGCGTCGCTGATCAGACTGCGGACGGTACCGGCCGCGTGCAGCACCGCGCGCAACCGCGGCATCCGGGCGAGTGCGGGCTCGTCGATCGGCGGGCAGCCCCAACCGGTGATCAGCACCTCGGTCTCGGCGAGCAGCGCCGCGTTCCGAGCATCCGCGAAATCCTCGACGCACACCGCGGGATCGAACCGTGCCACCTCGCCCAACCTCCGAAGCAGGTCCGCAGGGAACAAGCCCGGCAGATGCGCCGGGTCCATCGCGAACACGGTGATAGGGCGGTCGGCCACAGCGGTCCCCTCGCAGGCTTGAAACACGATGAATACGATTACACGCTAGTGAACGAGTTGCCACGGGTCAACGCGGGGCAGATATTCCACCCCATGCCGCCGTCAGCTGCCACTTATGTCGGTATTTGTGCTGATTCTAAGCAGAGGTTGAGTGCTGACCCAGCGCGCCGTTATTCAGTTGTTGTATTGACTGCCGGTTACCTCTTGCGCAAGCGGACCCTCCGGCTTTAGCTTCTCTTGTAACCGTTTACAAGACGTTCATCGGAGGTACGCAATGTCGCGGAACCCGCACCACCCGGCCCGGCGCCGGCTTCGAACCGCCCTGGCCTCGGCGGTCGCCCTGGGAATGACAGCCGCGCTGGCCGCGTGCAGCAGCGGCGGCGGTGCGTCGAGCTCGAGCTCCACTGCGCATGTCACCCTCCAGTACTGGGGCTGGAACCCAGGGACCAAGGCTGTGGTCAGCGCGTTCAACGCGAGCCACCCGGACGTGACGATCAAATACGAGTCGCTGAGCACCAAGGTCGACGAGATGAACGATCTGACCAACTCGGTCAAAGCGGGCGACGCGCCGTGTCTGGTGCAGGGCCAGTCCGAGGACCTGCTGTCCCTCGTGTCCGAGGGCATCCCGGCTGACATCACGCAGTGGATCGCCCCCGACAAGTCGGACTTCAGCACTTCCGCCTACTCGTACACCACCGTTCAGGGCAAGAACTACGCGGTGCCGACGGCCACCTCTCCGGGCTTCCTGATCTACCGCGCCGACGTCTTCAAGAAATACGGGCTGACCGCGCCCACCACGTACAGCCAGTTCATCGCCGACGGCAAGGTGCTCGCTTCGCACGGGGTTTACATCACGAACTTCGCGGGTGAGGACCCGAGCACGCTGGAGAACATGGCGATGCAGGCGGGTGCGCACTGGTACTCGATCGACGGCAACGCGTGGAAGGTCGACTTCACGGATCCCGGCTCGCTTGAGGCCGCCGACGTGATCCAGCAGATCGTCGACGACAACCTCGACTCCCAGATCTCCTTCGCCGACTATGCCGCGGTGCAGCGCAATTACGATGCCGGCGGCACCGTGACCCGGTGGATCTCCACCTGGCAGATGGCCGGCATGGTCAAGAACTACACCAAGTCCGACGGCGACTGGGCGATCGCGCCGTGGACCCGTTACGACGGCCAGGGCCTGGCCCTGCCGGCCGGTCTTAACAACGCCTCCGGTAACAACTTCGTGACTTCGCAGTGCAAGTACATTCCGCAGGCGGCCGAGGCGGCGCTGTGGATGTCCACGAATGCCACCGCGGTGTCGATCATGGCGAGCCCGAGCACCGGCTCGGACTTCTACCCTGCGCTCGCCGATACGACGCCGTATGTGAGCGAGATCGTCCCCCAGAAGCTGCTCGGCTCCAACACCGCCGCCGCGACCCCGGTCATCACCGACAGCATCAGCCACATCGTCACCGGCTGGACCTTCGGCCCCGACTGGACCGCGATGGGCGCCGAAGAGGCCAACGGCTGGGCGAAGGTGCTGACCAAGCAGGAGACGGTTGTGCAGCTCCTCGACCACATGCAGCAGTGGGTGGTCGCTGATCTCAAGTCCCGCGGCATCAGCGTCGTGAGCTGAGTCTTCGCCGAGGGGGCTGCCGTGTCCGCACACACAGCGCCCCCTTGGCGAAACGCGTGTCAGCAAACCCCCGCCGGGCCGAGTCGCGATTCGAGGAGCACTACTGATGTCCGGTCAGACCATCATCGAACCGAGGGCCGACGCCCCCGCCGATTCGCGCCCCGGCCCGGGGCAACGGCCGAGGCGGCGTCGGCGCCGGCTCGGTATTCAAGGCTGGAAGGGCGCGGGGTTCACAGCCCCGTTCTTCCTCGGTTTCACGCTGTTGTTCCTGGTGCCGTTCGGCTACGCGGTCTACCAGAGCCTGTTCCTGGTGCAGACCTCGGGCCTCGGGCTCGGCGGCTCGACGACGGTGTTCGTGGGCTTGCGCAACTTCACCTCGGCGCTGTCCGACGCGGACTTCCGGTCGGCGATCGTGCGCGTCCTGCTCTTCGCGTGCGTTCAGATCCCGGTCAT
>Ga0302314_10008432_pt1 | contig 18328 bp, 14 predicted proteins | sample III_Palsa_N2_3_FD_200533 | JGI IMG/M metagenome (GOLD analysis project Ga0302314, IMG submission 200533) | Peat permafrost microbial communities from Stordalen Mire near Abisko, Sweden - III_Palsa_N2_3 | ecosystem: Environmental > Terrestrial > Soil > Palsa > Peat permafrost | place: Sweden...
GCTGCGTCGCGTGCTGCTCTCCTCGATCCCTGGCAGTGCCATCGTCGAGGTCGAAATCGATGGCGTGCTGCATGAGTACACCACCCTGGAAGGCCTGCAGGAGGACGTGATTGAAGTCCTGCTCAACCTCAAGGATGTGGCAATTCTTCAGCATACCGGCGATGAAGTGACGCTTACCCTGTCCAAGAAGGGCAAGGGCGTGGTCACCGCCGGCGACATCGTCGTTGATCATTCGGTTGAGATCATCAACCCCGATCACGTGATCTGTCACCTGACCAAGGATGTCGCGCTCAACATGCGTCTGAAGGTGCGTCGCGGCGTCGGCTACCAGCCGGCCAGCACGCGCCAGCATCCGGATGATGAGGCACGTCCGATCGGTCGCCTGCAGCTGGACGCGTCGTTTGCGCCGGTGTTGCGCGTGGCTTACGAAGTGGATGCCGCTCGTGTCGAGCAGCGCACGAATCTCGATAAGTTGGTCCTCGATATCGAGACCAATGGAACGTTCGGCTAACTGCCTGAAGGCCGAGAGCATCTACTACATCGGCGATCTGGTACAGAAGACCGAAGTCGAGCTGCTGAAGACGCCGAACCTGGGCAAGAAGTCGCTGACTGAAATCAAGGATGTGCTGGGCGGGCGTGGTCTCGCACTCGGCATGAAACTTGAGAACTGGCCGCCGCCGGGCCTTTCGCACGGCATGCAGCTCGGTTAATGGTTTGTTTGTGCGATCGATCCATGATCGCCGCGTTAGCGAGATATCGACCAGGTCGCACATAGCGCCTTGGTCGAACACCAAAAGCGGCCATCCATGGCCGCGAATGTTTTTTGCGATCCTCCTTGATCGCTGAGTCATTTCGGTTTGGCGAGTATGCGTTTACCCGCTTTGCCAACCGCCAAAGGCGGCCATCCGTGGCCGCACTTCGAATAAGAGCCTGTTCTAAGAGGCTCCTCATAGCGGGTAACCGCGGGAAGCCGGACACAGGTGCCGGCTTTTCATAACAACAGACATAGAGACTTTTGCCATGCGCCACCAAAAATCCGGACGCAAACTCAACCGCACCAGCTCGCACCGCGAAGCCATGTTCAAGAACATGGCGTCCTCGCTGATCAAGCATGAGCTGATCCGTACCACCCTGCCCAAGGCGAAGGAACTTCGTCGCGTGGCCGAGCCGCTGATCACGCTCGCCAAGACCGACGGCGTCGCCAATCGCCGCCTCGCCTTCTCGCGCCTGCGTGACAAGGAGGCGGTCGGCAAGCTGTTCGTCGAACTGGGCCCGCGTTACAGCGAGCGTCCAGGTGGCTACCTGCGCATCCTCAAGTGCGGCTTCCGCCCCGGCGACAACGCGCCGATGGCGTATGTCGAACTGGTCGGTCGCCCGCAGGTCGAGGCTGTCGACGCTGAATAAGCGGGCCGAATAAGTCGGCCGGGCATGCCCGATCGAACAGGCGTTCAGACGTCCATACACAAAAACCCGGCCGGGTAACCTGCCGGGTTTTTGCTTTCTGCACGCTGACAGGGCGCAAATTTTCGACGGAATGCCGCTGCCTTGCTGACAGCGCGTTGACGAACAGGTAATGTCATTGTCCCGCAACGCAACAAAATGCCATGAACCCATTCCGTTGGTCGTATCGCGTCAGCTTTCTTGTCGGTTTCCTGATCTGTGCAGGTCTGCTCGGCTTTGCGCTGTTTTCCGAATACCACTGGAACCTGATTCCGTGCCCGCTGTGCATCTTCCAGCGCGTGGCATTCCTCGTGATGGCGCTGTTCTTCCTGCTGGGCGCGCTGCATGCGCCGCGTGGCAGCGTGCGCTGGGTGTACACCGGCGGTGCGCTGCTCGGGGCGATCTTCGGTATCGCGGTGGCCGGTCGGCATCTGTGGATCCAGTCGCTGCCGGCTGACCAGGTCCCGTCCTGCGGACCGCCACTGGACTACATGTTCAGTGCGTTTCCATTCGGCAAGGTGTTGCAGCTGGTATTCACCGGTTCCGGCGAATGCGCCAAGGTCGAACCGATCCTGGGCCTGCCGATGCCGGCCTGGACCCTGCTCTGGTTCATTTTGCTGGGTGTGCTGGCGATCGCCGCCACGCGACGCCGGGCCCATTGATGTGAATGCTTCCGCAAATATCAAGGCTGCACTGATGAATACCGATTTGAGCCACACGCAAGCCACGCCCAGCGACTGGGCTCCTGACTCGTGGCAGCAGCGAACGGCGCTGCAGCAGCCGCATTATGACGACGCATCCGAATTGGCTGCGGCCAGCGCGCATCTGGCCCAACTGCCTCCGCTGGTGACCTCGTGGGAAGTGCTGGCGTTGAAGCAGTCGCTGGCCGAGGCGCAGGAAGGCCAGCGCTTCCTGCTGCAGGGTGGCGATTGCGCGGAGAGCTTTGCTGATTGCACCAGTCCGATCATCTCCAACCGGCTGAAAGTGCTGTTGCAGATGAGCCTGGTGCTGGTGCACGGCCTGAAGAAGCCGGTACTGCGGGTGGGCCGGTTCGCCGGCCAGTACGCCAAGCCTCGTTCGACCGACAGCGAAACCCGCGATGGACAGACGCTGCCCAGTTTTCGCGGTGACGTGGTCAACGGTCCCGACTTCACGGTGGAGGCCCGCCGTCCCGATCCGCAACGGCTGATCCAGGCGCATGCGCATTCGGCGCTCACCATGAATTTCGTGCGTGCACTGATCGATGGTGGCTTCGCTGATCTGCATCACCCGGAATACTGGGATCTGGCCTGGGTCGAGCATTCGCCGCTGGCCGCCGAGTACCGCAAGATGGTTGCCGGCATCGGCGATTCGCTGCGCTTCATGGAGACGCTGGCGGGTCCGATCGCGGGCTTCTCGCGCGTGGATTTCTTCACCTCGCATGAGGCCTTGCTGCTGCATTACGAACAGGCACTGACGCGACAGGTGCCGCGCCATCGTGGCTTCTTCAATCTGTCCACGCACTTCCCGTGGATCGGCATGCGCACCGCGGCACTGGACGGCGCGCATGTGGAATATTTCCGCGGCATCAGCAATCCGATCGCGGTGAAGGTCGGTCCCACGGTGACGCCGGCGCAGTTGTTGCCGTTGATCGATGCGTTGAATCCACAGGGTGAACCGGGGCGGCTGACCTTGATCCACCGCATGGGCAACGCAAAAATTGGCGCTGCGCTGCCACCGCTACTCGAGGCGGTGAAGCGCGATGGCCGCCGGGTGCTGTGGGTGGCCGATCCGATGCATGGCAATACCGAGAGCACCTCGAACGGCTACAAGACCCGCCGCTTCGACAACATCCGTGGCGAGCTGGACCAGGCGTTCGACATTCACGCCGCCGCCGGTACGCGATTGGGTGGCGTGCACCTGGAACTGACCGGTGAAGACGTCACTGAGTGCATGGGTGGCGCGCGCGACCTATCCGAAACCGATCTCGACCGTGCCTACAAGTCGATGGTCGATCCGCGCCTGAACTACGAGCAGTCACTGGAGCTGGCGATGCTGATCGTGCGCAAATCGGTGAGTGGGCAGGGCTGAGCCTGCGTTGCATCACTTGAATGAAAAGGCGGCCATCGGCCGCCTTTTCATTGGATGGCTCCGCACGGGATGGCTCAACGCGTGGCCGCGACGGGCGTGCCGTCCACCGTATCGAGGAACTTCGGTGGCTGCCAGGCATGGCTGTGCTGCTCGAAACCGTAGGCGATCGAAATCAGCGTGGACTCGCTCCACTTCGCGCCGAAGAACACGATCCCGACGGGCAGGCCATGGGCCCAGCCGGCCGGCACGGTGATTGATGGATAGCCGGCGACCGCAGCGGGTTGCGAGGCGCCGCCGATGTTCGGGTCACCGCTGACGATATGGTCGCCGAGCACCAGGTCGGTGACGAAGGCCGGCCCCCACGATGGCGCCAGCAGGGCGTCGAGATGATCCTTCGCCAGTGTGGCGTCGATGCCCTCCGGGCCGGCAAGCTGCTTCGCCTTGGTCTGTGCATCGAGATAGGCTTTATCGGTGAGTGGGCCTCTGGCCTGAGCCTGCTCGAACAACTGCTGGCCGAACCATGGCATTTCAAGCGCTGCTTCGCGCTGATTGAACGCGATCAGGTCGGCCAGCGTATGCACCTTCAGTCCGGTCCGTGTGGCCAGGTAGGCGTTGAGGTCGTGCTTGAGGTCGTACTGCAGCACCATGTTCTCTGGCGCATTCAATTCGCTCAGATGCGGCAACGTGACCGGGTCGACGATGATCGCGCCTTGTGCCTTCATGGTCGCGATCGCCTGCTCGAGCACGCGATCCGCATTCGGTTCTTCGCCGGCCAGCTGACGCACCACGCCGATGCGCTTGCCCTTCAAACCATTCGGATTGAGGGCGCGGGTGTAGTCAGTGGCATGCTTGTCTGCCTCGGCGGTGGCGGGGTCGCGCGAATCGCTGCCAGCGATCACGCTCAGCAGCGCGGCGGCATCAGCCACGCTGCGCGCCAGCGGGCCGGCGGTGTCCTGGTTGTGGCTGATTGGCACGATGCCGCTGCGGCTGACCAGCCCCAGCGTAGGCTTGATCCCGACGATGCCATTCATCGAGGCGGGGCAGATGATTGAGCCATCGGTTTCGGTGCCAATCGCCACGGTGACGAGCCCGGCCGCCACCGCTGCGGCGGAGCCTGCACTTGAGCCACAAGGGTTGTGATCGAGCGCGTATGGGTTGCGCGTCTGGCCGCCGACCCCACTCCAGCCGCTGCTGGCGTGATCGGAGCGCATGTCGGCCCATTCGCTGAGGTTGGTCTTGCCGAGGATCAGCACGCCGGCACTGCGCAGGTGTTCCACCAGTGCGGAGTCGCGCGGTGCAGGGGCATCGGTGAGCGCGAGCGAGCCGGCAGTAGTGAGCATGCGATCGCCGGTGTCGATGTTGTCCTTCAACAGCACCGGGATGCCGTACAGCGGGCCGTGTGCTTTTGTGCGTTTCGCATCGAGTGCGCCGGCAAGTTTCAGCGCATCCGGGTTCGTCTCGAGTACCGCGCGCAGCTTGGGTCCAGACTGGTCGATGTGCTGGATGCGACCGAGGAACTGTTTCGTCAGCTGCCGGCTGTCGAGCGTGCCGGCGTCCATGCGTTGCTGCAGTTGCGCGATCGATGCGTAAGCGGCAGCAGGCGATGTTGAGTCGGCGGCGATGGCCGGGACAGTAACGAATGCAGTAGCGAGTGCGGCAAGACAGACGGCTGAACGGCTCACGGTAACCCCCGGTTCGACGAATGCGGCATGTTGTCGCGAAGCGCCAGCTTAGCGCCATGCGCGCCCGGTCATCGCGTTGCGCGCGCCTATAATCGCAGGATGAACACGCACACCCGCCTGCATCATGCCAAGCCGTTCGGTGCGGCGGTCCTTCTTGTTGTCGCCATCCTGTTCAGCATCGCCAGTCGCGCTACCGACGCGCCATCGATTCCCGATACCTTGCAGCAACGCATCATGGCCTGCACCACCTGCCATGGCATGCATGGTGAAGGCACGCCGGGCAGCGGTTATTTCCCGCGCCTGGCCGGCAAGCCGGCTGCCTACCTGGCGCGCCAGATGCAAGATTTCCAGAATGGGCTGCGCAAGTACGCGCCAATGGAATACACCGTGCGCCAGCTGAGCCCGGCGTACATGCAGGAGATCGCCGAATACTTCGCCGCGCAGCAGGTGCCCTACAGCCGCTCGCCGCTGCCGCCGGTTTCCGCGGCGACCTTGCAGCGTGGCGAACAGCTGGTCAGCAAGGGCGATCCGGCGCGCCAGATTCCAGCCTGCGCCAGTTGTCACGGCAGTCAGTTGACCGGCGTGCAACCGTCGACGCCGGGGCTGGTGGGCCTGCCGTATGACTACCTCAGCGCCCAGCTGGGCTCCTGGCGCACGCATACCCGCGGCACGGTGGCGCCGGATTGCATGGCGGTGGTGGCCAACCGGTTGAGCGCATCGGATATCACGGCGGTGGCGGCAGCTCTGGCCAGTCGCCAGTTGCCGGCCGACACGCATGCACAAGCCGCCGGCTCGCTGACACCGCCGTTGCCGTGCGGTGTCCTGGGCGCGACGGGAGACGGCACATGAAATGGCTGCTTCGACTGCTGCTGTTGATCGTGGTGCTGATCGCGCTGCTGCTGGGCTGGCTGTTTTTCGGTAGTGCTCATCAGCCGACATCACCGGCCTTGAGCAAGGTGACTGCCGCAACCCTGCACGATCCGGCCTTGATCGCGCGCGGCGAATATCTCGTCACGGTCGGCGATTGCGCCGGCTGCCATACCGCGCAGGGTGGCGCCGCGTTTGCCGGCGGTCGCTCGCTGGCCACACCGTTCGGCAATATCCCGGTACCCAACATCACGCCGGATCGTGAAACCGGTCTGGGCAACTGGAGTTTCGAGGATTTCTGGCAGGCATTGCATGATGGCAAAGGACGGCATGGCGAATTGCTGTATCCGGCGTTCTCGTACACCTCGTATACCAAGGTGACGCATGACGATGCGCTTGCGATGTTCGCCTACCTGCAGTCGCTTCCCTCGGTGCATCTGCCGTCCACCGCGCCGACGCTGGAATTTCCGTACAGCGTGCGCAACAGTCTGGCGGCGTGGCGCGCGTTGTACTTCAAGGAAGGCGTGTACAAGCCTGATCCGAACCAGTCGGCGCAGTGGAATCGCGGTGCTTATCTGGTGCAGGGGCTCGGGCATTGCAACGAATGCCATGCCGCACGCGATTCGCTGGGCGGCACACCTCAGGACAAGCATCTGACTGGCGGCCAGATCCCGCAGCAGAACTGGTATGCGCCGGATCTGAGCACGCGGCAGAACGGCGGTCTGCAGGGCTGGAACGAACAGGACATCGTCGACCTGTTGAAAACCGGTCAGTCGTCGAAAGGCACGGCGTTCGGTCCGATGGCCGACGTGGTGGCGACCAGCACCCAGCACATGAGCGACGACGACCTGCATGCGGTGGCGACTTACCTGGGTTCGCTGCCAGCGCGGGCGCTCGCGCCGGAGGAACCGTCACCGTTCAATGCGGTGACGCTCGTGCAGCAGGGCGAGAAGATCTACGCACAACAGCATTGCGCGGATTGTCACGGCAAGGATGGCAACGGTGTTGCCGGCATCTACCCGCCGCTCAACGGCAATTCCTCGGTGACCGAACCGAGCGGCATCAACGCGACCCGCGCGGTCCTTCTGGGTGGTTTTTCACCGCTGACAGCAGCGAATCCACGGCCGTATTCAATGCCGCCGTTCGCGCAGCAATTGAACGATGCTGATGTGGCTGCGGTGGTCAGCTATATCCGCGGCTCATGGACGAACAAGGCGCCGGTGGTACTGGAGCGTGACGTCAGCAAGTATCGGCAGACGCCGATTGATTGAGAGCATGCTTAACGGTGTAGATGCGCTCTTTGGAGTCCGCTATCTGCCGCCCGAAAGCAGACTTGCAAACTAATTACTTTCGAGGACGCCATGGCTCGAAGTTCATCAGAGTTTTCGCCCAAAATGAACGATGGGTATGCCGGTTGGCGCGCGGCGTAATATTTCGTTCTTGAGTGAAACATAGTCGTTGAGCGTATACGTAAAAACCGCCGTCCAACCTGAGCGCGGATACACAGAAATTTTGCCTCTGAGGTCAAAGTCACTGACCTTAATTTTCACGATGTCTTTGAACAGAATACGCTTCCTGAAGAAGGCACCGTAGGTTATGGAATCAGCTTTCAGGATGACTCTGAAGCGGAGCATCCAAGGACCAGCCACAAATTGAGTCAAGGCGATCGTTGCTGCAATCAAAACTGGAGGCCATCCTAGCGGTTGACTATTTGTTTGCGACTGCACGATAGGTAGCAAAAAGGGCGTCGCTCCAATCAGAGCGCCCATCACTATCGCGAAATACGCCAACCCAGGGCTGTAGCGGTAAATTTGAGCACCATCAACACTGAAATGCTCCCCCGCACGAGCAATCGCCGCAACGATGGCAAAACTGACTCCAATAGCGAACGGCTCAAGTATCAATGGGCTCATGCGTCGCGACTCCGATAAATATCAAGGTTTGGCGGTTCCGATTTACTTTTCCGCTGATGGCAAAGCATGGTTTGGCTGCGCGTCTATTTTGGGCTGACATCCTTTCAACGGAGTTTGAAGGATCAAAGGCTATGTACGCCAATCTGCCAGCACCCGCCATGGCGCCAGATCCCAATGGCCACGCGCTTGTCCCGAAGGCGAGGGCAGCACAAATAACTTCGTCCCGCCGATACCCTCGCGTTGCAGTCCGTAATCGACCACGTGTCCGAGTGCAGCGCGTGCTGCATTCTTGCTGGTGAAGGCGAGTACGCGCGGCGCGTAGCGTTCGATTTTGGCGATCAGGCCGGGTACGTCGAACGCGTCGCGTGGCAGTTCATCGTCGTTGCCGCTGTGACGCTTTGCCAGATCGGTAAGGCCGATGCCGTAATCAGGCAGTTGCGGAAATTCCGATGGTGACAGCTGACGCGGAGTGAGCCCGGCCTCGCGCAACGCGCGCCAGAACAGATTGCCAGGATGCGCGTAGTAGGCGCGTTCCGCGGCCGAGCGCTTGCCGGCGGCGGTGCCGCAGAACACCAGCTTCAGCCCGGGCCGTAGTACGTCGGGCAGGATGTGGTTTTCAGTCGGCTTTGGCATGGCCGTCGAGCCGGCTGTTATCAAGTATGAAATCGGTGAACTGGAAACGCCCGTCGCGCAGTACCGATTCGCCACGACGCAGCTTGAGCGGTTGGCGGAACAGCGGGCCGGCGTAACTCAAGGTATGGAACTCGCCGCGTTCGCCGCACGGATCGACACCGGCCGGCAGCGTGTCGAGCAGGGCGGCATCGTAATCGCGGCCGCAATAGCTGGCGTCGAGCTGCTGGGTATCCACGCAGCACAGCACGGCGCGATGACCCTCGCTGACGAAGCGCCGCGACAGCGGGGCGGTGTCTTCACCCCATAGCGGAAACACCGCGCGCCAGTTGTCGCGGCCGAGCTGGCGCACACGGTAATCGCGGACGTCTTCCAGGAACAGGTCGCCGAACGCGCAGTGGCGGATGCCCGGCCAGCGCATCCGCGCCTCGATCAAGGCCTGCGCATGGGCCTGTTCGTAGGCTTCGTTGCTGCCCGGCCAGTCCAGCATGACCTCGAGCAGCGGCTGGCCGAGCGCAGCCGCCTGCGCCAGCAGCACCTCGCGCTGCACGCCGTGCATCGCCACGCGCTGGTAGTTGCGGTTGACCGTGGTGAGCAAGCCGACTACCTGCCATTGCGGATCGGCGAGCAGGCGCTGTAGCGCCAGCAGGCAGTCCTTGCCACCGCTCCAGGCCAGCAGTATCGGCGTGGTCATGATTCCTGAACTCCCGGGTTTCGGCTGGGTCACGATAGTGCGACAGGTGAAGGCGGCAAACCTGGACGTCATCGCCAGAGGCGCTTCCGCCAGCGGAACATCATGCGGGCAGACAGTTTATTTTGCGACATCAGGCCGGGGAATGCAGATTCACCGTGATGGTTCATCGACAGCTCGTGGTTGCAGCCGCTATAAAGATCACCTGTCTGGGGAGTATGCGGTGAGCGAAGAAATACTGATCAACGTGACCCCGCGCGAGACACGGGTCGGGGTGGTCGAGAACGGCATGTTGCAGGAGGTTCACGTCGAGCGGGCCTCCAAGCGTGGCTATGTCGGCAATGTATACAAGGGCCGGGTACAGCGGGTGATGCCCGGCATGCAGGCGGTGTTCGTGGAGATCGGGCTGGAGCGGGCGGCGTTCCTGCACGCTTCGGACATCGTGCGCCCGGCGCCGGCGGCGACCGCCGAAGGCGTGGAATCGAACGGCAACGGCAACGGTCACATTCCCTCGATCAGCGAGCTGGTGCACGAAGGCCAGGAGATCGTGGTGCAGGTGGTGAAGGATCCGATCAGCACCAAGGGCGCGCGGCTGTCGGCGCACCTGTCGATCCCCTCGCGCTACCTTGTGTTGCTGCCGTATGCGCGCACGTTGGGCATTTCCGCACGCATCGAGGACGAGACCGAGCGGCAGCGGCTGAAGGACGTGCTGACGCCGTTGATCGGCGATGACGTGATCGGTACGAGCCGGCTGGGCTACATCGTGCGTACCAATGCCGAGGGCCAGAGTGCCGAGTCGCTGGCGTTCGACGTGGCCTACCTCACCAAGGTCTGGCGGGTGGTGCAGGAGAACATCGCCAAGGCCAAGATGGGCGAGCGCGTCTACGAGGAGTTGTCGCTGCCGCTGCGCAGCTTGCGCGACATGCTCAACGATGACATCGAGAAGGTGCGGATTGATTCGCACGCGACGTTCGAGAAGGTGGTCAAGTTCGTGCACAAGTTCATGCCGAGCCTGGATGACCGCATCGAGCACTACGACGGCGAGCGGCCGATCTTCGACCTGTACGGGGTCGAGGACGAGATGCAGCGGGCATTGAAGAAAGAGGTGCCGTTGAAATCCGGCGGCTACCTGATCGTCGACCAGACCGAGGCGATGACCACGATCGACGTCAACACCGGCGCCTATCTGGGCTCGCGCAACCTCGAGGAAACGGTCTACCGCACCAATCTGGAGGCGGCGCAGGCGGCGGCGCGGCAACTGCGGCTGCGCAACTTGGGCGGCATCATCATCATCGACTTCATCGACATGAACGATGAGGAGCATAAGCGCCAGGTGCTGCGCATGTTGAACAAGGGGCTGGCGCGCGACCACGCCAAGACCACGGTGTACCCGATGTCGGCGCTGGGGCTGGTGGAAATGACCCGCAAGCGCACCACCGAAAGCTTGGCGCGGCAGCTGTGCGAACCGTGCCTGGCCTGCAGCGGGCGCGGCGTGCTGAAGACCGCGGAAACGGTGACCTACGAGATCTTCCGCGAGATCACCCGTGCGGTGCGTCAGTTCAATGCGCAGCAGCTGCTGGTGATGGCGAACCCGCTGGTGGTCAATCGCATCCTGGAGGAAGAATCCACCGCGGTCGCCGAATTGGAAGAGTTCATCTCCAAAAGCATACGATTTCAGGCTGAAGAGCATTATTCGCAGGAACAGTTTGATGTCGTCTTGCTGTAAATCCCGCCTGGATCGCCGCGCGTGAACACGTTGTGGCTGCGACGGCTGCATTTTTGCGCCCGTGCACTGGGCTGGGTTGCCGGCATCACGGTGATCCTGCTGGCTGTGCTGATGGCCTTGGCGCAGCTGCTGTTGCCACTGCTGGCGAGACATCCGGCGTGGGTGGCCGCACAGCTCAGCGAGCGTGTACAGCGGCCAGTCACGTTCACTTCCCTGGAGGGACGCTGGACACCGTCCGGCCCGCTGTTTGTCATGCACAACGTGACGGTGGGGACAGCGCCTGGCGAGCAAGGAACCGTGCTGCAGCTGCCGGAGTCCGAATTGAAGCTGGATTTCGGCGGCTGGCTGCTGCCATCGCGGCACCTGCTCAACCTGCACGTGCGTGGCCTGCAACTGGATCTGGCACGGGACACCGCCGGCTGGCACATCAACGGCATCGGCGTCGCCGGTGGCACCAACCAGCAACCGTTCTCGCCGGGCCGGCTTTCACTGGACCTGTGGCTGGAGGATCTTCGGGTGGACGTCACCGACGCCGTCCTCGGCAAACATTACACGCTACTGGCCCCGCAATTGCGGCTGAGCCGGCAGGGTAGCCAGATCCGCTTCGGCGGCCGGTTACAGCGTGGTGGCGTGAACACCGCCTTGCACACGGCTGGACGCTTCCGTGTAGATGGCAGCAGCGGCCAGATCTGGTTGGGCGCCGACGACGTCGAACTCAAGCCACTGCTGGACGGCATCGATATGGACGGCTATACGGCCGATCAAGGCCATGGTCGATTGTCCGCGTGGCTGGACTGGCACAAAGGCAGGTTGACCGGCAGCCTGATCCGTTTCGACCTGGACGCGCTGGCGGTGACTTCGCCGGCGGGTGCCACGGCCAGCGTGCCGAGCCTGCATGGACTGGTTGGCATGCGACAGACCAAGGATGGCTACGATGTGCGCTGGGCCGGCGACGACGGCAGCGCGCTGGCGCTCAGCCTGCATCAACCTGGCAGCCCACAGCTCAGCGTCGGTGTCGCCGCGCACGAACTGCAGCTGGCCCCGCTGCTGCCCTTGCTGGCGCTGGCGCCGGATCTACCGCCGGGCCTGGCGCAGTGGCTCGGCGGCGGCCATCCGCGCGGCGACCTGAGCGCGGTCGCGTTGCAATGGAGTCAAGCCAGCGGGTTAAGCGCGGTGGATTTGACCTTCAAGGATCTGGGTATCGACCCGGTCGGCAAACTGCCAGGCGTGGGTGATCTGCATGGCGAGTTGCGTGGCGATGCCGAGGCGGTGTCGCTGGAGTTGCCTGATCAGCCGGCCACGCTGCAGTTTCCACACCTGTTCCGCCAGCCATTCGTGCTGTCGAAGCTGACGGGCACGTTGGCGTTCTGGTCACAGGACGACGGCTGGCATATCGGCGCCGATACGCTTGATTTCGTCGGGGCGGCCTACGCCGGCCAGGCCCGTGGCGAGGCGATCCTGCCGACGCAGGGCGGCGCTCCGTTCCTGGATTTGTACGCCACGGTAGATCAAGCCGACGTGCCGGCGGCCAAGCTGTTCTGGCCGAGCGTGTTGCCACCGGGCACCGTCGCGTGGCTGGACCGGGCTTTGGTGGCTGGTCATGTCGACCAGGCGCAGGTGCTGGTGCGTGGCAACCTGGCTGACTGGCCGTTCCATCACAACGAAGGCCGCTTCGAGGCACGTGCGCAGATCAGTGATCTCACGCTCGACTACGGTGATACGTGGCCGCACGCGGAAGGTGTCAGCGCGGTGGCCAGCTTCGTCAACAGCGGCATGCTGATCGAGGCCAGCGGCGGCCAGTCGCTCGGCGTGAAGGCGGACAAGGCCGTCGCGTTGATTCCGGATTTCGGCGAGGGCTTGCTCGACCTCAACGTGCAGGGCAGCGGCAGCGGTGCCAACCTGATGAACTTTGTGAGCAAGAGCCCGATCGGTATCCATCAGGCCGACACGCTGGCCAAGCTGAATCTGGGTGGCACCGGCAGCTTCGATTTCCACCTGAGCATGCCGCTGAAAAAGGTCGAAGACGCCCAGCTCAGCGGCACTGCCCAACTCCAGGATGCCGACCTCAGCGCGCCGGAGTGGAACCTCAAGCTGGACAAGATCAACGGGCCGCTGCGATTCGACCTGCATGGGATGCAGGCCAGTGCCTTGAATGCGGGCTATCGCGGCCAGCCGTCCAAGCTGCAACTGGCGATCGCCGGGGCCAATAGCGATCCGAACACCGTGTTCTCTGCGCAGTTGCAAGGCAGCTACAAGGTGGCCGAACTGGTGCAGGCCTATCCGTCGCTGGCGTGGCTGGGCCAGCTGGCCGAGGGGCGCAGCGACTTCAGCATCGGCTTTGCGATTGCAAAAGTTGCCGGCCAGGACGCGCTGGCGCAGACCCTCACCATCGACTCGCCACTGAGCGGGATAACGCTGAATCTGCCGGCACCGCTGGACAAGGCGGCGCCGGCCAGCCTGCCACTGCACATGACAATGGGCCTGCCGGTCAGCGGCAGCGATCTGCAGGTGGCACTGGGGCAGGTGATGCGCGGGCATTTCCGCCTGCCCACCGCGGATTCGAAACAGCCGCTGGCAGCCACCATCGCGTTCGGCAACCAGATGCCCGATGTGTTGCCGGCGCGCGACCTGCGCATTCGCGGCCATGCCAGCGAGCTGGATGTCAGCGGCTGGGTGCAACGCGCCGCTGCCGGCAGCGGCGGCAGCGGCCCGGGGCTGGAAAGCATCGACGTCAGTACCGATCAGGCGCAGTTGTTCGGCCAAACGGTGGGGGCGATGAAGATCAAGGCCACGCTACAAGTCGACATGCTGAGTATGGACGTGGACGGCGCCGCGCTCGCCGGCAATTTCAGCGTGCCGACGCAGGACCTGAACAAGCGTGGCATCACCGCGCGATTGCAACGGCTGTACTGGCCGAAGAGTTCGCCGGTGCCGGCCGGCACGGCGGCTCCGGCGGCCGCGAGTGCGCCCGCGCCGACGGGTAATCCCGCCAATACCGGTATCAATCCGGCCGCGCTGCCGCCCTTTCATCTGTGGGTGAGCGACCTGCGCATCGGTGATGCGAAGCTTGGCGAGGCGCGCCTGGAAACCTGGCCGACAGCCAATGGTCAGCACATCGAGCAACTGCGCGCGCTGTCCAGCCAGGTACAGATCAATGCCAGCGGCGACTGGAACGGCAGCGCCACCGACAGCCATACGCAGATGAAGATCAGTTTTTCGGCCGGGGACCTTGGTGCGATGCTGAGCGCCCTGGGCTACGACGGACTGGTGCAAGGTGGCAAGACGCAGGACCAGCTCAACGCAAGCTGGCCAGGCTCACCCATCGCACTGTCGCTGGCCACGATGGACGGCACGCTGAGCATCCACGTCAGTGACGGCCACATCCCCGATGCTTCGCCCGGTGCGGGACGTTTGCTTGGACTCGTATCGCTGGGCGAATTGCCGCGCCGGCTCAGCCTGGATTTCGGCGACGTGTTCGGCAAGGGGTTTGCGTTCGATTCGATTACCGGTGATTTCAAGCTTGCCAATGGCAATGCCACCACCAGCAATATGGAGATCAATGGTCCGGCAGCGAACATTCGCATCAGCGGTCGCACGGGCCTGCGTGCGAAGGATTACGACCAGCAGATGCTGGAGATCCCGCATGTCGGCAATAGCCTGCCCATCGTCGGCGCGGTGGTGGGCGGCCCTATCGGTGCAGCGGCCGGATTTGCCGTGCAGGGGTTGCTCGGCAAGGGCCTGAATCATGCGGCGATCCGGCGCTACCACATCACTGGCACCTGGGATAAGCCGGTAATGACCCTGGTGGAGAAGCGCGATATCCAGCTCAAGCCACCGCTGGCCGCGCCGTCATTGTCGCCGGCGCCTGCCTCGAGTGTGCCGCCGCCGCTGGCGGTACCCGCACCGGCCAGCAGCACAGGCCTGCGCTGAGGGAACGGTGCTCAGGATTCCGTCGTTGAACGTTGCCGCCGGAACGGAAACATCTGCTGCTTGATGAAGCCATCCGGCATGTAGTCGCCAACCACGCCGTACTGTTCCGGAAAGGTTTTCTTCGATTTCACGGCGGTGCCAAAGAGGTAATCGAGAAACGCATAGTGCGCGGCGTAGTTCTTGTCGATCGCTTCGTCATCGGAGGCGTGGTGCCAGTGGTGGAAATCCGGCGTCACCAGCACGTAGCGCAGCGGTCCCCACGGCAGGTGCACGTTGGCGTGGTTGAACACCGCCTGGAAGCCGACGATCAGGATGTAACCGTTCATCGCCGCCTCGCTGAAACCGAGGATATACAGCGGCGCCAGCACGCAGACACGGGTGAAGATCAGCTCCAGCATGTGCTGGCGCGAGCCGGCCAGCCAGTCCATCGTCTTCACGCTGTGGTGTACCGCGTGGAAGCGCCATAGGAACGGCACCTCGTGATATGCACGGTGCGTCCAGTACTGCGCCATGTCCGCGACCAGCACGCATAGCAGCAGCTGCGGCAGGAATGGGATGTCGCGTACGGTCTGCTGGAAATTGCTGCTGACCAGCCAGCCGAACAGGTGATGCAACAGGAAGTTCACCGTCAGCAACGCGAGGCCGACGATGAAGTGATTCACCGCGAAGTGCTTCAGGTCGGTCTGCCATTCCTTGCGGAAGATCGCCTGCCCCTTGTACAGCGGAAACAGCTTCTCGATCACCACGAAGATCAGCGTCGAGCCGAGCAGATCAAGGATGAACCAGTCCAGCCCGATATACGGCGTGTGATCGGGGAAGTTGCCCACCGGCACGCGCGAGCCACCCAGCGCGACCGCCGCGAACACCAGCAGGAACGCCACGATGTTGAGGTTGCGCTGGCGGTTGAGCACGAGATTGCCCAGAGAGATGCCGCCGGCTACCAGCAGGCCGACCAGCAGCACCTGACGCAGCACGTCGACCGAATACTTGTGACGAAGATCCGGCGTGGTCAGGTATTGCGGAAAGTGGAACGCCAGTACCGCCAGCAGGCACAGGAAACCCAGTGACAGCGCGATCGTGCTGCTTATCCAGCCTTGTCCCGGCTTCATCTCGCCGGCGTCGTTCAGCAGTGCGCGGGTTTCCGCGACTGGCACCTTCACGGCGCGGCCGATGGCCTCACGGGCCGCCTCACGTCTGGAGTGCTCACTCATGCTGCCATTCCCCCTTTGGCGCCGGAGGGCGCTGTCGCGCATGGTAGCCCAGACATCCCGGTCACCGCTTTAAAGCAGTCAGCGGAAGCCCCATGTGGGATAGTTCCAGATCGAAACGCAGACGAACGACACTCCATGGATTCCCTGATCGCACTAGCGCAGAGCAAGTTGCTCACTCCGGGCGGCATCGCCACCGGTGACCTCGACCGCGTGTTCACCCAGTTGATGGGGCCGTCGATCGACGCCGCCGACCTGTATTTCCAGCATTCGCGCAGCGAGTCGTGGTTGCTGGAGGAGGGCATCGTCAAGGACGGTAGCCATTCGATCGAGCAGGGCGTGGGCGTGCGCGCGATCAGCGGTGAGAAGACCGGCTTCGCCTATTCCGACGAGATCGTGCTGCCGCAGCTGCTGGAAGCCTCGAAAGCCGCGCGCGCGATCGCGCACGATGGCAACGGCGCGGGCAAGCCGCTGGCACTGAACGGCGCGCGCCAGCTGTATCCGGCGATCGATCCGGTCGAGAGCCTGCCGAACCCGGACAAGATCGCGCTGCTGCGCGAGGTCGACGCGTATGCGCGCTCGCGCGACCCGCGCGTCAAGCAGGTGATCGTGAGTCTGGCCGCCACCATCGACACGATCCTGATCGCTGCCTCCGACGGCACGCTTGCCGCCGACGTGCGCCCGCTGGTGCGGCTCAGCGTGCAGGTGATCGCCGAACAGAATGGCCGGCGTGAGCAGGGCAATTCCGGCGGTGGCGGTCGCTACGGTTATCGCGAGCTGATCGAGAACGGTCGCGCGCTGGCGTTCGCCGACGAGGCAGTGCGGCAGGCGCTGGTGAACCTCGACGCCGTCGATGCGCCCGCCGGCAGCATGACCGTGGTCCTCGGTCCCGGTTGGCCCGGCGTGCTGCTGCACGAGGCGATCGGTCACGGCCTGGAAGGTGATTTCAACCGCAAGGGCAGCTCCGCGTTTTCCGGCCGAATCGGCCAGCGCGTCGCCGCAAAGGGCGTCACCATCGTCGATGACGGTACGTTGCCGGGTCGCCGCGGCTCGCTCAGCATCGACGACGAGGGCACACCCACCGAGTGCACCACGCTGATCGAGGACGGCATCCTCAAGGGCTACATGCAGGACAAGCTCAACGCGCGCCTGATGGGCATGGCGCCGACCGGCAACGGTCGGCGTGAGTCATTCACGTCGCTACCGATGCCGCGCATGACCAACACCTACATGTTGGCCGGTTCGCATGACCCGCAGGAGATCATTCGCTCGGTGAAGAAGGGCCTCTACGCGCCGAACTTCGGTGGTGGCCAGGTCGACATTACCAACGGCAAGTTCACCTTCTCCGCCAGCGAGGCGTATCTGATCGAGGATGGTCGGATCACGCGGCCGGTGAAGGGTGCCACTCTAATTGGTTCAGGCCCGGAAGTGCTCAATCGCGTTTCGATGATCGGCAACGATCTGGCGCTGGATGAAGGCGTGGGCGTATGCGGCAAGGATGGGCAGAGTGTGCCGGTGGGCGTGGGCCAGCCGACACTGAAGATCGATTCGATGACGGTGGGTGGCACCGCCTCGTAAGCTTCAGCCTCGCATCAGATCCCAGACTCTCACGCTCGTCATTCCGGCGAAGGTCTGCATCAGCCCCTGCTACTCGTCATTCCGGCGAAGGCCGGAATCGCATTTGCATTTCTGCACTCTGGCATCAGGGCGAAGAGCTTTCACCCTCCTTCGGAGGGCGAGTTACTTCTCTTTTGCTTGTCCAAAAGAGAAGTAACCAAGAGAAAACGACACCCCGCTTGGCGCTTGCCGGGCATCCATGCCCGGCAAGTCCGTGAGCCGGGGCCGGGCTTTTCGACAGGACTCCTGTCCTGACGAAAAGGAGTCGACATCCCTGTCGACTCCCGCTTCGCGGCCTGTCGTCCCCGTCTCACCGCCGCACAGGGGCCCCGGGTAGAGCAGCGTGCCATCCTGGCCCGCACTCGGTGGAAGAGCTTACGAAAGCAAGTCCTTCGATTTGACGCGTGAGTTTCTATGCCTGCAAACGGTGGCGGTCTCAACCGGTCGATGCAACAGCTTGGTGAAATCGCTCGGCCGGTGTTTCGAAGCCTAGCGTTTTCCTCGGTCGCTCGTTCAACTGTCTGGCCACGGCATTGAGCTTGGCTTGTGTGACG
>Ga0302314_10008433_pt1 | contig 18326 bp, 18 predicted proteins | sample III_Palsa_N2_3_FD_200533 | JGI IMG/M metagenome (GOLD analysis project Ga0302314, IMG submission 200533) | Peat permafrost microbial communities from Stordalen Mire near Abisko, Sweden - III_Palsa_N2_3 | ecosystem: Environmental > Terrestrial > Soil > Palsa > Peat permafrost | place: Sweden...
TAGGCGGCCATGGTCGCCGCGTCGTCGAATTCGGCTTCGGCCATGATCAGGCCGGCCAGATCGCCGTCGAACGCGTCCACCGACATTTCGACGCCACCCACCACGCCGATGTGGTGGCGGGTCTTGCACAGGATGCGGCCCGGCAGGCTGGAGAGCAGGTCGAATTCATTGGACGACAGATAGATCGAGGTCAGTAGGCGGGTGCTGGCGTCTACATCCGCCTTACGCCCCAACCGGCGCATCGTCGCGCCGCCGCCAAGGGGCGTCGCCTCACGCAATCTCAGCCGCGTGCCGGTGACATAGAGGTCGACGATCGCCTCGCTGCGCAAAACGCGGTCCATGGGTACGGCGGCGCACAGCCAGCGCCGCTCACGCTCGATCCACGCGTATTTGAGCTTGGGCCAGCCCAGCGCCGCGGCCGTCGCCTGATCGATCTCCATCGCCTCTTCAAAGCTCCGTCCAAGGTCTTGCCACTCACGCCATCTTCACGCATGTCCGAGGCGTGGGGCAAATCCTATCGCTCCGCGCCTGGGTGCGCGGAGACGTCTTAATCGCTGGAGGGAGAGTTTCGATGTTCTCGCACATCTTTATCGGCACCAACGACCTGGACCGCGCCAAGTCCTTCTATGACACCCTGCTTGGCACGCTTGGCGTCAAGCCGGCTACCGTGGACCGCCATCGCATCTTCTATCGGACCTCGACCGGCACTCTGGGGGTGTCGCTGCCGATCGACGGCGAACCGGCCTGTCACGCCAACGGCGGCACCATCGGCTTCGCCTGCCCGTCTTCCGAAGCGGTCGACGCCTGGCACGCGGCCGGCCTCGCCGCCGGCGGCACGGACTGCGAAGACCCGCCGGGCGAGCGCCCCGGCTCCAACCTCTACCTCGCCTACCTGCGCGACCCGGATGGCAACAAGCTCTGCGGCCTGCACCGGATGAGCTGATCGTCGACGGCGATAAGCATGGCGCGGGCGTCCGCCCGCGCCTACGATCGGTGCATGAATCCGATCGATGAAGTCCGCTATCTGGAGCAACTCGTCCAGGCGCTGTCCTCCGGGCGCATGCGCCTGGTCGAGAACGGCGAAGATGTCACGGAGCGAGAGCTCGGTCACCTGAGCGGGGAAGTCGCGGCCATCGAGGCCATGCTGAGCCAGCTTTCCGGGCGACGCGAAGAATAAGGTCTGTCAGACTGGCCGCGCCGATTACGCAGGCTATTGCGCGCGGAACGAAAACTGAACAGAATTCCCGGATGGACGCCCCCGCGCCACTCCTGAGCCGTCCCGAGACCACCAGCGTGGTCACGCGGGGCGCCGCCCGGCTGCTGGTCGAACTGGGCCTGGCGCCGCTGGCCGAGGTCACCCTGCCCAATGGGCGGCGGGCGGACCTGATGGCGATCGGGCCGAAGGGCCGCATCGTCATCGTCGAGGTCAAGTCCAGCCTTGAGGACTATCGCGTGGATCAGAAGTGGGGCGAATACGCCCCCTTTTGCGACGCCTTCTATTTCGCCGTGGCCCCACATTTTCCGCGCGACGCCCTACCCATAGGGCCGGGACTGATCGTTGCGGACGGGTTCGGCGGCGCGGTGCTGATCGAGGCGCCCCTGACCCCGTTGATGGCGCCGCGGCGCAAGGCGCTGACATTAGGGTTCGCGCGGCTCGCGGCCATGCGGGCGCTGGGGGCGCCGGTGGTCGGGTTGGAGGAGGAGGGTTAATCCTTCGCTCTCTTCAAGGCCGTTCCCCAGGCCTTGTGCCTGGGTCCATTGAGCGCCGAAGATTGACGTTGGCCGCCGCGGCGCCGTTCGCGTGTCCTGACAACTGTTCGCGCCCATGGGCCCTGGGCACAGGGCCTCGGAAACGGATTTAAATGGGACCCGGCCAACAGTCCGATCAGCATTAACGTTTCAGTTGGACGCAAGGCGTAGAAGGAGCACGCAAGATTCACGCCAAGGGGACCTAAGGTTGGCGCTCAGTCCGCGATTGGAGCTTCGGCAAGGCCAAGGCCTTGTGATCACGCCGCAGCTGCAGCAGGCGATCAAGCTGCTGCAACTGTCCAGCGTGGAGCTGGACGCCTATCTGGAAGGCGAGCTGGAGCGTAACCCGCTGCTGCAGCGCGAGGAGAGCGGCGAAGCGGGGGGCGAAGGCGAGCCTGAAACCAAGGCGGAGTCCAAGGATATCAGCGAAGTCTCCCTCGACGAGGCGCCCGACTCCCTGGCCGCCGATGCGATGGACGCCACCCACGCCGACCTCTACAGCGACGCCTCTCCCGGCGAGCGGTCCACCGGCGACGGCGGCGCGGAGCCGGAGGTCGATGGTTATCAAACCGGCGGCGCGGTGGACTGGAGCAAGGCCGGGTCCGGCGGCTCGTTCGACGCCGACGCGGAAGGCTTTGAGGGCGCCCTGCAACGGGCCAAGACCCTTAGCGAACACCTGTACGACCAGCTGGCCGTCTGTGGCCTCGCCGGCGCCGACCACGCCATCGCCCTGGTCCTGATCGACGGGGTCGACGAGGGCGGCTACCTGCGGGCGGACCTGGGCGAGATCGCCGATCGGCTGGGCTGCGACCTCGTGCGGGTCGAGGTGGTGCTGGCGCGGCTGCAAGGATTCGAGCCCACCGGCGTGTTCGGCCGCGACGTCGCCGAATGCCTGGGCCTGCAACTGAAGGAGCGCAACCGCTTCGATCCGGCCATGGCGGCCCTGCTGGCCAATCTCGATCTTTTGGCCCGCCGCGACATGCCGGCCCTGCGCAAGGCCTGCGCGGTGGACGAAGACGATCTGCGCGAAATGATCGCCGAGCTGCGCGCGCTGACGCCACGCCCCGGCGCGGCCTTTGGCGGCGAGCCGGCCAGCCCGGTGACGCCCGACGCCATCGTCCGCGAGGGCTCCGGCGGCATGTGGCATGTGGAGCTGAATGGGGACACCCTGCCTAAGCTCCTGGTCGACCAGCGCTATCACGCCCGGGTTTCCGGCGGCGCCCGCAGCGATACGGACAGGACCTTCGTCGCCGACTGCCTGGCCTCGGCCAACTGGCTGGTGCGCAGCCTGGATCAGCGGGCCAAGACCATTCTTAAGGTCGCGAGCGAAATTGTGCGCCAGCAGGACGGCTTCCTGGCGTTCGGGGTCGAACATTTGCGGCCGCTGAACCTGAAGACCGTGGCCGACGCCATCGGCATGCACGAATCCACTGTCAGCCGGGTGACCTCGAACAAATATCTCGCCACCCCGCGCGGCGTGTTCGAGATGAAATTCTTCTTCACCGCCGCCATCCAGTCCTCCGACGGCGGCGTGGCCCACTCGGCCGAGTCGGTGCGTCACAAGATCCGCGCCCTCATCGACGCCGAGCGCGAAGCCGAAGGCGTGCTGTCCGACGACCGCATCGTCGAGATCCTTAACGAGGCCGGTGTCGACGTCGCGCGGCGCACTGTGGCCAAGTACCGCGAGGCCATGCGAATCCCCTCCTCCGTCGAGCGCCGCCGGCGCCTTCGCGAGGCCTGCTGATCCTTCCGCACACGTCGCGCGTTTAAGGGGTGGACCAGGAGCGCCGAAGGGCGTTCATGGCCCTCGGTCCACAGGCGCGGCGAGCGTTTGACTCCGCCGCCCAAGGTTTGGAGTAACCCATGCAAGTTCAGGTCTCTGGCAAGCACGTCGCCGTCGGCGACGCTCTGAGAACCCGGGTCACGGACAATCTTCTCTCTAGCATCGGCAAATATTTCGATCGCGGCGGCGATGCCGAGGTGCTGGTCAGTAAGGAAGGGCATAACTTCAAGGTCGACTGCGCGGTGACCTTGGCCTCGGGCCAGCAGCTGCAGAGCCAGGGACTGGGCGGCGACGCCCATGGCGCCTTCGATGCGGCCCTGGCCAAGATCGAGACCCGCATCCGCCGTTACAAGCGTAAGCTGAAGAGCCATTCGGTGCAGGCCAACGCCAAGGCCGCCGAGACCGCCGCCCTCTATGTGCTGCGCGATCCTGACGATCTCGACGACGGCGAAGCCTGGGACGAATCAGATGGCCATGCGCCGCCCGCGGCGATGGTGATCGCCGAAACCCAGGAGGCGCTCCGCACCATGACTGTTTCCATGGCGGTGATGCAGCTGGACCTGACCGAATCTCAAACAATCGTGTTCAGGAACGCCGCGCATGGCGGCCTGTCGGTGGTATATCGCCGCTCGGACGGGAATATCGGCTGGATCGACCCGGAGCGCACCGGCGCCCCGAATGGACACGCCTGATCCGACAAATCGGCTTATCGGGAGCCGAATCGGGTTCGATGCGTTTCTGAGGCCGATCGGGCTGGATACCGTAAGCATCGGGCGTCGCGTTGATGGACATTCTTGATTTGTTGGATCGGCGGTGCGTTACGCTGAAAGCGGGCGCGTCCTCGAAACACCAAGCGCTTTCGCTTGTGGCGGAGACGGTCGCGCGCCGCTTCAGCCTCGAGGCGAGCGAGGTGTTCGAGGCGCTGCAGACGCGCGAGGCCCTCGGCTCGACCGGCGTCGGCTATGGCGTCGCCGTGCCCCACGCCAAGATCCCGGGCCTGACCCAGATGCGGGCCGCCTTCATCAGCCTGGAGCGGCCGGTGGATTTCGACGCCGTGGACGGGGCGCCAGTGGACATCCTGTTCGCCCTGTTCTCACCGGAGGCGGCGGGACCGGAACATCTGCAGGCCTTCGCCCGCATCGCCCGTCTGCTGCGCAAATCCGAAATGCGCCAGCAACTGCGCCAAGCCCGCACGGTGGACGCCGTGTTCGCCCTACTCACGGACACCGCTCGGCCGTCGGCGGCGTGAGGCGAAAACCTTTCCCAATAAATGGGTAAGGTTAGACCACCCCGCCAAAGCACCACGCCAGGATCGCCTTCTGGGCGTGGATGCGGTTTTCGGCTTCGTCCCAGACCACCGATTGCGGGCCGTCGATAACCCCCTCGGTCATCTCCTCGCCGCGGTGGGCGGGCAGGCAGTGGAGGAAGAGGGCGTCGGGCTTGGCCAGGGCCATCAGCGGCTCATCGACCTGATAGGGCGCCAGCGCCGCCAGCCGCTCGTCGTGATCGAAGTCGCCCATGGAGACCCAGGTGTCGGCCAGCACCACGTCGGCGCCGCGCACCGCCGCCTTGGGGTCCTGGGTGATCTCGATCTGAGCGCCCGCCTCCACCGCGCGGGCCACGTCGTCCCGGTTCGGCGCATAGACCGACGGGCAGGCGATGGTCAGGCGGAACTTCAGCTGGGCGGCCACGTGCAGGAAGCTGGAGCACATGTTGTTGCCATCGCCGATCCAGGCCAGGGTCTTGCCGGCGACCAGGCCGCGATGCTCCTCGATGGTCTGCAGGTCGGCGATGACCTGGCAGGGGTGGCCCTGATCGCTCAAGCCATTGATCACCGGCACGTCCGCGTGGGCGGCGAACTGTTCCAACGTGCCGTGGTGATTGGCGCGGATCATCACCGCGTCGACCATGCGCGACAGCACCCGGGCGGTGTCCTCGATGGTTTCGCCACGCCCGAGCTGCATGTCCGAGGCGGTGGCGATGATCGACGCGCCGCCCAGCTGGCGGATCGAGGCGTCGAAGGAGAACCGCGTACGCGTCGAGTTCTTCTCGAAGATCATCGCCAAGGTGCGGTCGCGGCCGGGCGCGTCCGGATCGACCTTGCCCTTGGGCCAGCCGAGCCGCGCGGCCTTGCGGGCCTTGGCGTCGTCCAGGATCGCCCGCAGCGTCGGCTCGTCGAAGCGCCACAGGTCGATGAAGTGACGGGGGTTATTGACCATGAACTCGCGCCTTAAATCGCTCCCCCGTTAGGGGAGTTGCCCCGAAGGGGCTGAGGGGGCCTATTCCGCCACGCCGGCGTAGCGGCAAGGCCCCTTCCGGCGCTGCGCGCCACCTCCCCCAACGGGGGAGGGATTCGATTTCCGCCTTCACGCCGCCGTCTTCCGCGACGCGACCTCGCAGGCGCGTTCCAGGCGCGCCACGGCTTCGCGGGCTTCGTCATGGGTGATCAGCAGCGAGGGCAACAGCCGCACGCAGTTGTCGCCGCCGCCCGCGATCAGCAGATGCTGGTCGCGGGCGAGGCCCATGAACTCGCGATTGTTGACGCCCAGCTTCAGGCCGATCAGCAGCCCCTTGCCACGGATATCGAGCACCACGTCGGGATAGCGGTCCTTCAGGCCCGACAGCTGCTGGACGAAATAGCCGGACACATCGCGCACGTGCTCCAGGGTCTCAGCCTTGGTGAGCTCTCCGACGGCGGCCAGGCCCACGGCCATGGCCAGTGGATTGCCGCCATAGGTCGAGCCATGCGAGCCGACCGTCATGCCCTTGGCCGCTTCCGCCGTAGCCAGGCAGGCGCCGACCGGAAAGCCGCCGCCCAGGGCCTTGGCCACACACATGATGTCCGGCGCCGCGTCGGTCGCCCACTCATAGGCGAACAGCTTGCCGGTGCGGCCGAGGCCGCACTGAATCTCATCATAGATGAGCAATGCGCCGTGCTGGTCGCACAGATCGCGCAGACGCTTCAGATCGGCCTCGGGCAGGGCGCGCGCGCCGCCTTCGCCCTGCACCGGCTCGATGATGATGGCGGCGGTGGTCGGGCCCATGGCCTTCTCCAACGCCTCCATGTCGCCGAACGGCAGGTGGACATAGCCGGGCAGCTCGGGGCCGAAGCCTTCGGTATAGGACGGGTTACCGGCCGCATAGACCGCCGCATAGCTGCGGCCGTGGAAGGCGCCGTGGAAGCCGATGATGTCGATCTTCTCGGGGTTTCCATTGGCCCAATGGTATTTCCGCGCCATCTTCAGCGCGCACTCCACCGCCTCGGTGCCGGAATTGCCGAAGAAGACCACGTCGGCGAAGGTCGCGTCGGTGAGCATCTTGGCCAGCGTTTCCTGGCCGGGAATGCGGAAGATGTTGGAGACGTGCCAGAGCTTCTCGCCCTGGTCCTTCAGCGCCTGCACCAGCTTGGGGTGGGCATGGCCCAGGCCCGTGGTGGCGATGCCGCCGACGCAATCCAGATATTCCTCGCCGTCGGTGCTCCACAGGCGCACGCCCTCGCCTCGTTCGAACGCCAGCGGGGCGCGATTATAGACGCCCAGAATGTGGTCATTGGGAACGGCGGGCGATGGGTGGGGCATGAGAGGCCTCCCAAAAGCGGAACGTCCCCGAGCCGGAGCTTCGGGGACTGGAAGGCTGAGGCTTTTCGCGTCTGAGGGCGCGGGTGTCAATATCGCTATTCGGCGAGGGCGCGCGCGGCAAGGAAAAAGCCCCGGAGAGCGACCTCCGGGGCTTCTTTGTCGGTGCTGTCGGTCGCGACCTAACGGCGGCTGCCGCCCATCGACAGAAGGAATTGGAAGAGGTTGATGAAGTCGAGGTAGAGGCTCAATGCGCCATAGTTGGTGGCCGCGCTGAGGGCCGCCTGGTCGCCGCCGAGCTGGTAGTAGGTCATCTTCAGCCGTTGCGTCTGAAAGGCGGTCAGACCCGCAAAGATCAGCACGCCGGCGCAGTTGATGATGAATTCCATCATCGCCGAGCGAACGAAGATGCCCACCACCATGGCGATCAGCAGGCCGACCAGGCCCATGATCAGGAAGCTGCCCAAACCGGTCAGGTCCCGCTTGGTGGTGTAGCCCACCAGGCTGAGCGCGCCGAAGGCGGTGGCGGTGATCAGGAAGGTCGTGGCGATGCTGGCGCCCGTATAGAGCAGCACCACCGTGCCAAGCGAGGCGCCGATCAGGGTGACGATCGTCCAGTAGATGGCGCCCGAACGACGGGGGTTGATGGCGCGGGAGAAGAGGATGACCGCCAGCGGGGCGAAGGTCACGATCATGCCCAGGAGGGTCATGCCGATCCGGCCGTCCGCGCGGATGTTGAACATCAGGTCCCGCACCGGCGGATAGGTTCCGGTGACGAAGGCCATGGCGGCCGAGACGACGAGGCCCAGCGCAACCTTGGTGTAGACGCCGAGCATGAACGAACGCAGCCCTGCGTCCACCGACATGTCGGCGATGGGCGCCGTCGCCGGGCGGGGATAGCCGCGATTGAAGTCGCTCATCGAGAATAAGTCCTTGTCTGAAGCCCTGAGCGGGCTAGCTCAAAATATCGGCCACCGCGAGGCTTACCGCAAGGGGGCCTGAAAATGGCTCAACCCAAGTCATACCAAAGGATTGTGGCCGCATCATTGCCGCGCTGGACCGCGCAGGATCAGCTGGCCGCCCTTGAATTCGAACGAATTCAGTCGCCGCAGAAACGCCATGCCTAGAAGCGACCGGCTCATGGGCGCCTGATTGATCGAAACCGGCGTGTTCGACAGCTTGATCGGGCCGATCGTCAAACTCTGGACCGTCCAGTCAGCACCCAGGCCGCCGCCATTGGCGGTCTCATAATGGCGGTCAAACTTCAGTGCGCCAGGGTCGGCGCCCAGCCGGCGCGCGTCGTCGGGGCTGAGCACAATATCGCTGGCCCCGGTGTCGACCATGAAGGTCACCGGCTGGCCATTGACCTGGGCCACGACCTGATAGGCCCCGTCCTCATTCTCCGACAGCACCACCGTGCTGGGCCCGGCCGGCATCGCATAGGAAGGGATCAGGGCCGAGCGGACCCGATAGAAGGCGTTGAGGGCGTCCTGGCGGTAAACAAAGCCGAGGCCCAGCACGCCGGCGATTGCGCCCCAGATCGCGACATAGCGCACGGCCTGGCTAAGCTTCAGTCGCTGCGAAAAGAGCGAGGCGCCGACCAGGGCGGCAAAGCCGATATTGACCGCCGGCGAGGTCCAGTCACTCCCGCTGACCTGATTGGGGAACAGCTTCGACAGCCAGACGATCAGCGCCACGCAGGCGGCGATGATGACCGCAAAGATCAGGCCGCGCCGCAGTCGCGCGTTGCCGAGCACCGGCGGACGGCTCGGCTTCGGGGGCGGTGGCAGGGAGCTCCAGGGGCCTTCGTGTTCGGGCATGGCCATAATCTAGCGTGGCGGGCGCCGGATCGGTAGTCCGCCGCCCTATTCGCTGCGCAAGACCGGCGCCGGCCGTTTCGACAGGGCCTGCAACGCCGCGATCAGGCCGCCGCCGCCGGTCAACAGGGCCGCGCCGACGATCAGGGCCAGCAGACCGGCCCAATCGACGCTCCAGTGGGCCTCGAACACCTTGACCACCACCGGCCAGGCGGCGGCGGCCCCAAGGCCCGCGCCCACCAGGCCGGCGATCACGCCCACCGCGCCATATTCCACCAGATAGGCGGTCAGAATCTGCGCCCGCTCGGCGCCCAGCACCTTCAGCGTCGCCGCCTCCCTGGCCCGCGCCCCGGCGCCGGCGGCGATCGAGCCGGCCAGGACCAGCACGCCCGCCAGCCCGGCAACGGCGGCCGCGCCACGCACGGCGAGGGCCAGCCGGTCGAACAGGGCCGCGGCGGTCTCCAGCGCCTCGCGCACGCTGATCACATTGACGGCGGGAAAGTCGTGGCCGAGGTCGCGGGTCAGCGCTTCTTCCTGCGGGCGGCTCATCTTGGCCATGGCGATGCTGTGCAAGGATGCGCCGTCGAAAGCGGCCGGGTCGAGCACCAGGGCGAAGTCCGCGCCGAAACCGCCGAAGTCCACCTTGCGCAAGGCCGCGACCCGCACGTCCAGATCGCGGCCCAGCGCCTCGACCGTGATGTGGTCGCCGGGGTGAAGGTCGGCCGCCTTGGCCACGTCCGAGTCCAGCGCCGCCAGGGGCGGGCCGGCGTAGTTGGCTGGCCACCAATGGCCCGCGACCACGCCGGCGCCGGCCGGCTCGGGACCGATGGCGGATAGGCTGATGTCCTTGTCGTAGGCCCAGCGCTGGTCCTCGCGGATATTGTGGCGGTCGACGGGTGCGCCTTTGACGCCGGTGATGCGGCCGGTGGCGAAGGGCAGGCGCAGATAGCGGTCAGGCGTCAGCGGCCCCGCGTCCTTGGCTACGGCGGCGTCGAAGGCGGCCGCGCGGTCGCCGGGGATTTCGGTGAACACCACCGCTGGCGCGGCCTTGGGCGCCACGGTGCGAATCTGGTCCAGCAGGCTGGACTGGATCAGGACGATGGCGCCCAGCAGGGCGACGCCCAGGCCAATAGCGGGCGTTGCGGTCCGCGCAGCCGAGCGAGGACCAGCCAGATTGGCCAGGCCCAGCTTCACGGGGCCTTGGGTGAAGCGGCGCAACCGGCCGGCCAGCCAGACCGCCCCGCGTCCTAGCGCCCAGAGCAGGCCGAGCGAGGCGGCCACGGCGGCGATCATCACGCAGGCCATGATCGGCGTCGGTGCGGTCGCGATGGTCAGGGCAGCGAGGCCGGCGCCGGCCAGGATCGCGCCGACGATCTCCAGGCTGAAACCCGCGCGGTTAGTCAGCGGGCTGCGGAACAGGGCGGCGGGCGAGGTTGACCGGGCGCGGGCCAGCGGCTCCAGCGAAAAGGCCGCCGCAGCCAACAGGCCAAACAGGCCGGCCTTGGCCAGGGGCGCGGGATAGACGGCGAACAGGGCCGGGATCGGCAGGTCGGTCCCGGCGAGCAGGCCGATCAGGAACGGCGTCGCGGCGCCGACCACCAGGCCGATGGCGACGCCAAGGACGGCTAGGACGCCGATCTGGATCAGGTAGAGGTTGCGGATCAGCGCCCCGTCGGCGCCCAGGGCCTTCAGGGTGGCGATGGAGTCCCGCCGCGTCTCCAGATAGGCGGACACCGCGCCGAACACGCCGAGACCGCCGGCCAGCAGGGCGGCGAGGCCGATGAAGGCGAGGAAATACTCCAGCCGGTCGATCAGCTTACGCGCGCCGGGCGCGGCGTCGCCCCGGTCGCGGATATCGAGGTCGGCGCCGGGCAGGGCGGTGCGCAGGGTCTTGGACGCCTTGCCGGGATCGGCGCCGGGTGGCAGCACGATCCGCGCCGTCTCGGAATAGAGGCCGCCGGGCTGGAGCAGGCCCGAGCCTTCGACCGCCGTCAGGGTCGTCAGCACGCGGGGACCGAGGGAAAAGCGGCCGATGCGGTCGGGCTCGGAGACCAACACCGCGCGGGCGATGAAGGGGGTGTTGCCGACCAGGAACCGGTCGCCGAGCTTCAGGCCCAACCGGTCGAGCAGGGCCGGTTCGACCGCCGCGCCGGCGACGCCGTCGGGCGAGGATTGCAATGCGGCGCGCAGGTTGGGCGCGCCGGAGACCTGCACCGCGCCCGACAGGGGATAGGCGGCGTCGACCCCGCGCAGCTGCACCAGCCGGCGTTCGCCCGAAGGCGCCTGGGCCATGGCCTGGGCGGCGGCGGCATAGGCTGTGTGGCCCATGTGGCCGATGGCGGCCTGCTGAGCGGGGGTGAATTCCTGCTGGGCGATGGTGACGGAAAGGTCGCCGCCGAGAATCTCCCGCGCCTGTGACGCCAAGCCCTGCCGAAACGCCTCCGCCGTAGACGCCGCCGCCGCGATGGCGGCCACGCCCACCGCCAGACAGGCGAGGAAGATGCGGAAGCCTTTTACGCCTGAGCGCAGCTCGCGCGCGGCGAAGCGGAGCGAGAGGGGGGTCATGCGGCGGAGCTAGAGATAGAGACTATCAGCGAACCTAACCGCCGGCGCTGGCCCCCTCCGTCGCTTTGCGCCACCTCCCCCGTTTCGCTTCGCTCACAAGGGAGGAGAAGAACGCGCTGACCTATTCTCCTCCCATGCGACGAAGTCGCGGGGGAGGTGGCGCGGCGCGTAGCAAAGCGGAGCGACGTGACGGAGGGGGCGAGCGCCGGCGGCGAGGCGGCCCTAATCTCAGTACGCTTCATACCACCCGTCCGCCGGCCATCGTCACCGTCCGGTCGGCCCGGGCGGCGAGGGCGGGGTCGTGGGTGACCAGGACCAGGGCGGCGCCGACCTCCGCCACCAGGGCGAACATCATGTCCGCGACCAGAACAGCGTTCTCAGCGTCCAGATTGCCGGTGGGCTCGTCGGCGAACAGCAGCCGCGGCCGCACCGCCAGGGCCCGAGCCAGGGCCACCCGCTGCTGCTCGCCGCCGGAGAGCTGGTGCGGGTAGTGGCGCAGGCGCGGGCCAAGCCCCACCCGATCCAGCCAGTCGCGGGCCAGGCGCGAGGCGTCGTCGATTCGGGCGATCTCCATCGGCGCGGCGACATTCTCTTCGGCGGTCATGTTGGGCAGGAGGTGGAAGGACTGGAACACCAGGGAGACGCGTCCGCGCCGCAAGCGCGCGCGGCCGTCTTCGTTCAGGGCGCCTAGGTCCTCGCCGAACAGCCGCACGGTTCCGGCGCTGGGCCGCTCCAGTCCCGCCGCCACGGAGATCAGCGACGACTTGCCCGATCCCGAGGGGCCGACCACGGAGATCCGCTCCCCGGCGTTCACCGTCAGACTTACGCCCTTCAGAATCTCCACAGGCCCTGCGGCGGAGGGCAAGGTCAGCGCCACCTCGGTCAGTTGCAGCGGCGTTGCGGCGGTCATGGGCGCTTTCGGATTTCGGATCGGGGCCAGCTCGCCTACATAGGAGGTGAAGATGAGCCGCGCACCAACTCACCATCAATCCCGACGCGCCGTGGTCACGGGCCTGGGCGCCGGCGCCCTGTCCGGGCCAGCCCTGGCGGCGCCTGCGCAAAAGGTCGTCACCATGCTGGGCGACTCCATCACCGCCGGCTACGGGCTGGCGGCCAAGGACGCGCTGCCGGCCCAGCTTGAGCTGGCGCTGCATCGTTTGAACGTTGCGGCCCAGGTGCGAGGGGCCGGCGTCTCCGGCGACACCACCGCCGATGGCCTGGCCCGCGTGGATTTCAGCGTCAGGGCCGATACCGCGCTCTGCCTGGTGGCCCTCGGCGGCAATGACCTGCTGCAAGGCGATGACCCGGCCCAGACCAAGGCCAACCTCATCGCCATCCTGGCCAAGCTGAAGGCGCGCCATATTGGCGCGGCCCTGGCCGGCATGCGGGCGCCGACGCAGATCGGCGCGTCGTTCGCGAAGGACTACAACGCCGCCTTCGCCGCCGCCGCCCAGGCGGAGCACGCGTCCCTCTATCCCTTCCTGCTCGACGGGGTGGCGGGCAACCCGGCGCTGCTGCAGGGCGACCACATCCATCCCAACCCGGCGGGGGTGAAAATCATCGCCGCCCGTCTCGCGCCCTTCGTGGCCAAAATCCTGAAATGATCCGACTCTTCGCCGCCCTGGCGACGCCCTACGACATCGCCGAACATCTTGCGCCCCGCCAATCCGGCCTGCCTGGCGCGCGCTGGCGGCCGGCGGAGAGCCTGCACATCACCCTCCGCTTCTTCGGCGATATCCCGGAAAACCAGGCCGAGGATTTGGCGAGCGAGCTTTCGCGGGTGTCGGGCGCGCCGCTGAGCTTAAGCCTGAACAGCGTCGGCGTTTTCGGCGAGGGCGCGGATATTCACGCGGTCTGGGCGGGGGTCGAGGCCAATCCGGCGTTGAACGTACTGGCCGGCCGCTGCGAGGCGGCGGCGCGGCGCTCGGGGCTTAAACCCGATACCCGGGTCTATACGCCCCACGTCACCATGGCCTATCTGCGCCGTCCCGATCCGGTCGCGGTCGCCGCCTGGATTCAAGCCAACAGCCTGCTGAAATCCCCGGCCTTCACGGTGAGGACCTTCGGCCTTTATTCCAGCCGGTCGACCTCCGAGGGGTCCCGGTACGAGCTGGAGCAGCTTTATCGGTTGGGGTGAGGGGCGCCTAACCTCGTTCAAAACGCATCGTTCCCCAGGCCCTGTGCCTGGGGCCCATTGAGCGCGATGGGTTCGAGGTTGTGTGCGGCCGAATGGTTCGCACCAAGCGCACGTTCGGTTCGCGCCCAATGGACCCTGGGCACAAGGCCCAGGGAACGGAGCTCTTCTAAGTGAATGTGGACTTTTATCCCGCCCCGCAATCGCCTGTTAGGCCATATCGCCTAGGCTCATATTCTCCTGTTGCGCGAATTGCCCGCGTGACTGGAGCCGGCGGCGATTGGGTCAGTCCGGCACAGGACGAGTTGTAATGGCCGCGCCCGCCAACCTAAAGCCGCTGACGGCCCTGCGGATTTTCGCCGCCCTCTGGGTCGTGCTGTTCGACTATTGGCCAAACCTGGGGCTGGCGACGCCGATGATCGTCGCCAAGGGTTACCTGGGCGTCGAGCTCTTCTTCACCTTGTCCGGCTTCATCCTCTGCCACGTCTATCTGGAGCAGGTGGAGCAGAAGCGGTTCCAATTTGGCGGGTTTCTCTGGGCGCGGCTAGCGCGGATCTATCCGCTGCATCTGGCGACCATCGCCCTGATCGCGGTCATGGGCCTGGCGGCGACAGCGATCGGCCATCCGGTGGACGCCAATGCGGTGTCCTGGCGGGCGTTGCCGGCCAATCTCCTGCTGATCAACGCCTGGGGCTTCGCGCCGGTGTCCGGCTGGAACCACGCCTCCTGGTCGATCTCGGCGGAATGGTTCGCCTATCTGCTGTTTCCGGCCTTTGCTTTCGCCGCGCTGAAGCTGAAGGACCGCCCGCGCCTGGCGATCGCCCTGGCCGTGACCTTCCTGGCGGCCCTCTATGCGGGATTCACCCGATTGACGGGCCAGGCCCTGACCCATGCGACGATCGTCTGGGGCGCGCTCAGAATCGTTCCCTGCTTCGCGTTTGGCTGCGCGGCCTACCTGGCCTGGCGCGCGAATCTTGTCCGCTCCGAGGCCGCCGCCTGGGTCGGCGCCGCAATTTCAGGCGCCGTCCTGATCACGTTTGCGCAATTGGGCGCCCCGGATGCGGCTATTGTCACGGCTTCCGGTGGATTGATCCTCAGCCTTGCCTTCGTCTCGAAGACTTGGACAACAGGGCGAATGCTGGACGTGTTCGTGTATCTGGGTGAGATTAGCTACTCAGTCTATATGTTGTTCGTGCCATGGCAACTGTTGTTCGTAAACGTGACGTCCAGATTGCTGCATTATAATAAGGACCACATGCCAGTTTATGTTTGGCTGATATATATAGGGTCTGTCATCCCGCTCGCGGCGGTCTCGCATCATCTTATTGAACGCCCGGCGCGGACCTGGATGCGGCGTGGCCTTCCCCGGCTCGAACGCCTGTTAACAACCGTGGCTTAAACGCCACGTCAGGGAATAATTAGCTTTTCATTTCCAATGTCGGTGGCTATTGCCGACCTCAGTATCCGCGACGGGGGAACCTCGCACATGCGTCACCGCGTAAGAGCCGCTTTTGGCTCCCTAGCGATGGCCGCCTTGTTGATGTTTTCAACAGGGGGCTCGGCGAAGGCCGAAGACTATCTGCAGTGCGTGCCCTTTGCCCGCATGATGTCGGGTATTGAGCTGTTCGGCGACGCCTGGACCTGGTGGGAAAAGGCGGCCGGCAAATATGCTCAAGGTTTCGTGCCCAAGGCGGGCGCGGTGCTGGTGTTCAGGCCCAATGGCGTCATGAGCAAGGGCCACGTGGCCGTGGTCAGCCATGTGCTGACCGATCGCGTCATCCAGGTCAGCCACGCCAACTGGTCGCTCATCGAAGGCGAACGCGGCCAGATCGAGAATGACGTGACGGTGGTGGACGTGTCACCCTCCGGCGACTGGAGCCAGGTCAAGGTCTGGTATGACCCGATCCGCGACCTCGGCCACACGGTCTATCCGACCTATGGCTTTATCTATCAGTCGACCCAGACGGCGGCGCAGAGCGCGGCGCGCTCCGTGGCGCGGACCGCGATGAGCCAGCTGGCCGGCGTGGCGCCGCAGGCGGGCTCGGGACCGGCCCAGGTTTTAAGCCAGGCCGCCAGCGCGCCTGACCGTATCGCAGCCTTGATACAGGCGGTGACCGGCGGCGGCGACGACCACTCGAACCGTTAGATTCGAAGCGTCACTCAGGCTTACTGACTGTTCGAAGGCGCGTTCTGGCCCGCCACGTCCTGCCTGATCGCCTGACCTTGCGATTGCAGCTTCTGACCCGCCGTCTGCGCCAGGGCGCTCGCCTTGGCCGCGGCCGTCTGCAGCGTCGGGGCGGCGTTGGAGCTGACCTGGGCGATCTTGGTGTCGATCGCCGCGCCGCCGCCCATGAACGAGCCCTGACGGAACGAATAGTAAAGGGTCACGGCGCCGACAGCGGCGACCAGAACCAGCAGCAGCGTCAGCATGGGCGAGCTGCGGTGGCGCTTGCGCTCTTCCAGCCGGCCCTGGTCGTAGGCTTCACGCACCTTGGCCTTCACCACCGGCGAATCCAGCGGAACGGCCTGGGCGGCGACGACTTGATGACGTTGAAAGATGGACATCGGATTTTCTCTGTTCTGCACAGCGATAGGCGATTACCAAATATGAACGCTGTTACGCCGGGGCTGTTCCCCTGGGCCGGGCGGCGGAAGGATGAGGCGATGACGGCGAACGGCTTTGCGGGCTTGGTGATGGTGGGCGCTGCGTTGGCGCTCTCGGCCTGCGCGACGCCCGAAGACCTGGCGCCGGCGGGCCCGGCCGCCCCGCCCAGCACCACGCCGCAAATCGCGCCGCCGCGGCCGGCCTACACGCCTCCGCGAGCGTCCACGACCCAAGGCCCAAAGCCGGCTGTTCAGGCCTCGACCCTCAAGTCCGCCAAACACCAGTATCTCGATCAGCGGACCGGCAAATACTACTACTTCGACCAGACCACCCACCGGTACTACTGGGAAGACGGCACGCCCCGGTACTAGGCGGGCGACCATCACCGACTCCACGCCTCCACGTCATCCTGAGCCGCGCCCCCTTGGGCGCGTGTCGAAGGACGCACTTCACCGCCGCTGCGTCCTTCGACACGCCGCTTCGCGTCGGCTCAGGATGACGTAAAAAGGGTAGCGAGCCGGGCGATCAGCCGCCGGGCCATCACTCCCTGATCCGCACCCGCGCGGAGGCCTTCCGCCCCGCGCTGTCGATCACCTCCAGATGGTAGAAGCCCGGCGCGGGCGGGCGCCAGACCACCTCGCCGCTGATCGGCTCGGCGAGCAGTTCCGCGCCGTCGACATACCAGGTCAGGCGGTCGCCACCGGCGGCCAGCACCAGGCCGCGCGCCTTGGGGCCCACCGCATCCACCTGCACCGTCGCGCCATCCGGCGGGAAGATCAGGCGCGGGCCTTGATCGTCCTGGTTCAGGCTGGCCAGGGCGGTCGGCGCGGCCTTGGGCGCGATCGGCGGCGCGGCGGAGGTGGGGGCGTCGATGGCGTCCGCCGCGTCGAACAGCAGAGGCAGGGCGGCGTCGCGGCCGGTGAGGCTGCCTCGCGCGCCGCCGTCCGCCCGGCCAGTCCAGACCACCACCGCATAGCCGCCCACCACCCCAGCCGCGAGCGCGTCGCGGAAGCCGTAGGAGGTGCCGGTCTTGAAGGCCATGCGCGGCCCGCGCTGAGTCAATGCCGAGGGCGCGCGGCCCTTCGGCGCGGGGGACTCGCGCAGGATGTCGAGGATCTGCCGGGCGGTCTCTGGCCGGATCATCCGCACGCCGGACTGGGTTGGGCGCAGGGCGGCGTCGGCTTCGGTATAGGCCAGCGGCTTGGCCACGCCGTCGTCGCCCAGGGCGGCATAGAGCATGGCCATGTCGCGCAGGGTGATCCCCTCGCCGCCCAGGGCCAGGGACAGGCCCGGGTCGATCAGTCCGGCCTTGGGCCGCACCAGCCGCGCGCCGGAGGCCTCCATCCGGGTCTGGAATACCCCGGCGCCGATCTTATCCAGCGTCGCCACCGCCGGCATGTTGAGGGAATAGTTCAGCGCCTCGCGCGCGGTGACTTGGCCGTGAAACACCTTGTCGAAATTCTCCGGCTGATAGTCGGAGAAGCGTCTCGCCTGGTCCTGGATCACGGTGTCGGGGGTCTCGACCCCGTCGTCGAAGGCGAAGGCGTAGATGAAGGGTTTCAGCGCCGAGCCGGGTGAGCGCAGGGCGCGGGTCATGTCGATCCAGCCGCCCGGCCGCTCCAGCCCGGCCGACCCGACCGCGGCGCGGACCGCCCGGGTGTGGATATCGACCACCAGGATGGCGACGTCGGCTTCGGGGCCCTGTGCGGCGCCGGTCTGGGCGGCGAGCGCCTCTAGCCGGCGCTGTAGGCCGGCGTCGATGGTGGTGATCACCGAAGCGGAGGTGCGCGGCGCGGCGCGGGCGAGCTCGCCGCCGAGGTGCCAGGCCAGGGCGGGGAAGGCCGAGCGGGCCGGCAAGGTCTCGGCCTCGGCGTCGGACGCCTTTTCGGTGTTCAGGCGCCTCATCCGCACCAGCTTGTTCAGCACCACCGCACGGGCCCCGATGGCCGCATCGTGGCGGCGGTCTGGCCGGCGGGCCTCGGGCGCCTGGGGCAGGGCGATCAGCAGGGCCTGTTCGCCGTCGGTGAGGGTTTCCGGCTCATGGCCGAAATAGGCCAGGGAGGCGGCGCGGACGCCCTCCAGATTGCCGCCATAGGGG
>Ga0302314_10008434_pt1 | contig 18324 bp, 16 predicted proteins | sample III_Palsa_N2_3_FD_200533 | JGI IMG/M metagenome (GOLD analysis project Ga0302314, IMG submission 200533) | Peat permafrost microbial communities from Stordalen Mire near Abisko, Sweden - III_Palsa_N2_3 | ecosystem: Environmental > Terrestrial > Soil > Palsa > Peat permafrost | place: Sweden...
GCCAGGCCGAGGTGACGCCGACCGTGGTGCTGCTCAGCCAGCTCTGCGCCGGCTATTATTTCGCGCACTTCCTGATCATCATTCCGCTGATCGCGAAGTTCGAGACGCCCTTGCCGCTGCCCAACTCGATCAGCGAATCGGTGCTGCACGGGGAGGCTGCCGAGGCGGCCCCCTACGGCACCGCGACCGCCGCCTGATCCCAGGGAGACGAACCGCACATGCTTCGCTTTTTCGCTCCCCTGATCGCCCCCTTCGTCGGCGCGCTCTTCGTCCTGTCGCTGCTGTGGGCGGTGGTGATGTCGCCGCACGCGCCGGCGATCCATCTGGCGTCGGAGGAGTTCCACCTCGCGCCCAAGCCCATTCACTACAGCTTCGAGGGGCCGCTCGGCCGCTACGACAACCAGCAGCTGCAGCGCGGCTTCCAAGTCTACAAGGAGGTCTGCTCGGCCTGTCACTCGATGCGCCTGGTGGCGTTTCGCGATCTTGAAGAGATTGGGTTCAACAAGCCCGAGGTGAAGGCGCTGGCCAAGGGCTGGGCGACCGAGACGCCGTCGCTCAACCCCGACACCGGCGAAGCCGCGACGCGCAAGTCGCTGCCGTCCGACTATATCCCCGGCCCCTATCCCAACGAGATCGCGGCGCGCGCGGGCAACAACAATGCGCTGCCGCCGGACATGAGCCTGCTCGCCAAGGCGCGTGAGGGCGGCCCCGCCTATATCGCGTCGCTGGTCACCGGCTATGCCGACGTGCCCGCCGACCTCAAGAAGGCGTTCCCCGACTTCAACGTGCCGCCGGGGCTGCACTACAACCCCTATTTCGCCAATCTCAACATCGCGATGCCGCCGCCGCTGACCGCGGACGGTCAGGTGACCTATGCCGACGGCACCAAGGCGACGCGGCTGCAGATGGCGACCGACGTCTCGGCCTTCCTGATGTGGGCGGCAGAGCCCAAGCTGGAGAACCGCAAGCGCACCGGCCTCGCGGTCGTCGGCTATCTGATCATCGCGACGCTGCTCGCGTTCGCGGCGTACCGTAACATCTGGCACGGCAAGAAGCACTGAGGTCGAGGGAAGGGATGCGAGGCATCTCTTCCCTGTCATCCTGACGACGGTCAGAATCCATACGCGCAGCGTATGCAGGATGTTCAGCGCAGCTAGTCAGCGGTCCCGTGATGCGGCATGCGCAGCGTTTATGGATCCCGGATCAAGTCCGGGATGACGAAAGGGCCATGCGATGCGTGTCGACGCCAACACCGATCTCGCCGCGCTGATCCGCACGATCTCGGATTTCCCCAAGCCCGGCATCCAGTTCCGCGACATCACCACGCTGCTGCTCGACCCCGCCGGCTTCGCGGCCTCGGTCGCCCGGTTGGCGGACGCGGCACCTGCCGATATCGACCTCATCGCGGGTATCGAGGCGCGCGGCTTCATCTTTTCCTCCGCGATGGCGCACCAGCTCGCCAAGGGGCTGCTGCTGATCCGCAAGACGGGCAAGCTGCCCGGCGCGACGATCGGCGTCGACTATGCGCTCGAATATGGCACCGACCGCGTCGAGATGCATGCCGATGCCTGCGCGCCCGGCCAGAAAGTGCTGCTCGTCGACGACCTCATCGCGACCGGCGGCACTGCGCTCGCCGCCGTACGCCTGCTGCGCGAGGCGGGCGCCGAAGTGGTCGGCGCGGCGTTCGTGATCGATCTTCCGGACCTCGGCGGCGCCGACCTGCTCCGAGCCCAGGGTGTGTCGGTGACGACGCTGGTCAGCTTCGCGGGGGATTGACGCGGCGATGCTGCTGGTCGTCGGCACGATCCGTCTTCCCGTCGAAAACCTTCTCCGGGCCCGCGAAGCGATGCGCGCGATGATCGAGGCGAGCCGCGCCGAACCGGGCTGCCTCGATTATGGCTATGCCGAGGATGTGCTCGATCCGGGGCTCGTCCACGTCAAGGAGCTCTGGACCGACCAAATGGTTCTCGATCAACATTTTGTCTCGAGCCACATCGCGATATGGCGATCGCACTGGCCCGCGCTCGGCATCGGCGACCGCAAGCTGATCATCTACGACGTCGGCGCGCCGCGCGCGACCTGACCTTTTCTCGTCTTTCCCGTCCGCCCCCGGCGAGCAAGGATGCGCTAGGCGCCCCGCCGCCGGTACAGCGCGATCGGCTCTTGCGTCATCACCGGCTGGTCGTCCTGGTTGAGCACCGTCATCCGGCTCTTCACAGACCCCATGTGCGGCTGGCTGCGCGACGGCTTGACCTCGATCACCTCGGTCTCGCAGCGCAGCACGTCGCCCGGATAGACCGGCCGCAGCCAGCGCAACGAGTCGATGCCGACCGCGCCCAGCCCGCCGCCGTCGCCCACTTCGCCGGCATCGACCTCCTGCTGGCGCCTGACCACCATCGCCATCGTCATCGCGCAGGTATGCCAGCCGCTCGCCGCGAGCCGCTTGAAATGCGTCTTGGCGGCGGCGGCATCGTCGAGATGGAAGGGTTGCGGATCATAGGCGCCCGCGAACGCCACCACCTCGTCGTACGTCACTTCGTAGCGCCCGAACGCCGCGCGATCGCCGACCGCGAAATCCTCCAACCAGGGCATGCGCCTCTCCTTTTGCCCATCGGTAGCACATCGCCACCGATGACCAAGCGGGAACGAAGCCTTCTATTGGCCTGTTATTGCGCCGTAACGATAATGGGAGAGTGGACATGTCCGACTATCGCAATACCGACGCCGAGCCTGCAACGCACACCACGACGATCATCGAGAAGCGCGGCGGCGGCGGCACCACGTTGATCGCGATCGTGCTGCTGCTCGCGGTGATCGTCGGCGGCTGGTATCTTTACACGACGGGCAACGCCAAGAGCAGCAAGGACACCGCGATCGCGGGTGCTGCCGACAGCGTGTCGCGGACGGCCGACAAGGCCGGGGCGGCGCTCGACAACACGCATTGATGACGAAAGGGCCGGGTTTCAACCCCGGCCCGTTCGTCCCGAGCGAAGTCGAGGGACAGATTTCGGGCTCAGCGCCCCCGGCACGGTGCCTCGACTTCGCTCGGCACGAACGGCGTGCGGGTCACACGTTGAATCGGAACAGCAGCACGTCGCCGTCCTGCACGACATATTCCTTGCCTTCGGAGCGCAGCTTGCCGGTCTCGCGTGCGCCGGTCTCGCCGTTGCAGGCGACATAATCCTCATAGGCGATCGTCTCGGCGCGGATGAAGCCGCGCTCGAAGTCCGAATGGATCACGCCCGCGGCCTGCGGCGCCTTGCTGCCCTTGGGCAGCGTCCACGCGCGCGTCTCCTTGGGGCCGCAAGTGAAGAAGGTGATCAGGTGGAGCAGTTCGTAGCCCGCGCGGATCACGCGCGCGAGGCCGGTCTCGGCGAGGCCTAGATCGGATAGGAACTCGACGCGATCCTCGGGCGCCATGGTGGCGATTTCGGCCTCGATCGCTGCCGACACGACCACTGCCTGCGCGCCCTCCGCCTTGGCCTTCTCGAACACGCGCGCCGACAGCGCATTGCCTCCAGCGGCCGACGCCTCCTCGACGTTGCACACGTAGAGTACGGGTTTACCGGTCAGCAGCTGCGCCTGGTCGAACCAGGCGACCTCCTCGGGATCGCTCGGCCGACCGAGCCGCGCCGGCTTGCCCTCGCGCAGCAGGTCGAGCACCGGCGACAGTACGCCGAACTGCGCCTTGGCCTCCTTGTCGCCCTGCTGCGCCTTCTTGCCGAGATTGGGCACGCGGCGCTCGAGGCTCTCGAGATCGGAGAGCATCAGCTCGGTCTCGACCGTCTCGGCATCCGCGATCGGATCGACCTTGCCCTCGACGTGGGTGACGTCGCCATCCTCGAAGCAGCGCAGCACATGGACGATCGCGTCGACCTCGCGGATGTTGGCGAGGAACTGGTTGCCGAGCCCCTCGCCTTTCGACGCGCCGCGCACGAGGCCGGCGATGTCGACGAAGCCGAGCTGCGTCTCGATGATCTTGGCCGAGCCTGCGATGCGCGCCAGATTGTCGGCGCGCGGATCGGGGACGGCGACCTGGCCGACATTGGGCTCGATCGTGCAGAACGGATAGTTGGCGGCCTGCGCCGCGGCCGTCTCGGTCAGTGCGTTGAAGAGGGTGGACTTGCCGACGTTGGGCAGGCCGACGATGCCGCAGCGGAAACCCATGCTGTGTAAACCTTGGATCGTGTCAGGGGAGGGCGGGTGCCCGGTCGTGGCGCCAGATAGCGGGTGTGCGGGCGGTTTGCCAGCGGGGGAACGGACTAGATCGACGCGTCCCTTGTCCTCTCCCGCCAGGGTGAAGCGGCGCCTGGAGGGGTGTCGGAGGCGGCGGAGCTACCAGCGCCTGCCGATGTCGAGACCACGCATGGCTATAATCGGAGTGGCGGCCGTCAGCCACGATCCGATCGGCCGGGCCTGTAACCCCCGCAGGCGCCCATCTACCCGCTATTTTGCGCGGGCAGCGGCGGCGTGGATCATTGCGTCGTATCCCGGCTGGCGAACAGCCCGAAGCCGGCGATGACGACGTAGCAGGCGGCCGGAACCGCAAGCGCGATGTGGAGCCCGGCGATGTCGGCGATGTGTCCGGTCAGCGGCGGGATGATCGCGCCGCCGACGATCGCGGTTGCGAGCACGCCCGATCCCTCGGCGGAGCGGACGCCCAGCCCCTTGGACGCGAGGCTGAAGATCGTCGGGAACATGATCGAATTGCACAGGCCGATCGCCAGCAGCGACCAGCCCGAGACGGCTCCCTCGCTGTTCGACGACAACAGGATGAGGAGGATCGATCCGCTTGCAGCGCCGGCCAGCACCTTGCCGGGCGACGCCACGCGCAGCAGCCCCGATCCGATGAAACGGCCGAGCAGCGCGCCGCCCCAGTAGAAGGGGACGTGCTTGCCCGCGCTTTCGGCGTCGAGGCCGAGCGTCGTCGCCTGTTCGAGATAGCCGACGATCAGCGAGCCGATCGCAACCTCGGCGCCGACATAGAGGAAGATGCACAGCGCACCGAATGCGAAGCGCGGCTGCGCCAGCAGCGTGAAGGCCTGGAACATCGATCCGGTCTGGTCCTGCGCCTCCTTGAGCCGGTTGCGGCGCGTCCACACCACGCCCGCGACGACCAGCAACGCGAGCGCGAGACCCAGATAGGTATGCACGACGGTTCGCGTCTCGGCGACGCGATAGGCGGCCAGCGCGGCGCCCTGCAGCTTCGAACTATCGATCTTGGCGAGCGAGCCCAGGATCACGATCGCCCCGACATAGGGGAAGATTGTGGTGCCCAGCGAGTTGAACGCCTGCGCGAAGGTCAGTCGGCTCGATGTTGAGGCGGGCGGCCCGAGCAGCGAGATCAGCGGATTGGCGACGACCTGGACGATGGTGATCCCCGCCGCCAGCACGAACAGCGCGAGCAGGAAGACCGGGAACAGGGCCGAGGCCGAGGCCGGAACGAACATCAGGCAGCCCGCCATCATGACCAGCAAGCCGATCGACGCGGTGCGCATATAGCCCGCCTTGCGAACGATCGCGGCGCCTGGGATCGAGAAGACGAAATAGGCGAAGAAGAAGGCGGACTGGACGAGCAGCGCCTCGCCGTAGCTCAGCGTGAACAGCTCTTTCAGCTTGGGGATGATGACGTCGTTGAGGCTGGTGATCCCGCCGAAGATGAAGAACAGCGCGAACACGAACCAGCGCAGATCGGGCGCGTCGACGCCCTGTTCCGCCTGCTGGGCCGCTTGGGGATCCCGGTTCGGATCCGTTGCCATCGTCGCCACCATGTCGCTGCTCCCTCGATCGCGTCTTTTCGTTGGTAGTTATTCGGCCAGCGCCGCGCATGTCGTGCCCGTCGGCATCGCGCCAGGCAAGGACCGGCGATACGTCCTCATCGCCGGCCCGCTTAGAGGCCAGCGGGCGAGGAAAGCCGGACGGTGCCCGTCAGCGTATGATCGGTCGCGTCGTGACCGACCGCCAGCGGCAGCGGCGTCGTCGGCACCGACCAGTGCTTGGCCGCCACGTTCCATGTTGCCGCGGTGCGCGGGTCGAGCGTGACCGTCACCTGCCGCGATTCGCCCGGTGCCAGTGCGAGGCGCGCCCAGCCCGCGAGCCGATAGGTCTTCGTCCCGCTGCCGTCGGGCGCCTCGACATAGACCTGCGGCACGTCGACGCCGGCGCGGGGACCGCTGTTGGTCACGGTGAAGCGCACCATGCCCCCCTGCACGGCCAGTCCGGCATAGCGGAAGCCGGTGTAGCTCAACCCGTGGCCGAAGGGGAAAAGCGGCTTGGCGCCGGTCTTCTGATACCAGCGATAGCCGACGTTGGCGCCTTCGGGATAGTGGACGTCGAACATCGGCAGCGGGGCGGTGGGATTGCCGGCTGCGTCGTGCTTGTGGAGCAGGTCGAGCCCGATCGCCTTCGGTCGCGGCGCCTGGCTTTCGGCAGCCGGGAAGGTGATCGGCAGATGTCCCGACGGATTGACCGCGCCGGTCAGCACCGCCGCGATCGCCTCGCCGCCGCGCTGCCCCGGATACCAGGCCTCGATCACCGCGGGCACCTTGGTGAGCCAGGGCATCAAGACCGGGCCGCCCGTCTCGAGCACGACGGCGGTCCGCGGATTTGCGGCGGCGACCTTTGCGATCAGCGCGTCCTGACCGGCGGGCAGCGCCAGCGTCTCGGCATCCTGCGCTTCGCTCTGCCACTGCCAGGCGAACACGATCGCCAGATCGGCGCCGGCCGCCGCCTTGGCGGCCGCGACCGGATCGCTGCCGTCGACATAGGTGACGGTCGCGCCCGGCACCGCGGCCTGCAACGCCTTGAGCGGCGACGACGCATGGTAGGTGATCCGCGCGAAGCTTGCCGCCTCGCCCGAGGTCAGGGGAATCTCGACGGGCGCGCCGCCGACGGAGCGGACCTGCGATGACCCGCCGCCCGACAGCACGCCGACATCGGCATGCGCCCCGATCAGCACGATATGCTTGGCGCCGTTCGCCAGCGGCAGCAGGCCATGCTCGTTCTTGAGCAGCACGATCGCCGCCTCGGCATCGCGCTGCGCGACCTCGGCATGTGCGGCATAGTCGATCGGCTGGATCGTTGCGGGCAGCGGATCGTCGATCAGCCCGGTCTCGATCATCCCGGTGAGGATGCGCGTCACCATGTCGTCGATCCGCGCCTGCGGTACGCGCCCCGCCTTCACCGCATCGGCGAGCGCCGGGCCGAAATAGGGCTTGGCGTCGAGCTGCTGACCCGATTCCTGGTCGAGCCCGGCGAGTGCCGACTTCTCGGTCGAATGCACCGCGCCCCAATCGGACATTACCCAGCCCGGATAGGACCAGTCGTCCTTGAGGATGTCGGTGAGCGTGTGGCGGTTCTCGCAGGCATAGTCGCCGTTGACGTGCATATAGGCGCACATCACCGATCCGGGATTGCCGCGATCGATCGCGATCTTGAACGCGAGCAGGTCGCTCTCGCGCAGCGCCTGTTCGTCGAGACGCGCGTCCAGCACCATGCGCCCGGTCTCCTGCGCATTGAGCACATAATGCTTCACGGTCGAGACGATGTGGTTGCTCTGCACGCCCGCGATCGCGGCGCCCGCCATCGTACCGGCGAGCAGCGGGTCCTCGCCCATATATTCGAAGTCGCGCCCGCCCCACGGATCGCGGGTCAGGTTGACGCCGCCGGCGAGCAGCACGTTGAAGCGTTTCGCGCGCGCCTCCGCGCCGATCATCGCACCGCCCGCTTCGGCGATCGCGGGATCGAAGGTCGCCGCGGTCGCCAGCGCGGAGGGCAGCGCGGTGGCGGTGTCGCCCTTGCGCTCCTCGATCTGGTTGGCGACGCCGAGGCTGGCGTCGCTCTCGTACAGCGTCGGGATGCCGAGCCGCGGGATACCCGCGATCGCGCCCGCGGAGGGCACCATGTCGGCGGGCATGTCGGGCGTGGCGGGGCTGCTCGTCGGATACCAATAGCCGTGGACGAGTTGCAGCTTTTCGGCCGGCGTCATCTTGGCGACGAGCGCCGCGGCACGCTCGACCGGCGTCTGCGCAACCAGGGGCGTGGCGATCGCGGCGCCGGCGAGCAGCAGGGGAAGCAGACGGGAAGCGCGCATGGACGGGCCTTTCTGGGGGATCATATCTGGTGGAGATGCCGGACGAGCGTGCGGTGATCGGGAAGCGCCTGGACGGCCTGCGCCTGCGCTTGGCGAACCTTGCCGAACGCAGCATAGGCAGCATCGAGCGACCGCGGATCGACCGCCGGCGCGGGCGTGTCGAAGCCCATGCCGTAGAGGATGTACTGCCAGCTCGGCGGCAGGAAGCTCTCGTGATCGACGACGAAATCGAAGCGTGAGGGCAGGCGCCGCCGCCACTGCGCGAGCTTGTCGGCGAGGCCGTCGGGCCAGCTCGCGGGATCGGTGTTGTCGCGCCAATAGGCGGTGTCGCGCCGGGCGCTGACCGCATAATGGAGCTTGAGGAACTCGACGATCGCGGCGAAGCGCGCGGGCATCAGGATATTGTACGAGCGCGCGGCGGCGGCGAGCGACGCCTTGTCGCTATTGACCGCGAACTCCGAGATCATCCGCGCGGCGACCTCGATCAGCATGATGCCGGTCGATTCGAGCGGCTCGAAAAACCCCGCCGACAGCCCGACCGCGACGCAGTTGCCGATCCACTGTGTCTCGCGGTAGCCCGTGCGGAATGTGAGCAGGCGCGTATCGAGGCCGTCGGCGGCGGGGCCGGCATAGTCGCGCAGCACGCGTTCGGCTTCGTCGTCGCTCATGTGGCTGCTTGAATAGACGCAGCCGGTGCCGCGGCGCTCGCTGAGCCCGATGTCCCAGATCCAGCCGCCGCCATGCGCGGTCGCATGCGTATAGCTCGCGATCGGCGCGTCGGGGCGGTCATAGGGGATCTGCAGCGCAAGTGCGCGGTCGTTAAAGAGGATGTCGTCGACGGGGGTGAAGCGCGATCCCAGCGTCTTGCCGATCAGCCGCGCCGAAAAGCCGCTGCAGTCGATGAACAGGTCGCCTTCGATCGGCTCGCCACCGCCCTGCGGCGCGACGGCGACGATGCTGCCGTCCTCGGCTTGCCGGACCTCGCCGATCGTCGCGACGACGCGCTCGACGCCATTGGCAACCGCGGTATCGCGCAGGAAGCCGGCAAGCTTGGGTGCGTCGAAATGATAGGCGTAGTTGAATGGCGCCTCCCAATCGCGATCACCGGGGCGCTTGGGCGCGAGACCCGCGCGCATCACGCGTTCCTGTGCGGTGACGGCGTCCGCATAGGCGGGTCGGTTCGATCCGGCGGTGGCGAGCCAGGCGGGCAGCAATCCCGGCGTGTCACCGCCATAGGGGAAGTCGAACACATGCATGTAATCGTCGGCATCGTGGCCGGGCGTCGGGCGGCCGGCCCAGCCGGTGAAGCGCACCCCCTGCTTGAACGTGGCGTCGGCGGCCTTGCAGAAGGCGGCCTCGCTCACGCCCAACGAGGCGAGCGTCGTACGCAGCGTCGGGAAGCTGCCTTCGCCAACGCCGATGATCGCGATATCGGGCGATTCGACGACGGTGATCCGCGTGCCCGAACCGGGTCTTGCGAGCGAGCGGGAGAGGTAGGCGGCGGTGAGCCAGCCTGCGGTCCCGCCGCCTACGATGATGATCCGTCTCGTCGTCATGGCGTCCTCGGCCTTCGCTCGTCGGGAATGAAGGCCGCCTCTTGGAAGAGAAAAGCGGGCATCGCCAGAGGCTCCGGCGATGCCCGCAGTACCCGGCGCGAGGGGGCGCCGGGCGGGGAGGAAGTTAGAACTTCGCCCGGACGCGCACGCCCCAGGTGCGGGGCGGCTCGTAGTTGGACAGGAAGACGCTCTGCAGGCCGTTGGTGCCCACCGAACCAGACACGCTCGCGCTGGTGCGGATGCGCTTGTCGTTCACGTTGAGCGAGAAGGCCTCGATCTCGTAGCGGTCACCCGGCGACGCGTAGGTCACGCCGAGATCGATCTTCGCATAGGCCTTCTGCTTGTCGTAATCGGTGCCGAGCAGGCCCTTGCCGGCCAGATCGGCGGCCGAATAGCCCGACGTGCCGTCGCCGTTGAAGTAGCTCAGCCAGCTGCTCGTCTCATAATGCAGCGTGAAGCGCGGCGTGATGCGACCGCCATTCTCCAGCGCGAAGTCATGCTCGTAGGTGCCGGTCGCCGAGAAATGCGGCGCATGCGGCAGCTGGTTGCCCTTCAGGTTCCGGAAGTTCGCCGGATCGACATTGTAGATGCCGTTATTGACCGTGATCAGCGAGTCGAACTGGGTGTGCTGATAGGTGCCGGCGATGTTCACCCGGTCGAGACGCGTGATGTTCGCGCTCAGCTCGGCCTCGAGCCCGTAGGCCTTGGCGCCCTTGGCGTTGGTGGTGACGATCTGGCTGCCGGTGATGTCGCCGGCCGCGTTGCGCGTCGTTTCCGCCTGGTTGACCTGATAGCCCTTGAAGTCCTCGTAATAGGCCGCGAGGTTCAGCGTGGCGCGGCCGCCGAACAGACGCGACTTGGAGCCGACCTCGTAGTTGGTCAGCGTCTCGGGGCCGGCGAGCAGGCCGCCGTCCTCGATGTTGCCCGACTTGAAGCCGGTGCTGACGCTGCCATAGACCAGCGTCGTGTCGGTGACGTTGGCGTCGGCGCGGGCCAGCCACGTCACCTTGTTCCACTTGCCCTTGGTGTCGTTGGGCGAGATGCCCCACAGATTGCCGTAGCCGAGCGACGCGGTTTCCGCGTTGAGCGTGTTCAGGACATCCTGCGCGTTGCCGGCGCCGTTCAGATCGACACCGAAGATGCCCGGCAGGTTGGCGGTCGCCGCCTTGCAGGCCGCGGCCTGCGCGGGGATCAGCGTGGCGGGGCAGCCTGCGAAGGTGACGTTGCGGCCGCCGATATCCTGCTTCTTGTCGCTGGTGTAGCGGATGCCGCCGGTCAGGTTGATCCAATTGTTGACGTGCCACACGGCCTGGCCGAACGCCGCGCGGGAATCGATCTCGCGATCGGCCTGGATGAAGGTGCCCGCCCAGTTGAAGGTGCCGTCGCGGTAGCCGTTGCGCTGATCGATATCGAAGCGGATCTTGTTGACCTCGTGGCTGTAATAGCCGCCGACGATCCAATCGATCGTGTTCTTGCCGGTCGATTTGAGCTGGAGCTCGTGGCTCCAGAAATCGTAGCGCGAATATTCGGTGTTGTTCTCGCCGAAGCTGTCGTTGGGCAGCACGGTCGTGCCGGTGCTGTCGACGAACGGCGGGTGCGCGCCCGCGTCCGCGTCCGAATCCGCGGTGCCGCCGACCCGCGAGAAGCCCGCGATATACGCCGCCTCGATATGATCGGTGAGATCATAGGTCATGTTGGAGCGGATGCCCCACGAATAGCGGTCGGTCTGCGGCGCGGTATCGACGAGCGCCGACCAGAATTTCTCGCCCGGGCGCGGGTTCTGCATCAGGCTGAGGATCGGCGAGCCGGTGTCCTTGTACCATTCGCCGTTGAGGTCCCACTTGAAGCGGCCGAGGTCCCAGCGTGCCGAGAGACGCGCGGACTTCTGGTCGGCGGCGTCATACTTCTTGCCACCGGTAACGAAGGCCGAACGGTCCACGCCCGCGATGTCGGGCGCCTTCTGATAGCTGATATAGCCATCATGCTGGTCGCTGATGAAGGCGGCGCGGAGCGCGAAATTGTCGGTCACCGGGATGTTGACCATGCCCTTGACGCCGAACCGGCTGTACGAGCCGCCGACCGCCTCGATGCTCGCGTGGAAATCGTCGAAGGTCGGCTTGGCGGTGACCAGGCTGATCGCGCCGACGGTTGCGTTGCGGCCGAACAGCGTGCCCTGCGGGCCGCGCAGCACCTCGACGCGCTCCATGTCGTACAGCAGCACCGAGGCGCCCTGCGCGCGCGGCGAATAGATGCCGTCGACATAGATCGCGACCTCGGGATCGGCGACCTCGGTATAGGCGGAGTCGTTGCCGATGCCGCGCATCGTGAGCAGGATGCCGCCCTGATCGCCCTGCTGGGCGAAGTGGAGGCTGGGAACGAAGTCGGCCAGTCGGGTGACGTCCTGGACCTGATAGTGATCGAGCTGGTTCTGGCCGAATGCCGAGATCGCGATCGGGGTCTTCTCGAGCGACGTCTCGCGCTTGGTGGCGGTGACTACGATTTCCTGGATCTGGCCGGAGTCCGTGGTGGATGGCTGCGCGACGGGCGTCGGGCCAGCGGTCTCGGCGGGCACGGTGGCCGCGGCCGGATCGGACTGCGCGAAGGCGGTCGACGAAAATGCGAGAGCGACCGCGAGCGCGGTGCTCGCGGCAAGGCTATGCCGGGTCATTGGAATCCTCCCCTGAGTCGCCCGCTTCAACGGGCTTGGGAGTGTTCAAGCGATTTGCGACATCGATGTCAAAATATTTCTGACATCGATGTCTGTTTGGACGCTCGCGGTTGCACGGTGTGACATTCGGGCTACGGTCGAGCGATGCAACGCACTGCCGACATCGAGAGCGATCGCGCAGCGCGGCTGTTCCTGTTGATGCTCGCGGTGTTTCTCGGCGGCGGCCTGCTGGCATCGAGCGAGACGCTGCTGGTGCCGCGGCTCAAGCTGCTGCTCGGGCTCGATTACGCGCAGGCGCTGCTGATCCAGCTGCTCTATTATGCCGGCTATCTCCTCTTCGCGTGGCCGGCGACGCTCCTTACCGCGCGCCTGGGCCTGATGCGCGTCGTTGCCGGTGCGCTGGCGGTCATGACGATCGGCTGCCTCGCCGTGTCGGCGGCGCAGGCATCCTTGTCGTTCGGCGCGCTGCTGGTCGCGTTGCTGCTGCTGTCCTCGGGCGTCACCGTGCTGCAGATCGCGTGCAACGGCGCGATGGCGACGCTTGGAACGCGCGACCATGCCGCGGTGCGCTTTACGCTGCTGCAGGGGTTCAACGCGCTCGGCGCCGTGCTCGGCCCGCTGGGCGGCGCGTGGTTCATGCTCGGCAATGGCTCGGAGATGGTCGCGCGCATTCCCTTCCTCGCCATCGCGGCGGGATTCGGCATCATGGCGCTGGCGTTTGCGCTGAACCGCAATCTGTTGCCGGACGCCGGGGTGGTCGGGATGCCGACCGGGGCGCGATTGCGCGCAGTGCTGCGCGAGCCGCGGATGCGGCGAGGCGCGACGGCGATCTTCGCCTATGTCGGCGCCGAGGTGACGATCGGCGCGCTGGCGGTCAGCTATCTGATGTTGCCCGACCGCCTGGGCGCAACGGCCGTGACCGCGGGTCGGCTGGTCAGCCTTTATTGGACGAGTGCGATGGTCGGCCGGTTTGCGGGCGCCTGGGTGCTGCAACGATATCCCGTCGCAAGGCTTCTGGCGTGGGCGGGCGCGGCGGCCATCGCATGTCTGGCCGGCGCGGTGTTTCTCTCGGGGATCGAAGGCAGTATCGCGCTGCTTGCCGTGGGCCTCGCCAATTCGATCATGTTCCCGACCATCTACAGCCTCGCCATGCCGCCCAGATCGGAAGACGTGCCGACCGCGGCGATGCTGCTCTGCATGGCGGTCGTGGGAGGCGCGCTCGTGCCGGTGGCGACCGGGCTCGCGGCAGACCAGGTCGGTCTCGCGACCGCCCTGGCGTTGCCGGCGATCTGCTATGCGGTGATCTTGTATTTCGCTTATACGGAGGTGTCGTGACCGTCACCATCAAGGATGTCGCGGCGCGGGCGGGTGTGTCCACCAAGACCGTTTCTCGCGTGATGAACTGCGAGCAGCATGTCAGGCCACAGGTCCGTGAGACGGTGACGCGCGTTGTAGCGGAACTCGGCTATCGGCCAAACGCCTATGCCCGCAGCCTGTCGAGCGCGCGATCCTACCTCATTGCGCTGTTTTTCGACGATCCCGCGTCCGGCTATGCGACCGCGATGCAGCGCGGTGCACTCGCCCGGTGTCGCGAGCGACATTACCACCTCGTCGTGCAGCCGCTCGATCTCGCCACCCCGGGGTGGGTCGACGAGCTCGCCGAAACCGCGCTCTCGCTGCGTCTCGACGGCGCGATTCTGGCCCCGCCGCTCAGCCAGAACGCGCTATTGCTCGCGCAACTGGCGATGCTGCAGGTTCCGTTCGTATGTATTTCGCCCGACGACCATGCGCGCACGCTCGCCGGATCCGTGGAAATCGACGAAGAAAATGCCGCGTTCGACATGACCACGCGACTGATCGCGCTCGGGCATCGCGACATCGGCTTCATCGAGGGCCCGCCGACGCATGCCAGTTCTGGCAGGCGGCGCGCCGGTTTCCTGGCGGCGATGGCTGCTGCCGGACTGGCGATCGTCGAGGGGCGTCTCACCGGCGGCGACTTCTCCTTCCGATCCGGGATGGAGGCCGGCGAGGCGCTTCTCGCAACGCGGCCACGTCCGACAGCGATCTTCGCCAGCAACGACGACATGGCATTGGGCGTGTCGGTCGCGGCGCTCAAGCATCGGATCGCGGTGCCGGCCGATCTCGCGATCGCGGGCTTCGACGACGCGCCGACGGCACGGTTGGCGTGGCCTCCGATCACCACGGTTCGTCAGCCCGTTACCGAGATGGGCGCCGCCGCAATCGATATCCTGACGGCACCGGACTACCGCAGGAACATGACCGCGGAAATGTACCGATACCGCCTTGCCTATGAATTGATCGGACGCGACAGCACCGGCACCATGGCCTTTTGAGGGAAACGTCTCGAAGAGACCGACCTGGACCATGCTGTGCATGGCGGATCGGGTTGAATGCTTCACGCCAGCCGCAACGCCACGTCGTTCATGAAGCGCGCGTCCTCGCGTGCCGCCAGCCGGGGCGCTTCCGCCGCCACCGCGCCGAGCATGTCGGCGAGCGGGTCCATCTCGGTCTTGGCGTAGTTGCCCAGCACATAGCCGTGGACGCGGTCCTTGTGGCCGGGGTGGCCGATGCCGAGCCGGACGCGGCGATACTCCTGCCCGAGATGCTGGTCCATCGAGCGCAGGCCGTTGTGGCCGGCCGCGCCGCCGCCGGTCTTCACCTTGACCTTGAAGGGCGCGAGATCGAGCTCGTCGTGGAACGCCGTGACGTCCGCCGGCTCGAGCTTGTAGAAGCGCGCCGCCTCGCCGACCGACAGCCCGCTGTCGTTCATGAAGGTCGCGGGCTTTAGCAGCAGGATGCGCTCGAGGCCGATCCGGCCGAGCGATGCCCAGCCGCGGAACTGCTTCTTCCAGGGATCGAATTTGAAGGTGTCGGCGATGACGTCGACCGCCATGAAGCCGACGTTGTGCCGGTTGAGCGCATATTGCGCGCCCGGATTGCCGAGGCCGACCCAGAGCTGCATCGTGGGGGCTCCCCGCACAAGACACCAAAACCCGTTCGCACTGAGCGCAGTCGAAGTGCAGCCACCGCATCGCGTGGCCTTCGACTGCGCTCAGGCCGAACGGGCTTGGGAGCGCGCTCGGTACGAACGGTTGGTAGAAGCTTACGCTGCGGGCGTGCCCTCTTCGCCGTCGGCGGCTTCGCCGTCGGCCGACTTGAGTGCGGACGGCGCGGTGATCGTCGCGATCGTGAAGTCGCGGTCCTCGATCGCCCAGTGCGCGCCCTTGGGCAGCGTCACCACCGAGATGTGGATCGAATCGCCGACTTCATAGCCGGTGAGGTCGACGACGATCTCGTCGGGAATCTCGGCGGCATCGACAACGAGCTCGACCTCGTGACGGACGACCGAGAGAACGCCGCCGCGCTTGATGCCGGGCGAGGCTTCCTCATTCTCGAAGCGCAGCGGCACGTTGACGTGCACCGTCGTGTGCTCGCCGATGCGCAGGAAATCGACGTGGAGCGGGCGATCGCTGACCGGGTGCAGCTGCACGTCCTTGGGCAGCGTACGGATCGAGCCGTCGATCCCGTCGATCATCACCACCGAGTTCATGAAGTGGCCGGTGTGCAGCGCCTTCATCAGATCGCGCTCGGCGAGGTGGATCGAAATGGGTTCTTTCTTGTCGCCGTAGATCACGGCGGGGATGCGTCCTTCGCGGCGCAGATGACGGGAGGCTCCCTTGCCACCCCGATCGCGCGTTTCGGCGGACAGCGTCAGCTGATCGCTCATCGCTTAATCTCCAATGTTGCTATAGTCTAACCGGCCAAGCCTCCAGGGATGACCCTGACCGGAAGGCGGGGCGCATAGGCGGATTCGGGCGAAAAGGCAAGGGGTGGGGGGCGAAAGCGACGCCTTGCCTTCTTCCGTCATCCTGACGGAGGTCAGGATCCATAGACGAGGCGCAGTAGGCGAGGCGGTACGACGACGAGCGCGATCGTCGCCTGGACATCCCGCGCTGCGCGTATGGATCCCGGATCAAGTCCGGGATGACGAAGAAGAAAGGCGACGGCGAGGAGAGCCCCGTCTATTCCACCCGCGTCGCGACGTAGCCAAGCTTGGCGAGCGCCGCCTGCACCGAGTCGCTCCCTACCAGATGCCCCGCGCCGACCGCGACGAGCTGCGTCCCCGGCGTCGCCAGCCGCGCGACGATCGCGTCGGCCCAATGCTGGTCGCGGCGTGCGATCAGCACGGTGCGCAGCGCGTCGGACTTCTTCATGTCCTTGTCGAAGCTGGCCGCGATGCCCTTTTCGTCGCCGTGGCTCCATGCCCCGATCATCTTGCCGAAGTCGGACGCGTCATCGCCCTTCTCGTCGAGCACGCTTTCGAGGAAGTCGCGCTGCTGCGGCTCGGTCAGCATGTCGAAGAAGCCGAGCTGCTGGTCGAGCGTCTCGAGCCCCTCGATCGGCTTGCCCGCCGCGCGGAACTCGGCCTTGAGCTGCTCCTCGACGCCCTCGGCGCTGCTCACCCCCAGCTTGGTGATCGAGGGGCCGAACAGCACCATGCCGACCGCCCAGGTCTTGAGCGTGTCGAGCGTCGCGACGGGCACCGCGCTGCGCGCGATCATCGCGGCGAGCCGCGCGCGGAACTTGGGCGAGACGCGATCGGCGACGGGCGGCAGCTTGGTGGTCGCGGTGCCGAGCCGAAGCAGCGCCTGCGCGGACTTGGTCGGGTCCTGGTCGATCACCGCCTCGATCACGAGACGATCGGACTGCGCGATCGCCGCCTTGATCGCGCCCGTCTCCCACTCGAAATGCGGCGGCAGCGCGTGGATCGTGCCGAACAGATAGACGGTCGAGGCGCCCTTGCTGACCTTCCACACCGCAGGATGCGCGGCATGGCCCGCGGCACTGTGCGCACGCGCCTCGGCGGTCGCCGGCAGGAGGGGGACGAGCAGCGCGAAAAGCGCGGCGGCGGCGCGCGTACGGAAGAACTTCATGGCCGCGTCCTACACCCGCGCGAGGCCCGCGCAAGCGCCGTTTGCTTGACCGCGCGGGGTGGCATGCGCCAAGGGCCTCCCCCATGACGACGACCGCCCAGCCGCCAGTCCAGGCCCCCGCCGGGCCGCTCAGCTTCCAGGCGATGATCCTGCGGCTGCACGACTATTGGAGCCGGCAGGGCTGCGTGATCCTCCAGCCCTACGACATGGAGGTCGGCGCCGGCACTTTTCATACCGCGACGACCTTGCGCGCGCTCGGCCCCGATCCGTGGAACGCCGCCTTCGTCCAGCCCTGCCGCCGCCCGACTGACGGGCGCTACGGCGAGAATCCCAACCGGCTGCAGCATTACTACCAATATCAGGTGATCCTGAAGCCCAGCCCGCCCGATCTGCAGGCGCTCTATCTGGGCAGCCTCGTCGAGATCGGCATCGACACCTCGGTCCACGACATCCGCTTCGTCGAGGACGATTGGGAGAGCCCCACGCTCGGCGCCTGGGGGCTCGGCTGGGAGGTGTGGTGCGACGGGATGGAGGTGACGCAATTCACCTATTTCCAGCAGATGGGCGGCTTCGACTGCAAGCCCGTCGCGGGCGAGCTCACCTACGGGCTCGAGCGGCTGGCGATGTATATCCAGGGCAAGGATTCGATCTACGACCTCGCCTATAACGATCGGGGCGTACGTTACGGCGACGTGTTCCTCGAGAATGAGAAGCAGATGTCGACGTGGAATTTCGAGGTGGCGAACACCGACGCGCTGTTCGATCTGTTCCGCAAGGCTGCGGCCGAATGCGAGAATTGCCTCGAGCACAAGCTGCCGATCCCGGCCTATGAGCAGGCGATCAAGGCGAGCCACGTCTTCAACCTGCTCAACGCACGTGGCGTGATCTCGGTGGCCGAGCGGCAGGCCTATATCGGGCGCGTCCGCGACCTGGCGAAGGGATCCTGCGCGGCGTGGATGGAGAAGAACGGGTGGAGCGCGTGATGGGTATGGCGCTGTTCCCTCTCCCTGCAGGGGAGAGGGAGGGGCCCGCCGGCGCTAGCCGGTGGGAGGG
>Ga0302314_10008436_pt1 | contig 18323 bp, 13 predicted proteins | sample III_Palsa_N2_3_FD_200533 | JGI IMG/M metagenome (GOLD analysis project Ga0302314, IMG submission 200533) | Peat permafrost microbial communities from Stordalen Mire near Abisko, Sweden - III_Palsa_N2_3 | ecosystem: Environmental > Terrestrial > Soil > Palsa > Peat permafrost | place: Sweden...
CCAGCCGCAGTTGCTGGTGCACAAGATCTACGTTAAGGACGTTTCTTACGAGGTGCCGAATGCGCCGCAGATCTTCCATGAGGTCGATGAAAACGATCAGCCGCAGGTTCAGTTGAACCTGGCCCAAAAGGCCACTGATATGGGTAACGGCCAGTTCGAGGTGGTGCTTACCCTCACGCTGACCTGCACGGTCGGCCAGCGTACCGCTTATCTGGCTGAAGTCTCGCAGGCTGGCCTGTTCGGCGTGGTCGGTTTCAACGCCGAGGATCAGGCCGGGCTGCTCGCCAGCTACTGCCCGAACATGCTGTTTCCGTATGCCCGCCAGGTCATTTCCTCGTTGGTGCTGGAGGGTGGATTCCCGCCATTCCTGCTGCAGCCGATCAACTTCGATGCGTTGTATGCCGAACAGCAGCGCCGCACGATGAGCGGTGACGGAGCCCCAATCACGCTTAACAGCTGATATGGCTGAACGCCCAACTCTGGCGATCCTCGGCGCGGGTTCCTGGGGTACCGCACTGGCGGCACTGACGGCTCGCAACGGGGTGCCGACCCGATTGTGGGGACGCGATCCGCAGGCCCTGGCAGCGATGGCAGCGAGCCGCCGCAACCAGCGCTATCTGCCGGACATCGAACTGCCGACCGCACTGGATTACGAAAGCGATCTGGCTGCCGCCGTGCGCGGCGCCGGGATCGTCTTGCTGGTGGTGCCTAGTCACGCGTTCGCCTCGATGCTGGCCGAGCTGGCGCCATTGCTTGACCCCAACAGCGCCATTGCATGGGCGACCAAGGGCTTCGAGCCCGGTACCGGTCGATTCCTGCATGAACTGGTGGCCGAGCGGTTGCCGAGTCGTGCGACGGCGGTGATCACCGGCCCTTCGTTTGCGCGCGAAGTGGCGGCCGGTCTGCCCAGCGCCGTCACCGTACATTCGGAAAATGACGCGTTTGCGCACAAACTGGCCAGCCTGCTGCATGCGCCGAACTTGCGCGCCTATTCCGGTAGCGACGTGCTCGGCGCCGAACTGGGCGGCGCGATGAAGAACGTGCTGGCGGTCGCCACCGGCATCGCTGACGGCATGGGCCTGGGCCTGAATGCTCGCGCCGGCCTGATCACCCGCGGCATGAACGAGATGCTGCGTCTCGGCGTGGCGCTCGGTGCGCGGCCGGAAACACTGATCGGCCTGTCGGGCCTCGGTGATCTCGTGCTGACCTGCACCGGCGATCTGTCACGCAACCGCCGACTCGGGCTGGCACTGGGTCACGGCGTAGCGATCGATGAGGCCGTACGCCAGATCGGCCAGGTCGTGGAAAGCGTGCTTACCGCCGACGAAGTGGCACGATTGGCCAACAAGCACGGGCTGGATCTGCCGATCAGCGCCGGGGTGCGCGCCGTGCTGCATGGTGAAGTCACTCCGGTCGACGGGCTCAGGGCACTGATGGCACGCGAGCAGAAACCGGAATACCCACACGGTCTGTTCGGCATCGGCTGAGCCGCGACGAAAGTCGCGCCCAAGTCATCTGTGAGCGTTCCTCAGGTCGGCGTCAAACGCCGTTCATCGCAATGCGCGCTGACGTGTAAGCATCTTCTGCAAGGCCTGCTAAGCTCATCGTTTTGGTTGTCGCCACGGATCGCATGCGCATGCAGCAACCGGACGAGAAACAGCAAACCACCGCGTCGCCGTCTGGCGATGAGGAAAGCCTGCCGGTCGCCTGGCGAAAGATGCTGGCTGCGCCGATAAAGGTGGCAGCGACCGACGATCACAGCGTGCTCGGTTTCTTTCTTGAGGTGATGCCCGAAGAAGGTGCAGCCTTTGCCCGGCTGGACGTCGCGCCGGTGTTGCTGGCAGTAGCCGAGCACGGCCGTTACGCCCGACCGGTGCCACTGGATAGCAGGCACCTCGCGCAGTCGCCGCTGCAGCCGCACGAACAACGACTGGCCGCCACCATGCTCGGTTTGCCGCAGAGCGTGCGCAAGAGTCGCAGTTATGCGCGTCTCAGCGGCCATGTCGGCGACACCTTGCTGGCGGAAATACTCGATACCGCGCCCTGTTTCCTTGGCGGCCTGGCCGGACTTCGATTGTCCCGCGGCAAGTCGCATCAATTGAACTGGCATTGGGTGATGGAGCCCGATGGCAGCCAGCGTCTGCTGCCGGCACTGCCGCACAGCCAGCGACTGCTGCGGCTCGATCATCTGTGGTACCTCGATGCCGAGCGCGCCACGCTGGGCCCACTCGATGCACCCGCCGAGGAAACCCGTTGGCTGGAACTGCCTCCGCTCAAACATGAGCACGGCCGACGTCTGCGCAATCGCCTGCCGACCAGTAGGCTTGCTACCCGGGTGCCGTTGCCACAGGTGTTCGGCGAGTTGCGTCGCTCGGAGCTGGCGCCGAAACCCGTGCTTACCATGCACGCGCTGACTCGGCATGCACGGCTGGCCGCGGGTACGCCGCCATTGGGTTATGCGCGACTGGCATTCGACTATGCCGGTGAACGCCTGCCGGGCCGCGGCGGTGAGCCGCTGGTGCGGCGTGTGCGCAACGGTCAGCTGGTCGAAATCATCCGCCGTCGCGCCGAAGAACTGTCGGCGATGGAGCAGCTGGAGCACGCCGGTCTCACGCCCGGCGTGGACACCGAAGGTCTGCCATGGGACGTGGCCGATACCTTGCCCGACGACGCGTGGCTGTTTCCCGGCACCGGTTATGCCGGGGCGCTGGAGGTCAACACGCCCGCCCGCTGGCTAGCGCTGAGGCCGAAGCTCGAAGCGGAGAATTTCCAGGTCGAGTACGCGCCGAGCTTCCCGTTCGAAGTGCTGGAAGGCCCGGTGCGCTGGTATGGCCACGCCGTGGAAGATGCCGACGATCACGCGTTCGATCTGGAAATCGGCATCGAGCTGGATGGCCAGCGCCACAACCTGCTGCCCGCCGTGGCGCAGGCACTGGCCGAGCATCAATTGAATCTGAGCCCGGCCCCGAACGAGCCGGAAGATGCCGTGTGGTATGCGCCGGTGGATGCACGCCGCCGCGTACCGGTGCGCTTGAAAGAATTGCGCGGTCTGCTGGCGCCGCTCGCCGAATACCTGGAGAAGCCGCGCAAGAAACTGCATCTACCGCGAGTGCAGGCCGGCCGTCTGGAGGAACTCGTCGCGGCGATGCCCGGCAGCGGTACGCTGGAAGCGTCCGAATCGCTACGCGGATTTGCCGCGCGCCTGCGTGACGCCGCCGAACGTGCCAGCGACGTCGTGCCGGAAGGGCTCACGGTGGAACTGCGGCCGTATCAGCGCGAAGGCCTGCGCTGGCTGAACGCGCTGGCCGAGGCCGGAGTCGGCGGCGTGCTGGCCGACGACATGGGCCTGGGCAAGACGCTGCAGCTGATCACGCATCTGCTGTCGCTGAAGCAGCATGGTGCACTGACCCAGCCGGCGCTGATCGTGGTGCCGACCAGCCTGATCCCGAACTGGCAGTCGGAAATTATCCGTTTCGCACCGTCGCTGCACGTGCTGACCCTGCACGGGCCGCAGCGTGCCGAGGAATTCGCCCAGCTCGGCGCGCAGGATATTGTGCTGACCAGCTATGCGTTGTTGCCGCGCGACGTGGTCACGCTGCGCAAGCAATACTTCGCGCTGATCGTGCTGGACGAGGCGCAGCAGGTGAAAAACCCGCGCACGCAGGCACGCCGGGCGCTGCTCAGTTTGCGCACGTCGCGCTATGTCTGTCTCACCGGTACACCGCTGGAAAATCATCTTGGCGAGCTGTGGTCGCAAGTCGATCTGGCGGTGCCCGGCCTGCTCGGTGACGAAGGCGCATTCCGACGTTTCTATCGGGTGCCGATCGAAAAACAGCACGACGAGGAATGCCAGCAACGGCTGAACCTTCGACTTGCACCGTTCATCCTGCGACGTACCAAGGCGCAAGTTGCACAGGAGCTGCCGCCGAAGACCGAAATTACCCGACGCGTCGTGCTGGAAGGTCGTCAACGCGAGCTCTATGAAGGCCTGCGCCTGTCGCTGGCGGAGGAACTGCGCGAGGTGATCGCGCAGCGCGGCATCGCGCATTCCGGCATCGTGGTACTCGATGCGCTGCTCAAGCTGCGCCAGGTCTGTTGCGATCCTCGCCTGGTGAAATTGGAAGCTGCGCGCGGCGTGCACGAATCGGCGAAGTTCGAATTGCTGATGGACATGCTGCCCGCGCTATTGGACGAAGGGCGCAAGGTGCTGCTGTTCTCGCAATTCACCGGCATGCTGAAACTGATTGCCGCCGAGCTCGATCGTCGGCGCATACGCTACGTCACTCTCACCGGTGAAACGCGCGATCGCGCCGAACCGGTGCAACGTTTCCAGAACGGCGAAGTACCGTTGTTCCTGCTTTCGCTGAAAGCCGGTGGCGTGGGTCTCAACCTCACCGCCGCCGACACCGTGATCCATTACGACCCATGGTGGAATCCTGCCGCCGAGGCGCAGGCCAGCGATCGTGCGCATCGCATCGGCCAGGACAAACCGGTGTTCGTGTTTCGCCTGATCACCTCCGGCACCGTGGAAGAGCGCATCGAGGAACTGAAAGCACGCAAGGCCGAACTGGCTGCCGCCGTGCTGGAAGGCGGCGGCAGCCGCGAAAAACTCAGCTTCGATCAGGGCGATCTGGACGCGTTGCTGGCGCCGGGGTGAATGATTGTCACCCCGGTATCAGGCCAGCCTGGATCAGGGAGCGTGCGGTGCCGCGTTCGTCGCCAGATAGTTTTTCACCCGCGGATCATTCAACAACGTCATCACGCTTTCCGCAATGCAGCCGTCCAGGTCCTGTGGCAGCACGCCACTGGCATGGTGCACGGTCTGCTGGATGACTTCACCGTTACCCAGGGTTGCCTCGAAGGCGAGCTCGCTCTTGAAGTAGAACGCGATGTATTTACTCTGCAATGAATCGACCCGCAGGGAGATCGTCTTGGGCGCATCGTTGCCTGTGAGGCGTCCGTTCTTCACCAATTCCTTTTGAGTCTGCTGCACCATGACTTGGGTGATCTCATTGAGACTGGCGGTCAAACCGTTGCCTGCGTAGGAAGAAATGACCACCGGCGTAGTCGCCGTTTGTGCATTGGTTACAGTGACCGATCCGGCCAGGGACAGAGCGGGGACCAGACCATCCCGCAACGGATATTCGGTGGGTTTGAAGGCCCGGTTGCCGCAGGCAGACAAGGCGGTGACGCATAGAAGTGCCAGCACGATATGACGCATGAATTCCCCCTGGAAACGCCGAAGCCCGTCCTGATCGGACGGGCAAGATGAAAGTAGATATCCCCTGCCGCTGCTTGCTCGCGCGGCAGTTCGATCTTAAAGGGAGCGGTACATGAATGCCCAGCGAAACACGCCAGGCATACGCATTACGTTTCCGCTATCTGCGACGACACCGGGTCGTCGACGTGGCTGTCAATGGTATCGGTGCGGCCGTCATTCGGCCCGATTCCACCAGGGCCGATGCGACAGCGCCATCAGACCAGGCGTGCCTGGGATGCCAAACGAATGCATAGCGAAGAATTCAGAGCATTCTGATATTCAGCGGGGCGGTCGTCCGCCATTCTGACGATACGCACGAAGGTTGCGGCGGCGCTTTGATTGACATGCCCTGAAGCAGGTCGAGCATCGAAGCCTCCGCACACGCTTCCCGAGCAAGCACTGTTGACGCTGGCTATCGCCAGGGAGATTTCGCTCTCCGGCACGCACTTTTTTACTTCGATGTCTCTGACACGGGTGACGAAGGTCCTGCTCACGCCGTCATCAAGCCTGCTCCCGAAACGCCTACCGTCGCGCGACCGATTTTGTTTGCGGACGATGGACTCCCGGAAGACGGTGTTGTGAATTATTTCTCGATCGAATTTGGCCTGTGCTTCATCGCATTTTTCTCGCTGTACTGGGGACTTTGCGGGTGGAGCGTTCGGCTGCAAAACATGCTGTTGCTGGCAGCCAGCTACGCCATCCTGGCCAGTCTCAGGCTCGACTTTCTCTATGTGCTACTCGGCTACACCGGCCTGGTGTATGTGCTGGGCCGACTGAGTGAGCGCCACCCGGGGCGACGGTTCAACTATGCGCTGATCCTGTTGCTGGTGCTGGGTTGCTTCTACCTGTTCAAGTATCAGGACTTCTTCGTCAGCGGCCTGCAGAACACGTTGCTCGGGCTGGGCTTGAATGTCTCCATCCCGATGGTCCAGTTGCTGCTGCCGGTCGGCCTGTCGTTTTACATCTTTCACTCGGTCAGCTATCTGGTGTCGATCAACCGTCGCGAGCAGACGGCTGGAACGCCGTTCGACCTTGCGTTGTATCTGGCATTTTTCCCCAGCCTAATTGCCGGACCGGTCAACCGCGCCGCGCATATGCTGCCCCAGATTCGAGCCGCGACGACCCGTCAGGTGCTTGAGCCGCGGCGTGCGCTCGGGTTGCTCGCACTGGCCGTGGTCAAGCTCTTTTTCCTCAGTACGTGGCTGGGCAACGAGTGGGTGGATCCGGTTTTCGCGAACCCTGGCGGCTACTCGCCTGCACAGATTTTGCTGAGCGTGTACGGCTATGCGTTCCAGATTTATTTCAACTTCAGTGGCTACACGAATCTGGTGACAGGCATCGCCTTGCTGCTGGGTTTTCGTCTGCCGCCCAACTTCGACTACCCCTACGCATCGCGCAACCTCAGGGAATTCTGGGAACGCTGGCACATCAGTCTGTCGAAGTTTATTCGTGACTACGTCTATATCCCCCTGGGCGGAAATCGTCGGGGCGCCTTGCGCAGCCATTTGAACATGCTGCTGGCGATGCTGATTTCAGGTTTGTGGCATGGCGCGAGTGTGAATTTCATCATCTGGGGAGCCCTGCACGGCGTCGGCGTGATCGTCTACAAACTGTGGAGTCAATGGTTTCCCAAGCGCACGTCGTTGCCTGGCGCAGGCGTGCTGGCGCGATTGCTGACCTTTCATTACGTCGCCTTCGCCTGGATATTTTTCCGCAGCGCGACGCTGGATGATGCCCGCGATCTGCTGTCGGGGCTGGCCGGGTTTTCGCCGAGTGCGCTGAACGTAAGCACGGGTGTCGAACTGCTCGTTTGCCTGTCCCTCGTGATGCTCTATCCGCCATGGGTGGCGCTGATACGCAAGGCGTTTGCGGCCAGCACCCGTTTGCCCTGGCCGGTATATCCCGTGTTGCTAGGGCTGTTTATTTTCCTGATTATTTTCGTATCGCCGTCGGGCGTGCCAGGTTTCATCTATGCAAGTTTCTAGCGTGCTCGACAAGACGGGCGCGGCCAGGGTGCTGTACGCCTTCGTGGTCATGGCCTTTCTGCTGTGCTGGCTGGATCAGACGTCCATCAGTCAGTACTGCCAGCAGCGATATCACGACGATTGCGAAATTCCGCTCGTGGGACAGCGTCCCGCATGGCAGTTTGGTGCGCAGTTGACTCAGGCATTGGAGGATGCGCGAGCGGCTTTTGTTGCAAGCCTCGAGGGAGCGGGAAGTGCCGAGGGGAAAGTGGCCGATCTGACGGCGCCGGTCGCCGCTTCCACCACGGCGCCCGTCAACCTTGCGACAGTCGCTCCGATCGCTGCTCCGGCGGCGGCACCCGCTTCGATCAAACCAGTGGTGCAAGCACCGATCAGTCCTCCCGCGGCCATCACCCTGGCCAGCGGCGACAAGGTATTTTTCGTCGGCGACTCGATGATGCAAGGCGTCGCACCACACATGGCCAACACTCTGCACAGGAATTTCAACATCGACAGCGTCGACCTGAGCAGGCAGAGCACGGGCCTCGCGTATCCGAGTTTCTTCAATTGGCCGCAGACGGTGGAAAATGCCCTGCGCGCCGACCCCAGGATCCGACTGATGGTGGTCTTTCTCGGCCCCAACGATCCATGGGACATGCCCGACGGCAAGGGCAAGCCTTTCCTGCGATTCGAGACGCCTGACTGGGAGAGCGCTTACCGGCAGCGCATCGATTCGATTCTCGATGCGGCCCAGGCGCACGCCGTGCAGGTGATCTGGGTGGGCCCACCGAACATGTACAAAGACAGGCTGTCGACGGGCATGGCCTACCTGCGCGACATCTACGCAAGTGAAATCCAGCGCTACCGCCAGCACTATGTGTCTGCCAACGAAATTCTCGGCTACCAGACCGGCGATTTCTCGTATTACTTGCCGGGTGACGAAGGCAGGAAGATCAAGATCCGCGTCGATGACGGCGTTCATTTCACTCCTACGGGTCAACGGATGATTGCCGATGGCGTGCTTTCGTTGATCAGTCTCCCTGCCGCCTCGAATTGAAGGACCATCCGCATGCGGCCACTGGCCAGCTCGATCCCATTATTGTTCGCGTCGGTCCTGTTGATCGGTTGCCACACCGCCACGGGCACGGGGCTCTCCATGCCTGCAGGCCCAGTGCAAAAACCGCAGGGCGCTGCCGCTTCGAACGTGTCCTCCGTGGCGATCCTCGCGGCGAAGTTCAGATCGTCCTCGCGCACACGGATCAACATCGTGCAATTGGGCGACTCCCACACGGCAGCCGACTTGTTCACCGGCGAGATGCGTCGCCTGCTGCAGGCCCGGTACGGTGACGGTGGAATCGGTTTTGTCGCCGCCACTCCGGTGCCGGGTACGCGTTACGACGACATCGTGCTGAGCGCAGCCGCCGAACAATGGACGCTGATTTCCAGCCGCAACCAGGTCAGTCAGCAATTTCCGATCGGCGGCTATCTGTCCTTGCCCATGACGCCAGGCGCCACGGTGCATATTGCAGCGCGTGAGCCCGGCACGCAGCGCTATCGGATTGCTGCCCTTTATCAGGCAACACTCGATAGCAGTCTGTTGATCCACTCGGGGGTTGTGCAAGGCAGCCGTGCGTTGGCGGCGACTGCAGGGCAGTGGGCATTCAGTCCGGCATTCGACAATGTGGGATTGCCGGTCGACGTGGTCCTTGCCGATGGCCAAGGTGTGGCGCTGGGTGGCTGGAATATCCAGTCGATGAAGGATGCCGGCGTGTCCTACTCGGCACTGGGCATCAATGGCGCCCGCTTCGATGTGCTCGACAAATGGCAGGCGGATTGGCCGGATACGCTGCAGGCGTTGCATCCGGATTTGCTGATTCTGGCCTATGGCACCAATGAGGCGTTCGACGATACGCTGGACCTGGATCTATATCAGGCGCAGTTGACGCAGAAGCTTGCACTGCTGCAACGCAAGTTGCCCGACGTCGTGATCCTGCTGGTGGGGCCTCCGGATTCGATCAAGCACCGCGGCGCATACGCGTGTGCAGCCAGCCAGCCCCGGTTTCTGCACGACATCGTGCAGATTCAACGTCACGTGGCACAACAATCCCACGCACTGTTCTGGGATTGGCAGGGCTTCATGGGTGGCGCGTGCTCGATCGCGCGATGGCAATCACACGAGCTGGCGCGGGACGACCTGGTGCATCTGACCAGGGATGGTTACGTCAAAAGTGCCGACGGTCTGTACGATTTCCTGCGGCAGTAGCTGGCGCGAACTGATGCCGAGCCCGAGCGTTAGTTCATTTCCACCGGAGAGCTCAGCCAAAGAGCGTTGACTGAATGCGGCGGTCAATCGTAGCGATGCAGTAGCGATCCACCCGAGTCCACCACTGCCAGCGCGGCAGCGCCCATCAGGCCGGGCTCGGGATTCATGATCGCCTGCGTCGGCACCTGTTCCATGGTGACGCGAAAACGGCCCTTCGCTTCGAAGCGCTCGCGGAAATTGCCGCGCTCCATCCATGGCAACAGGATCGGTACCAGTCCGCCGGTGAGATACACACCATCCCAGGCGCCCAGGGTCAGCACCAGATCGCCGGCAACGCTGCCAAAAATGCCGACGAAGGTTTCCACTACCTGCACGCATCGCGCATCGCTGTTGGCATTGGCGCGGGCGGAGATGTCCTCGGGCTTCAGTGCCTCGGGGGTCTGACCGGCGATGTCGCAGAGCACGTTGTACAGATCCACCAGGCCGTTGCCACAGACCAGCCGTTCGTTCGAGACCCGGCCGTAGCGCTGGTTGAGACGCTTGAGAATTTCGATGTCCTCGGGCGTGTGCGCCGCGAAACCGGCGTGCCCGCCCTCGGTCTGCAATACGCTGCACTCGCCTTTGCGCAACAGCAAACCACCGACACCGAGCCCGGTACCCGGGCCGACGATAACGAAGGTCTGTTCGTCCTGCGCGCCCAGCTTCGGCAGCGGCAGCTTGCCCACGGGCACCAGGTCATTCGGCTGCAGCAATGTCACCGCCATGCTTTGTGCCGCGAAATCATTGACCAGGCGCACCGACTGCATGCCAAGTTCGACCTGCAGTTTTTGCGCGGAGATCGCCCACGGGTTGTTGGTGATCTGCACCGTCTCGCCTTCGCTGATGCGTCCGGCGGCGGCGATCAGCGCGTGCTGTGCCTGCAATCCGCTGTCCTTGAAGTACTGACGTATGGCATCGGCCAGCGAAGCGAAATCATTCACCCGATAACGCCGCACATTGTCTGTCTGAAACGGCATGCGCGCAGCCGGGTCGGAAATGGCGAAGCGCACATTGGTTCCACCGAGATCGGCGAGCAGGGTCGGGGCGGAAGGGCGCATCGGAACTCCATCGGCTGGAACGGGGGAACAGCAAGCTTGCCGTGAATGCTACCCACCGTCCATCACCCGTGACGAGTCCGGCCTGCCGGTGCGCCCTGTTCAACGATACGGGTCAGCTTGGCGATTTGCCCTTGGGCTGCCCACCGCTGGATGAAGAGGGTTTGTGACCGCCGCCTTTGGGCGGATGACCACCTGAAGCGGGTGGCGCTGTGCCGGGTGCCGTGGCCTGCAATGTCGCGAGCAGAGCCTGACCGTCAGGACTGCCCAGCCCGGTGCAGGCGTCCCAGCCTGCGCCAGCCTTGTAGCTACCGTTATTACCCTCGGTAATGTCGTGAAACGCCTTGCTGGCGCCATACAGCGCCGCGTTGGCAGCACCCAGCGAGTGGCCGAGTTTCTGGTTGAGGCGCGCCACCAGCGCGGCCCACAGCGGAGCCACCGCGCTGGTGCCGCCGACGGTCTCGTTCTGGCCGTCGACGCGCACGTCGTAGCCGGTAACTGGGTCGGCATCGCCGGCCACATCGGGCACGCCGCGTCCGACGAAACCATTGCCTGCCTGGGGCACCTTCGAGGCGGACTGCCAGTTGGGCAGCGCAAATACCGTACTGACGCCGCCACCGGTGGCACCTTCGTCAGCACTGGTTTCGTTCCACACCACTTCGCTGCTGATGGTGCTGCCACTGCCCAGCAGCTTGGTGCCGCCGCAGGCCAGCACGGATGGGCTGGAAGCGGGGTAATCCACGGTCGCCTGGCCACCGCTGACGCCGTCGCTTGAGCCGCTGTCGCCCGCTGCCACCGTCACCGTAACGTCGAGTGTGGCGGCGTCTTCCAGCGCGGTCTCCATGGCATTGCGGGACGCTGTGCTCCAGCCTGTTTCGGGGCCACCCCAGCTGATCGACATCACCGTGCAGGGTTGGCTGGTGCTGTGTGCCGCCTGCGAGATCGCATTGTAGAAACCCTGGTCGGTGTTCCCGGCGAAGTAGACAACCAGCTTGGCAGCCGGCGCCAGCGCGCCGCTGACCTCGATGTCCAGCATCACTTCGGCATCGGCATCGCCACCGGGCTGATTGCTGCCACTGTCGACGGAAACGGCGGTGACCGAGGGAGTCGTCAGGCCAAGCCCCGTGAAATACGTATCCAGATCGGCCTGCACGTAGCCGCCGCCAAGTTCGATGATCGCAATGGTCTGGCCAGTGCCGTCGGTGTTGGCCGGAAAGTTGTACAGCTGACCGACCTGCAGCGGTGTGTACGTCGTGGCCGGCTTCGCCTTGGCGATACGGAAATGGGGTGTCGCAACGGGTCGCCGATCCAGACCCAGCACTGCAATCACTGCTGGATCGGGCAGCACGGGTGCATGCGCGCATCCAACATACGACGCCCCACCGGCCGTCAGCTGGTAGTGGCCAAGCTGCACGCCAAATGCTTGTTGCAGTGACTCCACGGTGCCGCTCAGATGCAGCGCGCGGCGCTCCGGTTCGCAGGCCAGTTCCTGCAGGCCATGCTGACGACTGAATGCGCGCACGCGTTCCACATCGGCAGGATCAGCGCCAAAGCGTGCTGCGAAGTCGGCATGCCGCGAGCTTCGCGATGTCGACTGTGCCAGCGGACTCAGTGCGGTCTTTCGACGCAGCACGACCGTTACGTCCAGCGTGTCGTTGGGATCGTGCGGACCCAGAAAGCGGGCCCCAACCGGCAAATGCCGCTCGGTTGTCGAGGTGGCGGGCTTGGTCGTGTTCATCAGGCATCCTCCAGTAGTCTCGGCGCATGGCGACGCCGAGGGTGCACCTGAAAGTGTGACGAGCAGGTGTCTCATCGACTGAAACATGCATCGCAAAATATCGCGGTCGATGCCGCCGCACGACCGCGAACCGCGTTGTGGCCTAAAATGGCTGAGATATGACCAGCCAGGATCCGCGATGAGCTTTCCCGCCGTTCGCATGCGCCGCATGCGCCGCGATGCTTTCTCCCGTGCATTGATGCGCGAGAACACGCTGTTGTCGAGCGACCTGATCATGGTTGCGTTCGTCATCGAGGGAGAGCGGCAACGCGAACCCGTGCCATCGATGCCGGGCGTGGATCGCCTCTCCATCGACGAGTTGCTGAAGCTGGCGGGGGAATGCGTGCGGCTCGGTATTCCCGCGCTCGCCTTGTTTCCGTCGCCGGATTCATCGGTGAAGAGCGAGGATGCTGCCGAGGCGTGGAATCCCGAAGGTCTGATGCAACGCGCCACTCGTGCGCTGAAAGCGAAGTATCCCGAGCTGGGTCTGATTGGCGACGTTGCGCTCGATCCGTACACCACGCATGGGCAGGACGGTTTGATCGACGAAGCCGGCTACGTGATGAACGAGCCGACCGTCGAGGCGCTGATCAGGATGTCGCTGGCGCAGGCCGAGGCCGGCATGGATTTCGTGGCACCGTCGGACATGATGGACGGCCGTATCGGCGCGATTCGCGACGCACTCGAAGACGCCGGCCACATCCACACGCGCATTCTTGCCTACTCGGCGAAGTACGCATCGGCGTTCTATGGTCCGTTCCGCGACGCGGTGGGTTCGTCGGCGAACCTGGGCAAGGGCAACAAACACACCTACCAGATGGACGTCGCGAACAGCGACGAAGCACTGCACGAAGTCGAGCTGGACATCAGCGAGGGCGCCGATGCGGTGATGGTGAAGCCGGGCCTGCCGTATCTGGACATCGTGCGACGCGTGAAGGACACGTTTGGCGTGCCGACGTTCGTGTATCAGGTCAGCGGCGAATACGCGATGCTGAAAGCGGCATCGCAGAATGGATGGCTGGACGAAAAAGCGGTTGTGCTTGAATCCCTCACCGCGATGAAGCGCGCCGGCGCCGACGCAATCCTCACCTATTACGCGATCGACGCCGCACGGTGGCTACGTAGTGAATAGTAGGTTGGGGTGAGCGCAGCGAAGCCCAACATCACGTCAACCGGTGCCACCAGGCAATCCTGTTGGGCTTCGCTGCGCTCACCCCAACCTACGTGTCGAGGCTGAAGTTACGCGTACTGTGCGATGCCGTTGCCGAAGGACCAGTTCTCCTTCGTCACTTCGACCAGGTTGATGAAAACGTCTTCGGGGCGCAGGCCAGGATCGGAAGAAAAATTCTCGGCAATGCCGCGATACAGCGCCTGCTTCTGTTCCACCGTGCGGCCCGCATTGCAGGTGATCTGCACGATTACCACATCATCGGTGCGGTTGATGCCGAGGTAGTTCGGGTCGTAGTCGAACTCGTCGGCGTCGTGCTGGCTGATCAAGATGAAGCGATCGTTCTCAGGCACGTTGAAGGTCTCGCGCATGGCGCGATAAACGCCATTGCGAAGAGCAGCGAGATGAGCGGCTGATTTGCCGCGACGAAGGGCGATACGGACCAGTGGCATGAGTATTCCTCTCGCTTGGGTTGATCAGGGTGCGGTGCCTGGCTGGCTGCGCAACGTCGCGAACAGTTTCTGTCCCGCGCGTCCGTCGACCGGCATGCCTAGGCGGCGCTGTTCGGCGCTGATCGCGTTGCGCGTCTTTGCGCCGATCAAACCATCGGGCGTGCCGATGTCATAGCCGCGCGATTGCAACAGCACCTGCAGTTCGCGGTTTTCGGCGCGTGACAGTCCAGGATCATCGGTCGGCCACGGCGTAACAAAGCCGATGTTGTCTCGGTGGTTGCCAACCAGCGTGGACAACTGGGCGATCGCCAGCGCGTAGTTTTCGCTCGCGTTGTAGCTGTAGATGGTGTCGAAGTTTTTGCCGGTCAGGAACGCCGGACCTTGCACGCTGCTCGGCAGCAGCAGGCCGGTGTCGGGCAGGTCTTGTGGCAGCGGCTTGCCGTCGGCTTGCTTGAGACCCCGCGCAGTCCAGTAGCTGACATCGTGCTTGTTCCTGCGGCCGGAGCTGCCTGCGTAGCCCGCGGGCAACTTCACCTCCAGACCCCAGCGTTCACCTGCGCGGTAGCCCGCCTGATGCAGGAAATTGGCGGTGGAGGCGAGGGCATCGGGCACGCTGTCGACAACGTCGCGGTGACCGTCGCCATCAAAGTCGACGGCAGTATGCAGAAAGGTGCTGGGCATGAACTGGGTTTGTCCGAACGCGCCGGCCCAAGAGCCGTTGAGCTTGTCCGGCGCGATGTCGCCGTTCTGCAGGATAAGCAGCGCAGCGGCGAATTCGCCCCGAAAATAATTCTGTCGCCGTCCAAAGCAAGCCAGCGTGCCCAGCGACTGAGCCAGCGGACGACCACCGGTGATCTTGCCGAAGTTGCTCTCGACGCCCCACACGCTGACCACGATGGCCGGATCGACGCCGTAGCGCGTCTGGATCTGGCGCAACGTCGATAGCCATTGCTGGTACGCGGCCCGGCCATCGGCCACGCGCTCCTGGTCCACCAGCATCGCCATGTAGTCCCACACGGGCAGCGTAAATTCAGGCTGCTTGTCGAGCAGCGGCAGCACGCTGGCGTCCGGCGTCAGGCTCGCCGTGTACTGCTTCCACGTGTCATCTCTGATGCGCGCGAAGTCGCCGGTATGCCGCAGCCCTGCAAGGCACTGATTGAACTCGGCCTGGCTGAGCACCGGGGTTGTGACGTCCTGTGCCGGGGCGACAAACGACAGGCACGGCGCGAGCAACAGGCAGGCAAGCAATAATGTGGGGCGACGAACGCTGGGCATCGGTCATCCTTGGAACGGTCAAACGGCGACAAGTCACCATCATAGCGACCTGCGCTGAACGTCAGTACGCGAACTCGCGAAACACCGGATCGACGCTGCCATTCCAGGCACCATGGAACAACTCGAGCTTGCGCTCGGCGGGTGTCTGGTTAGCCTGCACGATCTCGATCATCGGCTCGAGGAAAATGCTTTCATCGGCGCCGTTCTTGTTGAGGCGGGCACGGCGCCTGAGGCCGTGACCGGCGATCTTCAGGGCTTCCTCGGCAAGGTCGCGCACGGTGCCGTTACGGAACGGCAGTTTCAGCGCATGCTTTGGCACGCCGTCGCGCAAGGCATGACGCTCGGCGCGACTGAAGTCCTTGACCAGGTCCCACGCGGCATCCAGCGCCTCGTCGTCGTAGAGCAAGCCAACCCAGAACGCGGGCAGCGCGCAAAGCCGGTTCCACGGACCGCCGTCGGCACCGCGCATTTCCAGATACTGCTTCAGCCGCACCTCGGGGAACGCGGTGGTGAGATGGTCGGCGAAGTCCTTCATGTTCGCCTTCGCGCCCGGCAGCATCGGCAGATCGCCGGTCATGAACTTCTTGAAGTCCTGCCCGGCCAGGTCGATGTATTTGCCGTCCTGGAAGCTGAAATACATCGGTACGTCGAGGATGTAGTCGACGTAGCGCTCGTAACCGAAGCTGTCGTCGAACACGAAGTCGAGCATGCCCGTGCGGTCTTTGTCGGTATCGGTCCAGATGTGCGAGCGATAGGACAGATAGCCGTTTGGACGTCCTTCGGTAAACGGTGAATCGGCGAACAGCGCGGTGGCGATTGGCTGCAGTGCGAGGCTGGTACGGAACTTCTTGATCATGTCCGCCTGGCTGGAGAAATCCAGGTTCACCTGCACGGTGCAGGTGCGCGTCATCATGTCCAGGCCGAGCGAGCCGACCTTGGGCATGTACTCACGCATGATCTTGTAGCGGCCCTTCGGCATCCACGGCATTTCATCGCGGCGCCACTTTGGCTGGAAACCCATGCCGAGGAAGCCGAGCCCCATGCCGTCGGCGATCGAGCGCACCTCCTCCAGATGCGAATTCACTTCGCAACAGGTCTGGTGGATCGTTTCCAGCGGCGCGCCCGACAACTCGAGCTGGCCGGCCGGCTCCAGCGTGATCGACGCGGCATCACGAGACAGCGCGACGGGATTCTCGCCTTCGCGGGCTACATCCCAGCCATAGCGCGTGGCTATGGTTTCCAGCAACAGCTTGATGCCACGGTCGCCTTCGAACGTGGGCGGCCGCAGCGTGTCGGTCAGGAAGCCGAACTTCTCGTGCTCGGTACCGATGCGCCACGCCTCGCGCGGCTTTTCGCCAGCGGCGAGGTAGTCGGTAAGTTGCTGGCGGTCCCGGATCGGGGTGCTCTTGACGGCACTGGGTATGGACACGGGCGAAGCCTCAAAGGATGTCGGGGAACTATGGGGGTGCCACATGACAACGAAAAGGGGGTAGCAGTAAATAATTGTACGTGACGGTACAGGTGGCTGGCACATGTCGAAATGCATGGTGCAAGCGAGTCAAAGCCAGTCAATTGCCATGTTCAGCGGATACACCGGACTAGGCCGCTGCGTCCGGAAACCACGTGCGCAGTCGTCGTTTGAGAGCGAGTGCTGGCGCCTCAACCGCGTGCCAGGAGCACCACCCGAGCAGGATAGTCACCAGACACGCGACGACCAGTGTCGCCGGATAAGACGACGTCGCCGGCCATACGTGGATGGTCAATTGCTGCACGAAGTACGCGTAGATGTAGATGCCGTAGGAGAGGTCGCCGAAACGCGCCGCGGAGCGAAGTCCTGGGGTGCTGCGAGAACCGACCAGCAAAGTCAGTGATCCGATGACCAGCCACTCGGCCAACCCGGCCTGTCGTAGCAAACCGGCAGCGATAAAGAGCACAGCTCCAACGCACAGCATGAGTCGATAGTGGCGCCGTATTTCGCTGGCGAACTGACGCGCACATACGCCGCCAAGAAAGAACGCCGTATAAAAGTAGCGTAGGTTGTGGAACGCATTGTCCATGGCATGCCCCGGCAGCGTCCTGACGTACATAGACGCGACAACGAGCAGGGCAAGCACTGAAAATACCCTTCGCCTCAGGCCAACGGCCCCGAGCACGATGAGATAGCCATAGCATCTGGCCTCGAGCGGAATGGTCCACCAACTTCCATTGACCGCCGACAGGGCGGCATTGAACGGCGTCGTCGCAAACACACCAGGCAAGCTGTACACAGGACGCAGCTGCGCATTGAAGGTGATGAAGCGGCGCGCTTCCCTGCCGAAGTAGTCATGCAAAGGCAGTGATGTGATCGCGGCGCCGGCAATCACCAGCACGATGGTAGCTACGATCAACCCCGGCCAGATACGCAGAAGCCGGCGCATCGCGAAGCGGATGATATGCGGATCCTGATACCAACTCTGGGTAACCAGATAACCGCTCATGACGAAGAACATCGCCACAGCGATCATGCCCATCGTCATGCCCGGCACCAGCATCGGCTCCGTCGTGCCCAGCAGAGCGAACTGGTGCGAGACCAGCACCATCAGCGAGGCGATCAATCTCAGCCCATCGAAGTTATTGCCGTGATCAAGAGCCGGTAACCGGCGGGTCGTCCCCATAGCGTAGTCTCGGCGGCTGGCGGCAAAGCGGCGATTATTGCCTTACGTTCCGGTAGGACGCGAATCGAGCCTGTACCAAAAGCAGAAAGGCCGGCAGATGCCGGCCTTTCTGGATGAAGCGTGTCGAAGACTCAGCGCTTCATCGAATTGAAGAACTCGTCGTTGGACTTGGTGTTCTTCATCTTGTCGAGCATAAATTCCATCGCGCTCAGCTCGTCCATCGGATGCAGCAGTTTGCGCAGGATCCAGATCTTGGAAAGCATGTCTGGCTCGATCAGCAGATCCTCGCGGCGAGTGCCGGAGCGGTTGATGTCGATGGCCGGGTAGACGCGCTTCTCGGAGATGCGGCGGGACAGGTGTACTTCCATGTTGCCGGTGCCCTTGAACTCCTCGTAGATCACCTCGTCCATCTTGCT
>Ga0302314_10008437_pt1 | contig 18322 bp, 10 predicted proteins | sample III_Palsa_N2_3_FD_200533 | JGI IMG/M metagenome (GOLD analysis project Ga0302314, IMG submission 200533) | Peat permafrost microbial communities from Stordalen Mire near Abisko, Sweden - III_Palsa_N2_3 | ecosystem: Environmental > Terrestrial > Soil > Palsa > Peat permafrost | place: Sweden...
CTCCGTCATCCAAGAAGTCCTCGGGGATCCGTTCCGACATCGCCGTCACGAGCCCGATCAATCCGAATTTGAGCCGTTCGAGACGCTCGGTTGCCTCCGCGACCGAGACCTCATACTCGTCTCTGAATTTCGCGTCCAGCCGCGCACCCTGACCCCTCACCTCGGCGATGAGGTTCTGTATCTCGCCCCCCTCGTGCGTGGCCCGGACGCTCAGGTAAGTTGATACCGCCAAGAAACCGAGCATCAGTATTCCTAAGGCCAATGTCAGCACGCTCAGTGCGTTCGCGGCGGTGCTCTCAGGGGACAGACCTGCCGCACCCCCACCGTAGAACCCAGCAACGGTGTTTCCCAGCATCGCCAGAAACGACGGGGCATGCGCAAACGAGAAGGCGGTTGAGTCGGCGCGATACAGACCCCAGTCGGCAAACGCCAAGATCGCGATAACTCGGATGAGTAGCCAGCAGTAGGCGGCGAGGTTGAAGAAGACCGTGACAGAACTGCGCCGGTAGGCCTCGAGCTGATAGGCCCAATAGCTCAGCCCTCGATTTACCAACACAGCGTCGCCCAATCTCGATGTAAACGCCTTGAGCTGCACCGAGTCGAACTTCTCGATCTCAGGCCTTCTCAGACTCGCCTGGGGCGTGATCATCTTGTCCATAACCTGCGAGTCGAAGATCTTTCGGATGCTTCGCTGCTGAGCCGCAACGAATCTTGTAGGTGTGATCGAGGCCCGGAAGGTCCGGTACAGCCCCTCGACCAACAGGACTAGGAGGCAGGCAACCGCAACGTAGGTCACCGGTTTACTGACGTCGACGCAGGCGAGAAGCGCTGCGAACGAGAACACCGCGGTGACGACCACAGTCCGCCTGATTCCCGTTAGGAGCGACGCGAGGACGTTCACAGCTCCCAGGAACACAACTCCCGTCCCCGTCTTGTAGAGCGCCTTGGGGATCTTCCACAGCGAAACGACCGCCGGAAAGCACGCGATATAGCAGTAGACGAGAAGGATCTTCCAGCGGTCGCGGACAGCTAACGCCAGTAGCGCGAGCACGCCAATGAAGAAGAAGTATCGGTAGCGCGCGAGGCTCCCGAACACGTCTCCGGCGACATCGGTCACGAAGACTTCAAGAACGACGTATATCCAAAAGATCGATGCGACTAGGTCGGCCAACCGCCAGGTCCAGCGGTCACCGTCATCCTCGTCGCCATTTTCCTGTACGTCAGCCGGCTCATAGCTGACCTTCGACCAGATCCCCGTGGCGTTCATGCCGTAGCTACCGGGCGCGGCCACGTCGGTATAGCCGAAGGGCCCAGAAGCCGACGCCAAAGACGACGACACAACCGACGACCGCCAAGCCGACGATGGGACCCGCATGCCCCGTCTTTACGGGGGTAACGACTGTCATCCCAAGAGCGATCATCGTTAGCGCAGCCTCTCTCGCAAATGCTGCACGAGCAGGCTGCCCCGCCCGATCAGCCCGCTGATATTGCTACGCATGGCGATGGAGCATAACCCCGAAATTTGGTGTCGCAACTACTGCTCAGCGAGGCTTGCGGCTTGAGTGAGCCAGCCAGTCAGTTCAGCTCGAGTACCGTGCCCCCCGGCGAGTCAGCCAGTCGGTTTTGGTGAACTTTTGGTGACGGCGCCTAGGTTGCCGTCCCATGCGGGATCGAACGAAGCTCCTCAGATGGGCGGTCATCACTGTGACCGCCGTACTCGTGCTCGCCATTCCGGCGGTCGCGTCTGCCACAGCGCAGTTCGCGCCCGCGGTGGCGTTCACATCGCTGCCCAGCGGCGCCCTGACGACGGGAAGCTACGAGGCGCTCTCGCAGTTCGTGTCGGTTTCTTGCACAGGCCCGGGGAACTGCGTCGCGGTCGGTTATTACACCGAGACCACCATGGCCAACAACGACTTCGACCAGGCCGGGATGGTTGCCGTCGAGTCGAACGGGGATTGGGCCGCGCCGAGCCCGATGCCGCTCCCCAGCAACGCATCGCCGATGACGAGTGGACAGGACGCGCGGTACAACTTGATTGCTTGCGCCACTCCGGGAAACTGTGTTGCGGTCGGAAGCTATTACGCGACCGCCAGCGTTCCGGAGCTCGACCAGCAGACGACGATCGCAACCGAGACCAACGGTTCGTGGAGTGCCCGGCAGCTGGTCCTGCCGACTGGGGCAAACAGCGGCACCTCGGCAGAGGTCCAGGAAGGGGCTTCATACGCGCTCGCCTGCACGGGGCCCGGCGCATGCCTGTTGACCGGCGACTATCTGACCGGGCCCACCAGCTCAGTCGTACATCACGCAATGTACGCCGTCGAAACCGGCGGCACCTGGGCGCAGGCGCAGAACCTTCCGGTTCCCTCCGGCGGGACCGAAGCGATGGCCGCCGCGCTGGGCTGCGCGAGCGACGGGAACTGCGTCGCCGGAGGAAGTTACGACACGGCGAGCGGCACAGTGCCATGGGCCGTCGACGAGCAGAGCGGTAGCTGGGGCACGCCTGCGGCGGTCGGGCTTCCGAGCAACGCCGCCGGGCCCGACCACGAGGCCGGCACCATCACATCGCTGTCCTGTCCGGCAGCCGGCGCCTGCGTCGGCGTAGGCACATACAGCGAGGGCACCGACGAGAGCTCACTGATGGCGCTCACCCAGGTCGGCGCCAGCTGGAACGCGACAGCGGTCGCGCCGCCAGCGAGCTATGTCAACGACACCGCGGACGAGTTCGACTTCCCGTTGTCCGCCGCCGGAGTCTCCTGTCCCACGACGAACGCCTGTACCGCCGTGGGCAGCTATCCGACGACGGCCGGCCCCGGCAACAGCGAGTCGATCGATCCGATGGCGTTCACTCAGACCGGCTCGAGCACCTGGGCGCAGGCGAGCTCAATCGCGCTGCCCTCAAGCCTGGCCGATTCCGAATACGCGACGATGAATGGCGTGTCGTGCGCTGAGGCCGGATACTGCACCGCGGTCGGCAGCCTCCTCATACCAAGCGGGCCCGATTCCAGCACCGACATACCGATCGCCGCCACATCGGTCGCGACGCTAGCTGCAAGCGGCGCCTCGCTGCCGGCCGCCGCCGTGGGGGCGAGTTACGAGCAGCAGCTCGCGGCCACCGGCGGCGCCGGACAGTACAGCTGGAGCGTGACGTCGGGGGCGCTGCCGGCCGGGCTGTCGCTCAGCTCGGCCGGTGCGATCTCCGGGGCCCCGACCGCCGCCGGAACGGGAACGCTCACGGTCACGGTGACCGATCCCGGACCACCGGCGCAGACTGCAAGCGAGCAGCTCACGATCACCGTCGCGCCGGCGGCCAAGGTCGCGCGTGTCAAGGCGACCGTCAAGGGATCGAAGGTCAAAGTCAGTGCGGTCTGTGACGGCGTTGCCGGCCAGACGTGCCGCGGCAAGATCTCTATGAGCACAGTCGAGCATCTGCTGGGAGGCAGGCTGACCGCTGTCACAGCCAGTGCTGGCCGTCGCCGCAGGACGCGAACGCTCGTGCTCGCGAGCCACCGTTACTCAGCCGCAGCAGGCTCTCGTACTACGGTCGTGCTCAAACTGAGCAAGGCCGGCGTCAAGTTGCTCGCCAAGATCCACAAGTTGCCGGTGCAGGTCGCGCTCACCGCGATGGGACAGAGCAAGCCAGAGGCCACCGTGAGAGCCACGATCACGGCCCCCAAGCCGCGTCGGACCCGGCGCTGACTGCGCGCCAGATCGTGGCTCAGGCCGCGCCATAGGTTTTAGTCTCCTCCCAAGGCACGAGTGCCCTGGGAGGTCGTGCCGTTTGCGATTCCCTCAGTGGGACAATCGGGCCGGTGACCGGGGATCGAGTCAGTTTTGGTGTGCTCGGGTCGCTGACGATCCAGCGGTCGGGCGAACCGGTGGCGCTGGCGGGCTCGCGGCCGCGGACGCTGCTGGCGTTGCTGCTGATGTACCGTGGCCGGGCGGTCTCGCTCGATGAGATGGCTGACGAGCTGTGGGGCGATGCGCAGCCGGCGAGCGCCGGATCCGCGGTCCACGTCCATCTGTCGAAGGTGCGCGCCGCCGTCGGTGATCTGTTGCTGAAGGTTGAGGGTGGCTACATGCTCGACGCGGGCTCGTATGAGCTCGACGCCGACCGGTTCGATTCGGCTGTCGCGCAGGTGACGGCGGCGGATTCCGTGGACGCGGCTATGTTGGCCGAGGCACTGGCGCTGTGGCGGGGTGCGCCGCTGTTCGATCTGCCCAGCGAGCGCCGGCTCGGCGCCTGGCGCGTCGCCCTCGAGGAGCAACGCCTGCAGGCAACGCTGCTACGGATAGACACCGAGCTGGCTGCCGGCGCGGGTGGTGAGCTTGTCGCCGAGCTTGAGCGATTGATCAGCACGCAGCCGTTCGAGGAGCGTCTCTGGGAACAGCTGATGCTGGCTCTGTACCGGGATGCTCGTCAGGCGCAAGCGCTTGAGGCGTTTCAGCGCGCCCGTCGGCAGCTCGATCGTGAGCTCGGGCTCGAGCCTGGGGAGCGGCTGCGGGCGTTGCAGGCCCGGATCCTGGATCAGGACCCGGCTCTGCGAGTTCCGGGATCGCGCGTGCCGCTGCAACTTATCCCGCAGCCGGCGACGGTGCTCATTGGTCGGGAAGGCGACCTCTCACGGGTCGAGGCGATCTTCTCGCAGTCGGGTTGCCGGCTGCTGACGGTGATCGGGCCGGGCGGGATCGGCAAGACTCGGCTGGCGATCGAGTTGGCCCGCGCCCGCGGGTCGGACTGCGCTGACGGAGTTGCCTTCGTCTCTCTGGCCGGGCTGTCCGACGCCAGCCAGATCCGGGCAGAGATCGCGGCGACGCTGGCTCGGGCCGGCGGGGTTGACGCTCCGAGTGAGCACGGCTTGGCGGCCTACTTGGCCGACCGGGAGTTGATGCTGGTGTTGGACAACTGCGAGCATCTGTCGGACGCCGCCGACAGGATCGCTGAGCTGATCTCCGAGTCGGCCGGACTGCGGATCCTCGCGACCAGCAGGATCGCGTTGCGGCTGCGCGGCGAGCATCTGTTCGAGGTGCCGCCGCTTAGCGTCTCTGCAGTTGGGGCGTCGCCGGGCGGGGCGGCGGTTGACCTGTTCGTTCAAGGGGCACGCGCGGTCAATCGCGATCTGGAGTTGGATGATGGATCGCGCGTCACGGTCGCCGAGATTTGTCGTGCGGTTGACGGGCTACCGCTCGCGATAGAGCTGATCGCAGCCGGCGCCAGACTGTTGTCGGTAGCGGAGATCGCCGCCCAGCTGTCGGCGCCGCTGACGCTCGGTCAGCACGCGCTCCGGGACCTACCGGACCGTCATCAGACGCTGTCAGCCGCGATCGCGTGGGGATATGACCTGCTGTCCGTGTCGACACAACGCGTGCTGCGGCTGGCCGCGGTCTTCCAGGGGGCGTTTGAGGCGGCGGCGCTCGCTGCGGTGGCCGGCGGGCCCGTGGATGCGGAGCTCGCTGAGCTTCGTAACGCGCGTCTGGTGGTCGTTGCCGATGCCGTGCCCGACCGGTTCCGGATGCTGCAGCTAGTGCGAGCGTTTGCTCGCGAGCGGCTCTCCGAGGATGCCGCTGAGGCGGAGTCAGCGTCGGCGGCACACTGTGCGTACCTGGTCGGGAGGTATGCGACCGCCGCCGCGGACCGTCATCCGCGCGAGGCCGGCCGGATCGCACGTGCGATGGCGCCCGATCATGCCGATCTGCGGGCCGCGGTCGAGTACGCGGTGGCTCGTGGCGACAGCGACGCGGCGCTGGCCCTGATGCTGTCGTTGCAGCCGATCTGGATGGCTGGTCACCTGGCGGAGTCGGTGACCGTGATCGGGCGCGCGCTCGAGGCGTGCGCGTTCGCGCCCGACGATGAGCTCGATTTGCTGCGGATCGGCAGCTTCACCAACAGCTACCGGCGTGAGGGCTCGGAATGGGCCCGTCGGCGGGTTGCGCGGGCGACGGAGCTGGGCCGGCTCAGCCCGCTCGTGTCGGCAACGGGCAACCTGATCGCCCAGGCGTTCAACCGCCGCGACATCAACGAGGCATTACGCCTCCGTGACGAGCTCACGGCGCTCCCTGGCTGGGAGACGCTCAGCCCACGGGTCCGCGGGGCGGCGCTGATGATGCGCTCGGCGTGCGCGTACATCGAGAACGACCTCGAAGCCGCGCTGGCGCTCGTTGAGGACAGCGTCGCCGCCGCGATCGAGGGTCAGCACCCGCACATGGTTGGGCTCGCGCGCCACTGGCGGCTGTGCGTACGCTCAGCCGGGTCCGGGGAGATCGCTAGGGAGGAGCTAACTGAGGTGCTCGACAGCGCCCGGACCCTGCAGATCCCCGATCTCAGCCTTGTGACGGTCTGGGTCCTCGCCCGTTACGCCGTCTCCTTTGATCGCTCGCTCGCGGCCGAGTGGCTGGTCCACGGCGATCGGCTGATGCGTGAGCGGGAGCTCGACCTTTGGCCGGAGGTGCAGCTCCGCGACGAGACACTCCATGTGCTGAAGGTCGACGACGTTGCGGAGCTGGTCGACTCGGTCGCTCCCCAGGAGATCGATGAGACCCTGCGGGTCGGCACCGAGTGGCTCGCGGGACGGCCGGCCCGCGAGACGGCCTCCCGGAAGACGCTCGCGCCGCTGTCCGCCGTCTGAGTCCCCCAGGTAACGGGCTGTTGGAAAGGACGTGGCTCGCGATTCAGCGCGTGCGCATCGCTGCGCGAGTCGCCGGTTCCGCACCAGGTGATCGACAGACTGCCGCGAGCGTTCCCGGCTAGGGCGTATTGATCACGAGCCTGAGCCCGGCGTCGTAGCGCTCGAGCTGTCGAAGGTGTCCGTAGCGCCGATCCCACTCGCCGCTCTCGAGGTCCCGCCGCACCTGCTCGACAACCCGGTCGACGACAGCCGGCGGCATCCTCGCGAAGCCGGATGTGGCGGCGCGTGCGGCCGGGTCGAGCACGCGTTCTGGGTGCGCCCAGAAGGATCCGAGTGTCCAGTCGGGTGTGTCGTTCGTTAGTTCGACCGTCTCGACCTGGGTGCTTCCACCAAGCCAGCTCGTGAGCATCGGGATGCTTGGGAAGATCCGCCGGTCGAGCTCGGCGACCTCCTGCAGATAATCAGCCATCAGCCACATCTCGCCGCTGACCTCGGCGTCATAGGTGAGGATCACCACCGCGCCGCGGGCGACGCGGCGCAGCTCACGGACGCCCGCCTCCAGCTCTGTGTCCCAGTGATGGACAGTGAGGATCGCCATGGCGGCGTCGACGCTCTGATCGTGGAGCGGGAGTTGACCGGCGCTGGCACGGATCGGCGGCGGGATGCGCTCCGGTCGCTGCCCGGCCATCACGCCGCTTGGTTCGACCGCCAAGACGTAGAGGTCAGACGGCTCGTACGAGCCGGCCCCGGCACCGACGTTGACGACGGTGCGTGCGTCGCCGAGCCCGCGACGGATCCGTGCGGCGATGCTCGGATCCTCGCGACGGGTGCTGCCGTAGCCATGTCCGATCCTGTCGTAGCGCGGGTCGCTGGTTTCGAGCATGTCTATCGCGCCTCGGTCGCCAGGCGGATGCCGAAGCCGATCAGCACGGCGCCGGTGACCTGTTCGAGACGGCGGCGGAAGCGACGGTGGTGAAGCCAGGTGGTGCCCCGTGAGACGAGCCACACCACAACGGCAAAGTAGGCACCAACCTCAACCGCGTTCCATAGCCCGAACAGCAAGGAGAACTCCGACACCGAACCGTGCGGCGGAATGAACGCTGGGAGAAACGCAACGAAGAACACGCCGACCTTGGGGTTGCACAGATCCGAAATCACGCCGTTCAGATACGCCCGCAGGGCCCCGGCTGGCCTGGCAGGCGGCTCCGGGGGCCGCTGATCCTCGGTGCCGTCGATGACCGTCGGCTGACGAGAGCGAAGCGTGGTGACACCGAGCCAGATCAGATACGCCGCCCCGATCAGTCGGAGCGCGTCATATCCAACTCGGCTGGCTGCGACGAGCGACGAAAGCCCCAACGAGGCGGCCACCGCCCAGAGCGCAAGCCCGGTCGTCGTTCCGGCCGCGGTGCACCAGCCGATGCGCCGACCGCCACGGAATGCGTTGCGCAGCACGAGCATGAAGTCTGGCCCTGGTAACAGCGTCACCAGCGTCGAGGCAAGTGCGAAGGTGATCAACGCTTTTAGCACGGCTAACTCGTCTCCGTATCAGAGTTCATCTACGCGCGTTCGTAAGTGAGGTGTACGGCATTCCGAGACGGTCGCACATCTCGTTGCCGATACATCTGGCGCGTCCCTGCTTTGAACAACGGCGTGCCGCTCCCGAGCAGCATCGGGGCGAGATGCAATCGCAGCTCATCGACGAGACCCTGTTCGAGGGCCTGGCCGATGACATCGCCGCCGCCCATGATCACGACATCACCGTCGGTCGCCGCGGAGCGCGCCTGGTCGATTGCGATCGCCAGATCGTTGTCAAAGGTGAACGACATCCCAAGCTCCCGCTTCAGCCGGACGTCTTGGGGTGGAGAGTGGGTAACGACGAAGAAGGGTGGTGTTCCGGTCTGATCGGCGCCATATCCCATGTCCTTGTTCCAACCATCGGGCCCGTCGACGACGTCAAACAAGCGCCGCCCCATCACCACGGCACCGGTTTCCGCGGTGGCCTTTTCGAGGATCTCGGTGTCGACCACATCCTGCTGCACGACCCAGGTGTGGAGCTGGGGCGCGTCCCCGAGCCCGTGCTGCTCACCGGCACCCGCTCCTGTTACGAACCCGTCGAGCGACATCGAGATGTCGGCGATTACCTTCGGCACTCGGCTCCCCTTTCAGCGACCTGATGGACGGTTGCCCCCATGATCGCGCCTTAGAGTCGGCCTTGAGCAGGTACAGGACTTGGATCTGACTGAGATCCAGGGATCGGCCGCGGCGCTCGTCGCCGTGCCGGGCCAGGGAGGGCCAGGGCAGGGACGAGTGCGACGATCGTGATGCCGATGGCCCACCAGAACGCGCCCTGGAAGGCGCTCGTTGCGCCGTGGCTCAGCAGAGACTGGAGCGCGACAGCGACGATCGCGGTGCCAAAAGAGGCGCCGACCTGCTGGGTGATCCGGGTGTTCATGCTGGCGTGCGGGATGCCCGCTCGTGGAACGTCCTGGTAGGCGACCGACATCGACGGGATCATCACGGCTCCGATCCCAACGCCGCGAACCAGCAGCACAGCACCGAGCCACCACAGGCTGGTGCTGGGAGCAGCTAACGCGAACGGGACGGTCGTGGCGGCGGTCAGCAGGAAGCTGGCGATCGTGACCGACCGGGCACCGAAGCGGTCGACGAGCTTGCCGACGACCAGACGCGCGGCCAACGCGCCGACCCCCTGAGGGATCAGCAGCAGTCCGGCTTGAAGCACAGTCTCGCCCCGCAGCTGCTGGTAATAGAGAGGTAGCAGGAACGTGCCGGCGTACATCGCCGCACCGGCGGTGAACAGGACCGCCGAGGCGCTCCCGAGCGACCGTAGGCCGAGCAGTCGGATGTCGAGGATCGGGTGGCGGTCACGGCGTTTCAGCGCCCAGGCGACGAACCCGGCCAGCAGCGCGACACCGACCAGCAGCCAGCCAAGGACGCCGGCGTGGTCGACCGAGCCGTCCGCGGAGAGGTTCGAGAGGCCAAGCAGGATCGTCGCCAGCGCAGGCGCCAGCAGCGCCAGCCCGATCACGTCAAGGCGCGGACGCGCCGCGTCGCGGCTGGGGCGGTCAGCCGGCAAAAACCGCCAGGCAAGCGTCAGACCGACGGCGATCACCGGCACGTTGACCAGAAACAGCCAGCGCCAGCTCAGCCAGTTGAGGATCAACCCGCCGATCACCGGGCCGAGGATCGGACCGAGCGCGATCGGCAGGCTGACCGTCGCCATGAGCCTGGTGCTGATGCGCCCGCCGGCGGCCCTGACCGCGAGTGTCTGCAGCAGCGGGAAGATCAGACCGGCCGCGAATCCCTGTACGAACCGGAAGCCGATCAGGCTGGCGTCGTTCCAGGAAAGGGCACAGAGGACCGATCCGAGCACGAACAGCACGAGCGCGGCCATCCAGACACGCTTGCCGCCCCAGCGGATCTCCGCCCAGCCGGTCGTCGGGATCGCGACAGCCATCGCCAGTAGGTAGCCGGTCGTGACCCACTGGATCGTGCCGTCGCTGGAGTGGAGCTTGACCACCAGCGTGTGCAGCGCCAGGGTCACCATCGTCGAATCCAGGATGGCGGCGATCCCACCGACGATCAGCGCCACCAGGGCCATACGGACCTCCGGCGGCAGTTTCGTCTCAACTTGTGGAGGTTCAACCGCTACCCCGGTCATCGTCGTCCTTCCGTAAGAGTGGAATGCATCTCTTATCACCGTAGAGATCCTTGATAAGGAATGCAAGTCTCTCTAAGCTGAAGCCATGTCCGCCTCACCGCCAGAGCACGTCCGCCGCCGCCGGCGCGGCTCAGAACTCGAATCCGCGCTGCTCGACGCTGCCTGGGATGAGCTGGTCGAGGTGGGCTTTTCGAACCTGACGATGGAGTCCGTAGCCGCACGAGCCCAGACCGGGATCGCAGTGCTCTACCGCCGCTGGGCGAACAAGGACCAGCTCGTGCTCGCAGCGATCGCGCACTACGGTCAGGCCCGGCCGATCGAGATGCCCGACACCGGCACCCTGCGCGGTGACCTACTGGCTCTGCTTACTGCCTTCAGCAACGGTCGCGCCACCTTCATCGCCGTTGCCGCGGCGGGAGCCTTCTCCGGGCTCCTGGCCAGCACCGGCCTGACCCCGGCCCAGGCGCGCGAGAAGATCCTCGGGAACCAGCTCGAGCTGAGCGAACACATCGTCTACCGACGCGCACACGATCGCGGCGAGATCAATCTCGACCGGATCCCCTCCGCTGTGCTGGCGCTGCCCTTCGACCTGGTGCGCCACGACCTGCTGATGAACCTCAAACCGCTGAGACCCGCACGTATCAAGTCGATCATCGACGAGCTGTTCCTACCGTTGGTCCGGAACGAGCAGTTCGCTCCACGCGCGCCCGAGATTCGGTGAGGCCTGAGTCCGGCCCCGCGGAGATCAGGCTCCTGCGGATGTGATCGGCAGGGCGACCCGTTGCGCCTGCTCGCCAGGCCCGCGCCCGGCGAGCCAGGCTGCGGCCTCGGCAAGCGCCGCAACGTGATCAAGCGCCGGCGTGCGTGCGAGTAGCGGGGCGAGGTCGCTAACTCCGAGGACCGCCACGGTCTCATCGCGCAAGACGCTCTCGGGCCAGAGTTGGGAGTCGATCGCCACGACGATCCGCTCGGCGTGCGCCAGCCACCGGCTCGCGCTGTCCGGGTCGATGCCGGCGGCGTAGCGGGCCACCAGCCATAGGGCCACGACCGAAACCGGCTGGATGCCCGGGCGCTGCATGACCTCGAGCACGGCGGCGAGCGCCTCGCGGGTAATCACGCCGTCCCGCGCTGACTCGCTGAGCAGCCGCGTCGCGGCCGCGCTCGCCAGCATCACCTCATGTCCAGCTGCCTCGGCGTTCTCGACACTCAGCGCCGCGTGCTCGCATGCTGCCTCAAGCCGACCGTCGACGTAGGCGTCGAGCGCCAGGAAATAATGGATCCAGCCCAGGGCTCTTGGGCTCGCGCCGGGGGTGATCAGCTCGATCAGCTCGGGTCGCAGACGCCTCATCTCCTCAGGGTCGCGTGCGTTGAGCGCCTGCCCAAATAGATTGCCACGCGCCGCGACCACCGCATCGTGGTCACCGATCTCCGCGGCGCGCGCTGCCACGCGGCGATGCCAGAGCTTGGCGCTGGGCCCGTAATCGAGGTACGCGGCCGCCCGCAACAACGCAACCTCGCTCTCGCCCGGAACCGATAGGTAGTCGAGCAGCCGGTCGGTCAGCTCCTGGCACTCCTGCCGAAGCTGACCAGCCAGCCACACGGGCCTCAATCCGAGGGCGAGGGTCACTGCCGATTCCTGGTCTCGGGCAGCGATGGCGTTCTCCAGTGCCTCCCGGAGGTTGGCGTGATCGGCCAGCATCGGGGCGGCGAGCTCCCCAGGCGCGCTGCCAATGTCGAACGCGGCGCCCGCTGGCGCCGCGAACGCCGCATAGTGCCGGCGGTGACGCTCACGCGCCGGCACGTCCTCGCCACTGCTCTGCAGCTCACCGATTGAGAATGCGCGGACGAGTTCGAGCAGCTCGAAACGGTCGTCGTCAGTCTGCCGTTGGACAAGACTCGCCTCCCGTAGCTCCTGCAGCTGCGGGACGACTGCGGTCGCCGTGACCGCCTCGAGCGCAGCCGGCGTGAAACCGCCCCGGAAGACAGCGGCGTGTCGTAACACCTGCTGGGCGCCGGCGGTGAGCAGGTCATAGCTCCACCTGATCGTCGAGTCGAGCGTCTGCTGACGGTCCGGGAGGTCTCGCAGCCCATGCTCTCCGATCGTGAGTGGGCGTTCCAGCTGGCCGGCGATCTCGCCTGGGCTGAGCAGGTGGGTACGCGAGGCAGCGAGCTCGATCGCCAGAGGCAGCCCGTCCAGGGCGCGACAGACACGCGCGATCGTCCGCATCGTCTCAACGTCCGGCGGCTCAGCGCCCGCCTCGACCATCGCCTGCAGGAACAGCTGAACAGCCGGGTTTCGCGCGAGCTCCTCGCCCCCGCCGTCCTGCGGCAACGCCAACGGCTCGACGTCGAACACCGTCTCGCCGCGCACCCTGAGCGCCGTGCGGCTCGAGACCAACACACGAACGCCGGGTGCCAACACAAGCAACTCTGGGATCAGGGCCGCCACCGCGAGCAGGTGCTCGAAGTTGTCGATGACCAGAAGTAACTCCCGGTCTCGGAGGTAGGCGGCGAGGCCGTCCGCGCTCGGTCCATCGGTGTTGCCGCGGCGGGCAAGCGCGGCTGCGATCTCATCAGCGACGAGCGCTGGGTCGGTCACATATTCAAGGCGCGCGAGCGCCACGCCGTCGCCGTAGCCTGCCGCCATGCGCCGGGCCGCCTCGAGCGCCAGTCGCGTCTTTCCGACCCCGCCCGGGCCTGTCAGGGTGACGATTCGCACCTCCGGGTCGGCCATCAACTCAGCCAACCGAGCCAGCTCCCGGTCACGCCCGACCAGCCGCGTGAGCGGTTGTGGAAGCTGCGATAACGCCGGCCCGGACGCTCCGGCTGCAGCAGTCGAACTCGCCAGCAGTGCTGGGTCGCCATCCAGGATCCGGCGCTGCAGCTGATTCAGCAGCTCGCCAGGCTCGAGTCCGAGTTCGCGCGCGAACAGACTACGAGCCCGCTGGTAGACCTCGAGTGCGTCAGCTGTGCGTCCGTCTCGATGGAGCGCCCGCATCAGCTGGCCCCACACCCGCTCCTCGAACGGATGCTCGCCGACCATACGCTCGAGTTCGCCAACCAATCCACCGCCGGCGCCAGCATCCAGATCGCATTCGACGCGCAGGATGCGCGCCCGCAGATACATCTCCTCGAGCTCCCGGCGCCACTGCGCGACGTTGCCGTCGGAGCTCACGTCGGACAACGGCTTGCCGCGGTAGAGCGCCAGCGCCTCACGCAACAGCGGTCCGGCTCGCGCGGGATCGCTGGCGGCCTGCTCGACGAGCCCCTCGAACCGCCGGGCATCGAGTTCATAGCTGTCGGGGTTGAGCGAATAGCCGCTCGCGCTGAGCACCAGCATCCCGCCGAGACGCTCCCGCAGCTTCGACAGGTGGACGTGTAGCGCCGACACCGCCGACGCGGGCTGACTATCTCCCCAGAGCTCCTCGATCAGCTGATCCCGGCTCAGCGGGACCCCCCGGCTCATCGCGAGCACGGCCAGCAGTGAACGCTGCCGCCCGCTCGAGAGCGGCACCACGTTTCCGTCCAGCTCGAGTCTGAGCGGACCCAGGACCCCGATGTGGCTCCCCCCGGCGGCCATGCAGACAGGCTATACCGCACGCCACGCGCCCACCAAATTGTCGGTTAGGACTCTTTTTGGTGCCGTTTTGGGGCTACTCCTCAGTCTCTCGGAGTCGGTTCCAAAAATCCTGAGTTCGGGTGAGAGGCGTCATGGCGCAAGTTGATGAACGATGCGACGCAGAGGTTGTGCGGACCCAATCATTGGGGATGCGCGCTCTGAACGGCGACGAGATATACGCCTTGGTCCTACGGGTCGTGGTCGACGGACAGATCGGCCGCGAGGTTGAGATTGGCTCGCCGGTGCCACTGGCGGCGATGCCCCTGCTGCGGCCGGGGACGACGCTGCCGGCGCTACGGCACTCTGACGGCAATGACACGGCGCTGCTGCTCGATTGGGAGACGGCGATCGCGAATGGAGTCGGGCATGTCTGACATCGGGCGGTTCCAGCGTGGTGACGAGACCATCGGACCACTCCGCGCGGCGAGCCGGCAGGGAGCGATCCGCTCAGTGGTCGCATTGCTGACCAGTCTCGTCCTGCTAGCGCTCGCCGGCTCGGCGATGGCCGCTCCGAACTCAACCTCCGACACGACCTACGTGACCAATGGGACCGTCAGCGCAATCGCCCGCGCCGGCAACACCATCTACCTCGGTGGACAGTTCAGCGTTGTCGGTCCCCGTACTGGTCCGTTTGCGAGCCTCAACGCCGCCAGTGGCGCGGATGACCCGACGCTGCCGCAGGTCAGCGGAGGAGAGGCGGCAGTCGAGGCGGTGATCAGCGATGGCAACGGGGGCGAGTACATCGGCGGAAGTTTCACTCACGTTGGCGGCGTGGCCCGTAGCGACGTCGCCCACATCCTCGCGAACGGCACGGTTGACCCGAACTGGGACCCCAGTTTCGGGGTAGGCGACGTTGTCTACGCCCTCGCGCTCAGTTCCGGGAACGTTTACGTCGGCGGCTCCTTCTCCAAGGTGGATGGAACCGTCAGAAACAATGCGGCCGATCTCAACGCGAGCACAGGCGCCGTTGGGAGCTGGAACCCCGACTTCAACGGGGATGTCGTCGCGCTGGCGGTGGACGGGAGCACCGTCTACGTAGGCGGCGAGTTCTCCGGCGGCGACTCGACCAACGGGACGTTGACCCGCAACTACCTCGCTGCTGTCAGTTCCACGATCGGTGCGGCTACCGGCTGGGACCCGAACGCGAGCAGTGGCGTCTCCGCCATCGCAATCAGCGGCAGCACCATCTACGTTGGCGGCTACTTCAGCTCGATAGGCGGTCAATCTCGCACCTACGCCGCAGCAGTCGATACGTCGGGGTCGATCGACGCGTGGGACCCAAACCCCAACAGCACCGTATACGCGCTGGCGGTCAGCGGCAGCACGGTCTATCTCGGCGGCATCTTCACGCAACTTGGCGCCAACACCCGTGAGAGTCTCGGTGCGGTCGACGCGACCTCGGGGGTCGCGACGAGCTGGGCCCCCAACCCCGATGGTGATGTCCAATCGATTGCGGTGAGCGGAACGACGATCTACGTCGGCGGCTACTTCGACTCGATCGCAGGCAAGAACCGGAGTGACCTCGCGGCAGTCGATGCCGATGGCACGCTCGACGGTTTTGACCCTGAACTGAGCGGGCACATCGCTGCCGTGAGCGCGATCCTGCCGGACGGCAGCAGCGTGCTCGCCGGCGGCGACTTCGCAACTGCAGCCGGCGTCACGCGCGACAACGCCGCCGCGATCAACGCTGCCGATGGCACCGTCACCGGCTGGAACCCGAACGCGGACAACGACGTGAGTGCGCTGCTCGTCAGTGGCAATACCGTCTACCTCGGCGGCAGTTTCTCGACGATCAATGGGGCGACTGTCCGTCACTACGCCGCAGCGGTCGACTCCACGACCGGTACGGCCAACGCCTGGAATCCAGACGCGAACTCCGACGTTGGAGCCCTCGCGATCAGCGGCAACACAGTCTTCCTCGGCGGCGAGTTCACCGAACTGGGAACGTTCGACGTGAACTACGTAGCGGCCGTCGATGCCACGACCGGCACCCCCGACACGAGCTGGAACCCAGATCCCGACGGAGGGATCGAAGCCCTCGCTGTCAGCGGCAGCACGCTCTACATGGGCGGCGACTTCGGTTCGATCAATGGCGGCGTCAGCCAGTTCAATGCGGCCGCCGTCAGTACCACCGGCAGCGGCACGGTGACCGAATGGAATCCCGACCCGAACGGCTACGTCGACGCGATCGTCCCCGACGGAGGCACGATCTATCTGGGCGGCAGCTTCTCGACGATCGGCGCTACAGCTCGCCACGACCTGGCTGCCGTCGATAACGAGTACGGAGCCGCCACCAGCTGGAGCCCGGACCTCTCCGGCTCCGTCTATGCGATCGCCGTGAGCGGCGGCACGGTCTATGCGGGCGGCTTGTTCTCGACACCCGATGGGAGCGTTTCCATAAACAACGCCGCGGCGTTCGACGCAAGCACAGGAGTCGTGACGAGCTGGGACCCCGACCCGAACAACCAGGTCGAAGCGGTGTCGGCGGCGTCCGACGGCACGATCTACCTGGGCGGCTCCTTCACCACGTTCGATCTGGATGCCCAGGCAGGTTTCGGATCATTCAGCGAGGCGCCGGCAAACAACGCGCTACCGGTGATCAGCGGAACGCCAGCACTCGGTCAGACGCTCACGTGCTCGAACGGGACCTGGTCCGGCAGTACGCCGCAGAACTACACCTACAAGTGGCTGCGCGACGGCACCGCGATCGGCGGCGCGACGGGCACGAGCTACACGGTCGCAGCCGGCGACGCGGGCCACCAACTCGCGTGCGTAGTCACCGCGGCAAACCTCGCAGCGACAACGGCGAGCGCAACGAGCGCACAGGTGAGCGTGCCCACTGCGACCGCAACGGTTGCCGCAACAGTCGGCTTCAGCGGCAGCGCCTCAGTGAACGCGAGTAGTGGCACGGTCGACTTCGACGAAACGGTCACCGCCGCGGGCGCGTTGCGCTGGACGCTGACGTTCAAGAACGGCAAGTACGGAGCGTTCGACGCCAAGAAACCGAAGCACGGTCACTGCACGCGAGGCCAGGTCAGGCTCAAGCAGAAGTGCGGTCCCGCAACGATCGTCTACTCACAGGGCCACGCCAATGCCGCAGAGGCCGGCAAGCTCGATTTCAGCGCCAAGCCGACGGCGGCCGGCAGGGTCGCGCTGGCCTACGCGCTCAAGCACCACAAGGGGATCACCGTGCGCGCCACGCTGATCTTCCAGGCATCACTCGGCGGGCCGGCAGTGACCCATACGAGCACGCTCACGATCACCCCGCGTGCGCTGAAGCAGAAGAAGAAGAAGCACGAGATGCTCCGCTAGTCGTGGTGGCAGTGGTGACCCGATCGCGGCACGTCGAGCGTCGGGTTGCGACCGAAGAAGCCCGAGGGCTTGAGCACGAAGCCGCAAGTCTCGACCGGCATCACCGGCCAATCCTCAGGACGAGGGAAGTGCGTGGGGCCAAACGTGTGCCAGAGCACGATGTCGGTGCCGTCGAGGTCACGATCGGCAGCCGCATAGGCCGGAACGCCGCCGCCGCCGGGATGCTGGTTGACGAAATCGCCGGCCGGGTAACGCTCGGCGTGGTCGTAGCGAGTGACCCACAACTGCCGTGAGGCGAAGCCGGCCCGCTGCGCGAGCGGACTCTCGGGATCGGCGATCAGAGTCGGCGCCTGCTGCGGGAACAGTGTCCACGCGACCGGCTCATCGAAGCGGTTGCGCTTGCCGGGGTTGATCACTCGCCAGGTGCGGCCGCGGGTGGCGTCGGCGAGCCGGCCGCCCTCGGACTCGCGCGTGACGCGTGTGATCGTGCGGGAGATTGCGTTGCCCCAGGGATTCTCAGGCCCGACCGGAAGGCCGTGCACATCGATCTCCTCGACCGCGTTCTCCAGCCCGTCGACCATCATGTCCAGCCGTGCACTGAACAGGTGCTGATGAGCCGGGCCACCAAGGCCCGGCGCAACCTCGGTCGCATAGGGATAGTCCTTGCCCCGGTACCCGGAGGTGAAGAGCACGCCGGTCAGCTTGATCTCGAGCTCGATCTTGCCGTCGAGGTACAGATACCAATAGAAGCCGTAGTCGTAGTTGCCGATCGTCGCGAAGCACGAGATCACCAACCTGCGCTGGCGCCGGGTCTCGCTCGACCCGTTGAACATGTCGGTGTGCTTCCAGAGGACGCCGTGGTCCTCCTCGTGGATGCAGATCGCATTGCGGATCTGGGTCGGCCGCCCGTCGTCACCGGGGATGGTCGCGTCCAGATACGTGATCTCACCGAGGCAGTCACAGCCGAGCTCGAGCGAGTTGACGAACTTCCCGACGAGGTACTCGCCGGTATCAAAGTAGTTCTGCCAGTAGCGGAACGGACCGGGGTCTCCATAGGGAACGACCATCTCAGGGACCGACGCCCGGTAG
>Ga0302314_10008439_pt1 | contig 18320 bp, 22 predicted proteins | sample III_Palsa_N2_3_FD_200533 | JGI IMG/M metagenome (GOLD analysis project Ga0302314, IMG submission 200533) | Peat permafrost microbial communities from Stordalen Mire near Abisko, Sweden - III_Palsa_N2_3 | ecosystem: Environmental > Terrestrial > Soil > Palsa > Peat permafrost | place: Sweden...
GTGATCAACCAGGTCGATCTCGGCGGACCGCGCCAGCCGCGTGCCGGGAACATAGTTCACGCGATGACGCGCGGTCGCCATGCATCGATGGGTCGCGGCATCTTCGTGACGCGAACCGGTATCCGCGGAGCCTGTCATCGGGCGGCGCTTTGCGCCGACCCGTTGGCTAAAAAACGCTTCAGGAGAATTCGAACCGGATCGGCAAGTTCTTCGGCCCGTTGACGAACAGGGCCTCCGACATCCTCGGCTTGCCGGCGAGTTCGACCGATTTCAGCCGCGGCAGAAGCTCCTCATACAGGATGCGCATCTCCATTTTGGCGAGGTGCTGCCCCAGGCAAAGATGCGCGCCATAGCCGAACGCAAGCTGCTTGTTAGGCTTGCGGTCCGCGCGGAAGCGATCCGGCTCATCAAACACCGCCTCGTCGCGATTGCCCGATGCGTAGCAAAGCATCAGCCAATCGTCCTTGGCGATCGCCCGACCGCCGACCTCGGTGTCCGCCGTGGCCGAGCGCATGAAGGTCTTGACCGGCGTGGCCCAGCGAATGGCCTCATCGATGAAGCCCGGCACGCGCGAGAGGTCCTCCTTCACATAGGCGAACTGGTCGGGGTTGTCGCACAAGGCCCGCATAGCCCCGGCGGTGGTCGACGATGTGGTGTCGTGCCCGGCGGTGGCGACGATGACGTAGTAGCTCATCGCCTCGAACTCGGAGATTGGCCGGCCATCGACCTGGCTGGTTGCAATGACCGTCGCCAGATCGTCGCGCGGATTGGCGCGGCGATCCGCGCTGATCTGCGCGAAGTATTGATAGAAGTCGGCCAGCACCGCCTGGATCGAGTTGATATTACCAGGGACGGGCGCAGTGCCGGGGGCACGACCGAGTTCAGGATCCGTCGCGCCGAACAATTCCTGGGTCAGCATCAACATGCGCGGCTCGTCGTCCTCCGGCACGCCCAGAATCTCCATGATGACGTGCAGCGGATAGTGGAGGGCGACCTCGCGGACGAAATCGCATTCGCCGCCCTTCGCGGCCAAGCGCTCGACCGAGGCGCGGGCGATGTTGCGGATCCGTTGGTCGAGGCCTCCGATGTTGCGCGGCATGAACCAGGCCTGAGTCAGGGCGCGATACTTCGGATGGTCCGGTGCGTCCATCTGCACCAGGCTGCGCACCAAATGAGGGCTGCCGCCGGTCAGCTTGCGGACGTGATCGCCGGCGGCCTTGCTGGTGATGACCGTCGCCCGATCGCCGCTGTGAAACAGGTCGTTCTGACGGCTGATCTCGAGGATATCCGCGTGCCGGGTGACGACCCAGAACGGATCGTAGCCCGCCGGTTGGGCTACCCCGAGCGGATTGTTGGCGCGAAGCCACGCATAACTCTCGTAGATTCTTCCATCCGCGTAGGCCTTGGGATCGACGATGGTGTCCGCCACCTCCTGGGGGATGGTCATCGCAAGTCTCTCCCTTGTGATCCTCTTGGCCGACCGCTGTAGCTATGCGACGGCGAAGGAACGCTAACATTCAGATAGTAGTTTGCCAACTACTAAGTTACAAAGGGTTATGTTTCAGATGATCAACCGGTCAGTCACGCGCGTCCGCCGCACCCAGGCCGAGCGTCGCGAAGATTCCGAGCGAGGCCTGGTGAGGGCCGCGATCTCCGTTACGGCCGAAGAGGGTGTCAGCGCGGCGACTTTCGAGGCCATAGGCCAACGAGGCGGCTATAGCCGCAGCCTGGTCACGCGCCGCTTCGGTTCGAAGCAAGGGCTGATCGACGCCGTGGTCAGCTACCTCCATGACCGCCGGGCGGAATTGGCGGCAGAGCACGGCTTCGATCGGATGTCCGGGCTGGAGGCGCTGCTCGCCGATACGGATCTCTATCTGCGCAGCCTCTCCGAGAAGGGCGAGCTGAAGGCCTACTTCATGATGTTGTCGGCCGCAGTAGCCGATGCGAGCTCGTTGCGGACAGCGTTTGCTACGGCACATGAGCAAGTAAGGACGCGGCTTCGGCACTATGTCCAAAGAGGGCAGGCCGAGGGCTGCATTCGACCCGATCTGGACGCCGACGCCGCTGCGCTGATGGTGGGCAGCCTGCAACTGGGTCTCTCCATGCAACTACTGGTCGATCCAACAATGAACCTTGATCCGATCCGCAAAACCAGTCTCGCCACGCTGCGTCTCAGTTTCGAGGCCAGACGATAGAGCCATGCCAGGAGAAGCCGGGCCTATGCACAGCAGCAAGAACGGTCACCTTCGGTTGGCAGGACGCCCAGCGGATTACGAGAAGCTCGGCATCGCCCCGGTTGCTGTTGGGCAATTCGAGGACGGTCAGCGCATCGGCACGGAAAAGGGGCGCTACGAATGGTGGTATTTCGACGCCCATCTCGACAATGGCGTGACCGTCGTCGTGGTTTTCTACACCAAGCCAAATGTCAGCCCGAATGGCCCTCTCGCGCCAAGGATCACCATCAACATCACTTTGCCCGACGGCCGCAGCTTCGTGAAGTTTCTCGACACGAAGCCGGAGCTGTTCGACGCATCGAAGTCTAGTTGCGACGTCCGGATCGGCACGAACCGCTTCGTCGGCGATCGCCATCGCTACCATATCACGGCAACCATCGAAGAGATTTCGGTCGACATCGAATTGACGGGAGACGTACCCGCCTGGCGTCCCAAGTCCGGTCATCTCTATTTTGGTACGGTGGGGCAAGAAAAGCTCTTTGCCTGGCTTTCATCGGTGCCCCACGGTCTGGCGAACGTCCGCTACAGCATCGGCAAAGAGGAATATCGCGCCTCCGGCAGCGGATATCACGATCACAATTGGGGCGACGTCCCCATGCAGACGCTCATGCACAACTGGTATTGGGCGCGCGCAAGCGTCGGTCCCTATACCGTCATCGCATCCTACATCACGGCCACCGCCGCATACGGCTATGAAACGCAGATCGTCTATATGCTGGCCAAAGACGGTAAGATCATCGTTGACGACGATGCCAAAGTATCCTTTGAGATGGATCGTATCGCGACCGACGGCAAGACCGGCAAGCCGGTGGCGGATGTCACGCGCTACACCTGTCGCGATGCTGATACGCGCTATGTCGTGTCATTCGCCCGCGAGGAGACCATTCTGCAAGCCATTTTCACCGACCGCATGCCGCTTCTGAAGCGGATCGTCGCCCGGCTGATCGGCTTTGACGGTGCCTATCACCGCTTTACGGGCAAGGTCACGATCGAGAAGTTCGAGGGGGGCGTTAGTGTGGAGCATTTCGACGATCGCGCCATCTGGGAACTGATGTATTTCGGTAAGGCGCGACCTAGCACGTAGGGATCTACGCGGCGCTGAACCTCTAGCTAGCGCGTGGCGGCGACCGTCGTCGGTTGACCGAACGGATCGAGCGGCTGCGCCGCTTGTTTTGCCAGACGCGCGCGGGCCGCGGTGATCCTGCGGCGCCGAAGCTCCCGCCGCGCCCGCTGCTGCTTCTTGGCGGCGCTGCTGTCCGGCTTTGCGCTGGCCGCTTTTGCCGGCCGCTGCTCGATCGTCACCGGCGGGCCGCCCAGCGTGGCGATCTTGGTCGAGATGTTGGTGATGTCGGCGACGTTGTTGATGTTCGCCGGCGCGCTCGCTTGTTCAGGGGCGGCCGGCGCAATTTCGACGGAGGTGGCCGGAGCCGGAGCGGCTTCACTCGTCGGCGGCAAGGGTTGTTCGGTGGTGGCGATTTTCGTTGCGTCGGTGGCTGCGGGCGCATCGGCTGCGACCTCTGCTTGCGGCGGAGGTTCCGCGACCGGAGCCTCAGGCAGCGGGGCTTCCGGTTTGGCGGCCTCGGGCGGCGATGTATCCGCAGGCTGTAGCGCGGCGATCTGTTCGGGCGGGGACGGAGGCTCGGCTGCGCTGGTCGCGGCTTGATCCACGGGCGCGGTCGCTGCAGCGTTGTCCGATCCCGGCTGGTCAGTCTTCAGCGCGTCTTTTGGCGCGTCTTTGGGCGCATCGTCGACGCGCAACATTGCCAAAACCGGTTGTGTGGCTTCGCGGCTTTGCGCAAATCGTGTTTCGGGGGCCGGTTGCCAGGTCGGCGTGTTGGCGAACTCCTCATGAGCGGTGCGGAGCAACGCTGCCGCGCCGAATCCGAAAACCAGGATCGACATCGACAGGACGATCGCAGCGAACAGAAAGCGAAAGCCGGGGAGCATGAACGCCAAGTTCCGCTTCGCGAAATATGCGAAGGCCTTTGAGCTGTCGGGAACGCGGTGATAACTGAATGCGCCGCGTTTACGGCACAACTGGCTCCCGCCAGCGCGCCGCGAATCAGGCTGATTCGAGGATAGCGCAACGTTTTCGCGGCGTTTGATAAAAGTTGTCGGGGCAAATACCCTGCCGGCGTGCCGCAGCGTGTTTCCCGAACCGGTGAGGCTTCATGGCAACGGTCCCGCCGGATCCCATCACAAATGCCGGAACCCGGCGCGAATTGGCCGGATTTGTCTTGAATGCGCCGCTATCTTCCGTCATTTGCCTTAACAGTCCGGTGTCGGCTTGGGGACTAAACAAGAGCGATGATGATCAGACGCATTTTGACGATTTGTGCAGCCGTGGCGGCAGGCGCGGCGGCGACGTCGTTTGCCCAGGCCCAGCAGAGCTATCCGGTCTCCCCCGGCCAAGTCTATTCGCCTTATCCGCCCAGCGGTCCGCCGGATTATCGCCGCGGCGCCCCCGATTTCGACGCACTGGACGAGGACGACGCGCAGGGCTCGACCGCGCTGTCGCCGCCCGGCCCGGTGCTTTCGCCCGATGATCCGCGCTATGGCCGCCCGATGGGCGCGCCGCCGGTGTATTCCGACCGCGGTGCGCCGACCGGTCCAGTGCTTTCGCCCGACGATCCGCGCTATGGCCGCCCGATGGGCGCGCCGGTTTATTCCGACCGCGGTGCACCGACCGGCCCGATCCTTTCGCCCGATGATCCGCGTTATGGCCGTACCGACGGGCCGCCGCCGGTGATCTATTCGGATCGCGGCAATGCTAATCGCGCGCCGGCCGACGACGGCCTGCGTCCGCCGGGCGGCGTCACCGGCTCGGTGGAGCAGCCCCCCGTTGGCGCCGACGGCAAGCCGATGACGCTGTCCGCGCTTCCAGCGGATGAACAGCCCGAGACCGGCCCGGCGCAGTTGGCGCCAAATCTGCGTCGGCAGGAAGTCGCGTTCCCGACCAAGGAACCGGCGGGAACGCTGGTCGTCGATACACCGAATACCTATCTCTATTACGTGCTGGGCGGCGGGCGCGCGATTCGCTACGGCGTTCGCGTCGGCCGCGACGGTTTCACCTGGACCGGCGTGCAGAAAATCACCCGCAAGGCCGAATGGCCGGATTGGCATCCGCCGCCGGAGATGATCGACCGTCAGCCGTATCTGCCGCGCTTCATGGCGGGCGGCCCGGGCAACCCGCTCGGCGCTCGCGCGATGTATCTGGGCTCGACCGTGTACCGGATTCACGGCACCAACCAGCCCTCGACCATCGGCAAATTCGTCTCGTCGGGCTGCATCGGCATGCTGAATGAGGACGTCTCGGATCTGTTCGACCGGGTCAAGGTCGGCACCCGCGTGGTCGTCATGCCCGGCAATCCGCCGGCCGCATTGGCCTCGGCGCAGTCGGTGCCCGGGCCGAATGCCGGACCGTCGGCGCCGATTCCGGGGGGCACCCAGCCGACCGTGGTGCCGCCGCTGCCCGCGCCGGTTACGGTGCGCTAGTCGCAGTTACCTTTGAGCGGCGCCCATCTCGCCCTGAACCGTTTGCGTTCGGGGCAAGCGCCGCCGGATAGACCGTGATCTAGCGGTCGCAAGGGCTGTCATACCGGGCGTGCAGAATCCTGATGGCGTCGTGCATTTTCTCCCGCAGTTCGGGTGGGCCAAGCACCTCGGCATCGACGCCGAAGCGCAGCAGCTGGCTGCTCGCCTGCCATAGCGATCCGACCGGCATCACCACGGTGCGATAGCCGTCTGCGTCGGCTTCGCCGATCTCGGTCAGGGCGCTTGCAAAACTGGAGGTCAACGGCTCCAGCATCTTGAAGCCTGTCGGCGACAGGCGAACCGTCGCCCGGTTCTGGTGCAGCTTGTTTTCCAGCCGCTCGGTGCTCTGCGTCCAGTATGCCTCGAGATCGAAATCCGGGGGCCGTTCGAACGCATCTTGCAGTACTTTCAGGTCGCGGACCCTTGCGATGCGATAGGTTCGGGCGCTGTTGTCGACCAGCCCCACGAGATACCAGGCGCCGCTCTTGAGCACGAGGCCGAGCGGCGCCACCCTTCGACGCGTTTCGGCCTTCCAGCTGCGATAGCGAATTTCGATCGGCAGCTGGTTCCAGACCGCTACGGCAATGTCCTGGAGATAGACCGGTAGCTCTTTTTCATGAAACCAGCCGGGCGCATCGAGATGAAAGCATGTCCGCGTCCGTTCGGCGGCGGCGCGCATGTCAGCCGGCAGCGCTGCCGTAAGCTTGAGCTGGGCCGCGGCCATGACGGAGCCGAGACCGAGCGCCGCAGCAGGCCCCGCCAAACCAGCAAAGAACAGGCTTCTTGCCTCCTCAAGCGAGAGCCCGTTCAGGCGGGTCCGGTATCCCTCGAGCAAGCGGTACCCGCCCGCCGAGCCGCGGTCGCTATAGACCGGCACGCCGGAGGCGCTCAGGGCGTCGATGTCCCGGTAGATGGTTCGAAGCGATACCTCGCACTCGTCGGCGAGAGCCTGCGCGGTGACACGTCCGCGGGCTTGCAAAGTCATCAGGATCGACAAAAGGCGGCTGGCGCGCATCCGACAGCCTAATCCAACCTGACAAAAGATGACAGGTATGGGGCAGTAGATTGCGACCTCGTTCCAAAGCCAGCTTTCAGGACCAGCCCGGAGCCCACGATGACGAATGCCGACACCATCACCCTTTTTCACTCCCCCCAATCGCGTTCCTCAGGCGCGCTCACCCTGCTCGAAGAACTCGGGGCTCCCTATAAGCTCCACGTCCTGAACATGAAGGCGGGCGAGCAACGGCGCCCGGAATATTTGGCCGTCAATCCGCTCGGCAAGGTTCCCGCGATCCTGCATCGCGGCGAACTGGTCACCGAACAGGTGGCGATCTTCATCTATCTGGCGGATTTATTTCCGGACGCAGGATTTGCTCCGGCGATCGGCGACGCCCAGCGCGGGTCTTATCTGCGCTGGCTGGTTTATTATGCGTCGTGCTACGAGCCGGCTTTGGTCGACCGGGCGATGCAGCGCGAACCCGCGCCGCATGCCACCTCGCCCTACGGGACGTTCGACACCATGCTTGAAACCGTCGTCAGCCAGATCAGGGACAAGCCCTATTTGCTTGGCGAAAAGATTTCCGCGGCCGACATTCTCTGGGGCAATGCGCTGAACTGGGGCGTGATGTTCAAACTGGTGCCCGAGGACAAGGCCGTTACCGATTATGTCGCCCGGATCGTGCAGCGGCCTGCCGCGATCAAGGTCGCGTCAATGGATTCCGAGCTCGCCGCCGAACACCAGAAGGCGTTGGGCTAGTTTCTCGAACTGGATCAGGCCAATTTCCGCAACGTCTCGCCCTTGAACCAGGCGTCGATGCCTTCGACCATCTGGCTGTAATGGTTGCGAAAGCTCTCCGCGGTGAAATAGCCGAGATGCGGGGTCAGCACGATGTTGTCGAGCTTGCGGAAGGGATGATCGACCGGCAGCGGCTCGACCGAGAACACGTCGATCGCGGCCCCTGCGATTCTGCGCTGCTGGAGCGTCTTCAGCAGCGCGGCTTCGTCGACGATCGGTCCTCGCGCGGTGTTGACGAGGTAGGATGTCGGCTTCATGCGCGCCAGATCCTCGGCTCCGACCAGCCCGCGCGAGCGCTGGCTCAGCACGACATGAACGGTGATGATGTCGGCGGTCGAGAATAGCTGCTCCTTGGTGGCGTAACCGACGCCGGCCTCCTGGCAGCGCTCCGGCGTCAGGTTCGGGCTCCAGGCGATCACGTTCATGCCGAACGCTTGCGCCAGCTTCGCCACCTTGGTGCCGAGCTTGCCGAGGCCGACCACCCCGAGCGTTTTGCCCTCGATCTCGATGCCGACGAATTTCTGCAACGGCTCGCCGGCGTGCATCCGGGCGTTCTCGCGGCCGATATTGCGGGTCAGTTCCAGGATCAAGCCCATGGTCAGCGGTGCGGTGGGGTCGCGGGCCCATTGGGTTCCGCACAGCACCACCCCGTGGTCCTTGGCGGCTTCCATGTCGATCGCGGCGTTGCGCATCCCCGAGGTGATCAGGAGTTTCAGCTTGGGCAATGCGGCGAACAGTGTGCGTGGAAACGGCGTGCGCTCGCGCATCGCGCAGATGATCTCGAAATCCTTCAGCGCCTCGGCGGCGGCCTCCGCCGAGGCGAACGGCTGGTTGAACACCGTGATGTCGACGCGATCCTGGATCCTGGACCAGTCGGCGATCTCCAGGGTGAGATTGATATAGTCGTCGAGAATGGCACAGCGCAGCCGCGTCATGGCAAGGTCCGTTCGTGGCGATGATGACGGCGGCAAACCGGCCGTCGGGGAAGCGCCATGGTCGCGCGCAATCTGTAGGCGCGCAAGCGGTCGCGGGCTGAAAAACGCCGGCGATTACGAAAACGTCAGGGCCTATTAAGACGCTTGGCGGGCCTTGCCGAGGGCCTTCTCGCTGAGAGTCTTCTCACCAAGAGCCTTGGCGGCGCGGATTTCGGCGACCATCGATTGCACGGCGGGTGACAGCGCCATTTGCTTGGCGCGGCACGCCGGCCCCGGCCCGCGCATATAATGCAGTTCCGGCCGGTAGGGGTCGAACGCCCGGGTGAAGAACTGGCGCCAGAATGAGCGGAATTCGGCCAAAAGTCCGGACTGTCGGTCGCGGCCTGTCGCCGGGGAAGGAAGGGATACCGAAATGATGCTTGCCATGACGCGGCCCTGCGGTTTTCGCTGACGGCTTCTGCTGCAGCGAGACGCCTGTTCTGGCGCCGGGAACGAGTTTTGGCCTGATTTATTAAAAGAAGGTTTCAATTGTCGTGATCCAGGGCACACAAGGGTGTGCCCTGGGCGCACATGGTGACGACCCCGTAATGATCCGTGGTGAACGGATGGAAAACGCCGCCCCGCGGTTGCCCTTTGGGAGCCACGCCGCTACATCAGCGGTCAGCAAATTTCCATAAATGCAACGGTTTCAGGGATCGCGATGGCCCGTCAGTTCGTCTATTTCATGCAGGGTTTGACCAAGAGCTACCCGACCCGGAAGGTGCTCGACAACGTCCATTTGTCGTTCTACCCGGACGCCAAGATCGGCGTGCTCGGCGTCAACGGCTCCGGCAAGTCGACCCTGCTGCGGATCATGGCCGGCCTCGACAAGGAGTATAACGGCGAGGCCTGGGTCGCCGACGGCGCGCGGGTCGGCTACCTCGAACAGGAACCGCAGCTCGACGCCAGCAAGACCGTGCGCGAGAACGTGATGCTGGGCGTCGCCAAGCAGAAGGCGATCCTCGATCGCTACAACGAGCTGGCGATGAACTATTCCGAGGAAACCGCCGACGAGATGACCAAATTGCAGGACGAGATCGAGGCGCAGGGCCTGTGGGATCTCGACAGCAAGGTCGATCAGGCGATGGACGCGCTGCGCTGCCCGCCGGACGATTCCGACGTCACCAAGCTCTCCGGCGGCGAACGCCGCCGTGTCGCTTTGTGCAAGCTACTGCTCGATCAGCCCGAACTATTGTTGCTCGACGAGCCGACCAACCATCTGGACGCCGAGTCGGTGTCGTGGCTGGAGGGGCACTTGCGCAACTACCCCGGCGCGATCTTGATCGTGACCCATGATCGCTACTTCCTCGACAACGTCACGAGCTGGATTCTCGAACTCGACCGCGGCAAGGGCATTCCCTACGAGGGCAATTATTCGTCCTGGCTGGTTCAGAAGCAGAAGCGGCTCGAGCAGGAGGGCCGCGAGGACGCCGCGCATCAGAAGACGCTGGCCCGTGAGCAGGAATGGATCGCATCCTCGCCCAAGGCGCGGCAGGCCAAATCCAAGGCGCGCTACCAGCGCTACGAGGATCTGTTGAAGCAGGCCAGCGACAAGCAGACCCAGGGCGCGCAGATCACGATTCCGGTGGCCGAGCGGCTCGGCGCCAACGTGGTCGACTTCGAGGGGCTCAGCAAAGGCTTCGGCGATCGTGCGCTGATCGACGATCTCACCTTCAAGCTGCCGCCGGGCGGCATCGTCGGCGTGATCGGCCCGAACGGCGCCGGCAAGACCACGTTGTTCCGGATGATCACCAAGCAGGAAACGCCCGACAAGGGCAGCATTACCGTCGGCGAGACCGTGCACCTTGGCTATGTCGACCAGTCGCGCGACGATCTCGACGGCAAGAAAAACGTGTGGGAGGAAATCTCCGGCGGCAACGAACTGATTTTGCTGGGCAAGAAGGAAGTGAACTCGCGCGGCTATTGCTCGTCGTTCAACTTCAAAGGCGCCGACCAGCAGAAGAAGGTAGGCGCGCTGTCGGGCGGCGAACGCAACCGCGTGCATCTGGCCAAGATGCTCAAGTCCGGCGCCAACGTGCTGCTGCTCGACGAACCGACCAACGACCTCGACGTCGATACGCTGCGCGCACTGGAAGAGGCGCTGGAGGATTTCGCCGGTTGCGCCGTGATCATCAGCCATGACCGCTGGTTCCTCGATCGCATCGCCACGCATATCCTGGCCTTCGAGGGCGAAAGCCATGTCGAATGGTTCGAAGGCAATTTCCAGGACTACGAAAAAGACAAGATGCGCCGGTTGGGGCAGGACTCGATCATCCCGCACCGGGTCAAGTACAAGAAACTGACGCGATAAAGCGGGAGCCGGCATGGCGGACTGGAGCGCGGAGCAGTATCTCAAATTCGAGGACGAGCGGACGCGGCCGTCGCGCGATCTGCTGGCCCAGATCCCGCTTGCCGACGCGCGCAAGGTCGTCGATATCGGCTGCGGGCCCGGAAATTCGACCGAGCTTCTGGTCAAGCGCTGGCCGCAGGCGGCGGTAACCGGCATTGACACCTCGGCCGACATGCTGCGGCAGGCGCGCGAACGGTTGCCGGCGCAAAAGTTCATCGAAACCAACGTCGCGCATTGGGCGCCCCCGGAAAATACCGACGTGCTGTTCGCCAATGCGAGCTTCCAATGGGTGCCGGGTCATCTCAAGCAGATGCAGCGGCTGGCCGGCGCGCTGCCGCGGGGCGGTGTGCTCGCGGTGCAGATGCCCGACAATCTCGACGAGCCGGTCCATGTCCTGACGCGCGAGGTCGCGCAATCGGGACCGTGGCGCGAGCAACTCGGCGACAAGGCGCGGATGCGCGACGAGCTGCCGCCACCGAGCGGCTATTACGATGCCCTGCGGCCGCTCTGTTCGCGGCTCGATATCTGGCACACGATCTACAATCACGTGCTGGACGATGCCGCCGCCGTCGTCGAGTGGGTCAAGGGCACCGGCCTGCGGCCATTCCTCGATCCGCTGGAAGCGCCCGAGCGCAAGCAATATCTCGCCGAATATTCCGCCCGTATCGCCGCCGCTTATCCGCGGCAGGCGGACGGCAAGGTGCTGCTGCGGTTTCCACGGCTTTTCATTGTAGCGGTGAAGTAAACCAGAACGGTATTCGGCGTTCACCAGCGGCAGGCACCCATGCAACGCATGAGATTTGTGAACGCTCTGAATCACCGGCTGATCGCCGCTGCCGTCGTGGTGATGATGGCAGGTTTTTCTCCCGCCTTCGCCGCCGACGCCGCCTTTACCCAGTTCATCGCCTCGCTCTGGCCGGAAGCGCAGGCGCAGGGCGTATCGCGGGCCACCTTCGATACCGAAACCCGTGGCCTCGAGCCCGATTACAAATTGCCCGATCTGATCCTGCCGGGACGTCCCGCGACCGGCGCGCCGTCGCAGGCCGAGTTCGTGCAGGTGCCGGCGGACTATGTGAAGGAAGCCAGTATCGCCCGGCTCGCGGAAGAAGGGCAGCGCCTGATGCAGAAATATCGCGACGCGCTTTCCGGGATCGAGAAGCGTTTCGGCGTGCCCGCAACGATCGTGCTGGCGATCTGGGGTCGCGAGACCGATTTCGGCCGCTACACGCTGCCTTATGACGGATTGCGCGTGCTGGCGACGCAAGCCTATGTCGGCCGCCGCAAGGATCAATATCGCAACGAGTTCATCCTGGCGCTGAAGATGATCGGCGACGGCGAGGTGACGCGCAAGGATTTGCGCTCGTCCTGGGCCGGCGCCACCGGTTACACGCAATTCTTGCCGTCGGAATTTTACAAGCACGGCGTCGATTTTGACGGCGACGGCCGCAAGGACATCTGGCACTCGGTGCCGGACGCGCTGGCGTCTGCTGCCGAGCAACTCGTCAACAAGGGCTGGCAGCCCGGCGTGCGCTGGGCCTATGAGGTGCAGGCGCCGGCCAATGTAGATTGCACGATGGGCGTGCCCGAAGTGACAAAACCGATCGGCGACTGGCTGCGCGCGGGCTTCGTGCCGGTGCGCGGGCAGAAACTCAGCGCCGCCGAACAGGCCGAGCCTGCGTCATTGCTGCAGCCCGAGGGCATCAATGGTCCGGCGTTCCTGACCACGAAGAATTACTTCGTCATCAAGGAATATAATTTTTCCGATCTGTACGTGCTGTTCGTCGGACATCTCAGCGACCGCATGCTGAGCCCGCAACCGTTCGCGACGCCGTGGTCGGCCTCGACGCAATTGCGCACGACCGATGTCGAGGCGATGCAGCGCCAGCTCACGCGCCTCGGTCTCTACAAGGACAAGCTGGACGGCAAGGCCGGGATGCAGACCCGCGCGGCGCTTGGGGCCTATCAGAAATCGGCCGGGCTGAAGGTGGATTGCTGGCCGAGCGAAGCGGTGCTGCGCTCGATGAGTTCGGCGCACTGAAGCCGCCGCCCGCGGACGGGAATCAAAAAAACCCGGCTGAAGGTTCAGCCGGGTTTTGAAATCAAGGCGCGATAGGTGCCAGCGTCGGTCAGGTCAGTTGCAGACCTCGACGCGACGGAAGCGCCAGTTGTAGCCATCCCAGAAACGCTCGCGAACGAAACGGCAGGGCGGGGGGGCCTCTTCTTCCACGTAAACCGGTCCACCATAGGCCGGGCGGCTGGCGGCGATCGCACCGCCGACAATCGCGCCGCCGATCAGTCCGCCGGCGACAGCGGCGCCGAGGCCGCGCTGCGCGCTTGCGGGGGTCGTTGCGAGCGAACCAGCGACGGTTGCGACCGCGACGATGGCAGCAAATGTCATCTTCATGTCTAGGGCTCTCCTGGAGATGGCGCCTCAAACTAGCGCCGGGTTTAAGGTGACTCACACGCCGTATTCGAGGCTGGCCGTCTCGCTAAAAAGCGCACAACAGTCAATCGAAAGTAAACGTCGCGAGGCTGATGGGCCGAAAAAAAGGTTTTTTCAGGCCAAATTTCGGCGACAACCCCGGAAACGCGACGTTTCCGGGGTTGTCATTGTTGATTTAATGAAGGTGAACGGGCTCAGCCGCAAACCCTGACGTTGCGAATGCGCCAGCCATAGCCGTCCCAGAAGCGCTGACGCTGCCAGTAGCAGCCGGGATCGGCGACATAGGCCGGGCCGCCGCCGTAATAGCCGTAACGCGGTCCATAGTAGCCGTAACCGGGGCCGTAATAGCCGGGACCGGCCATCGCGCCGCCGACAATGGCGCCGCCGACGATGCCGCCGGCTATGGCCGCGCCAAGGTAGCGCTGGGCATGGGCCGGAGCGGGTGCCACGACGGCCGAAATGGCCAAGGTGGAGACGGCCGCGAGTGCCATCAATGTTTTACGCATGGCTTCACCTTTCTCATTGAGAACGGACAACGGATATAGCGTTCTGTCAGGGCGAAAGTTTCACATTCCGCTTGAATGATCAATGAACGGGATCGCCATATTTGACGACCAATCTCAGCAGCGGCGCGGCCTTTTTGCGACGCACAATGCTGAATGTTTCATGACAGCCGCTGCGGAGCAAATGATGACGGAGGCGATGACGCAGGTCGGGATTATCGCGGGCGTGACGGCGCTGCTGTTTTACATGGCGACGAGGCCACCGCAGAACCGCCGCGCCGGCAAGGCGTCCGGCGACAGCGCGGGGGCGGGCGATACCGGTTATGCCGTCGGCGATAGCGGACACCATCATAGCGGCAGCGGCGGGGATTCGGCATCCGGCCATCCCGGCGGCTTCGGCGATTCATCCGGTGGCGATAGGCGGCTCCGACGCGGGCGGTGGCAGTGGCGACGGCGGAGCCGGTGGTGATGGCGGCGGCGGGAGCGATTAGTCACGCGTCCGCGAACCAGGGGCAGCGCAGTTGTGCCTCTGCCGCAGCCGCTTTAGACTCGTTCTAGATTGATCTCAGCCAGTTTGGAATCACTTGAAATCGGGCTTTTTCCTTTTGCTTCCCGCGATGGTCTTCAATATCTCATTGGCACCGCGTCATCGAAAGAGCCCATCGTTTTCATGATTGTTTGTTCCTGCAACGTCCTGACCGACCACGATGTCCGCAGCGCGGTCAGTGGCACGGAAGACCTTCCCCGGAATGCCAAGCAGATTTACGGTTGCCTCGGCTGCAGTGCCGAATGCGGCCGCTGCGCGCGCACCATCAAAACCATCATCGATGAGGCTCTGGGCGCTTGCGCCAAGGCCTGCTGTTCGGGGTGCCCGCACAGCCAAGCCCATGGCAAGTCACATGCTCACGACCTGCCGGCCTTCGCCGGGCTCGCCTGACAATTTCCTAATCCGCTGAATTCTTGAGCCTTTTTGTCGCTCCGGCAAAAAGGTTGCTCCTGTCGTCGATCTCATTTAGAAGCGTTCTAATTACTAAAGCGGGACTGATTTTTGGTCTCACAACGGAGCCGTATCATGCAGGGCGACCCAAAAGTCATCGATTACCTCAACAAGGGCCTGCGCAGCGAACTCACCGCCATCAACCAGTACTGGCTGCATTACCGGTTGCTCAACAACTGGGGCTTGCTGGAGATGGCCAAGGTCTGGCGCAAGGAATCCATCGAGGAGATGGAGCACGCCGACAAGTTCACGGACCGGATCCTGTTTCTCGACGGCTTTCCCAACATGCAGGTGCTCGATCCCTTGTGGATCGGCCAGAACGTCAAGGAAATCATCGAGTGCGACCTGGCCTCCGAGGTAGCGGCGCGCAGCCTTTACCAGGAAGCGGCGACCTACTGCCATGGTGTCAAGGATTACGTCTCGCGCGACCTGTTCGAAAGGCTGATGAAGGACGAGGAGCATCACATCGATTTCCTCGAGACCCAGCTCGATCTGATCCAGCGTATCGGGCTTGAGCTGTACACCCAGAAGCACGTCGGCGGGCTCGAGAGCGAGCACTGAGGCTGATAGCACACACGTCGTCATGGCCGGGCTTGACCCGGCCATCCACGTCTTTGGAGCCGCCAAACAGCTAAGACGTGGATGCGCGGGTCATCTAGCGCGAAGACGCACTTCGCGCTTTTACCCGGGCATGACGGAGAAAGTGTTTCGTCTACAACTGCGTCTTGTAGCGCTCATAAACCACGTCCTGGCTTTCCGGCTCGCCGAGGCTGGTCTGATCGTGGATCACCTGGCTGATGCTCGGCATCACCGAACGCTCGACCCGGACATCCGCCGACCATAGTTTCGAGCGCATCAGCGCCTTGCCGCAATGGAAATAGACCTCGTTGACGTCGATGCGCAGCACCGCGCGCGGCGGCTTGCCGAACTCCACCATCGCGGCCAGCAAATCCGGATCGGCCGATAATGTGCCACGGCCGCCGACGCGCAAAGTCTCGTCAATGCCGGGCACGAAGAAGACCAGGTGCACGAAACCCGAGCCTTCGACGATGTTGCGAAAACTGTCGATCCGGTTGTTGCCGGAACGGTCCGGCATCAGCAGCGTGTTCGGGCCGGTGACGCTGACGAAGCCCGGGTTGCCGCCGCGCGGCGACGCATCGACGCTGCCGTCGGCGCCGGATGTCGCCAATACGCAGAACGGCGACATGCCGATAAATTTTCCGGCATGGCTGTCGATCTGTGGCCGCGCTTTTGCAATCACACGCGGCGAGGGCTTCGGATAGATCGATGCGAGGTCGCAAGCGGCAATATCGGTCAAGGGCTGTCTCCGATGGAAGGTTTGCTCCGCGAACCATTATCGCACCAAACCGCTATCGCGGTAAGCCCGTATCCTTTCCAGTCCCATTTGCAGGCGCGGCAGCATCCGCCCGGGGATCGATTGCGACGGTGCGAAGCCGGTATGGCGCGCGCCCATGCGCTGGTAAAACGGTGCCGCGTCCGGATCGGCCTCAATGATCATCCGAGCCGCGCCAAGGGCCCGCGCCCTGGCTGTCGCCCATCGAAACAGCAATCGGCCAACGCCCGACCTGAGCAAAGCAGGCTCGACAAACAGCTTCATCAGCTCGGCATCTCCGCCGGTGACCTGGAGTTGAGCTAAACCCAAGACGATCGAATCGCGCTCGGCGACCTGAAGTTGCGTGGTCCGCAGCTCCTCGGGATGGAGCGTCAATTCGCTCCGGCACGCAGCCATGAAGGCGTCGTCATAGCCCCAGACCGCTTTTGAGCGGAGGCACAGTCCGTTCAGGGTCGACAGTTCGTGTGACAGGGCGTCGCGCAGCTGGATCATCCGCTCATTCTACCATGCGGCCAAAAAGCGGCTCAACACGTCGAATGCAGGCGCGATATCGGCGCCTGCCGCTTTACGCGCGGCGACGCCACGGCCAGTCGATCACGTTGGCACAGTAAAGCGCCCACCAGACGATCACCGGCTGAAACGCCAGCCGGGGCCCATGATAATACCAGCTATTGAGCATGTGCGGCAGGTTGATGCCGTCGATCGCGTGCTTGAAATTGGCCGGCCACACGCAGATCGCGTAGGCCGCGAACGCTACCCCCGCCCACCAGCGCAGCGGCTTTGTCACCAGGGCGACCGCGCCCGCCAGTTCGCACAGACCGGTGGCGAAGATGATTTGCGGCGCGAACGGCACCCAGTCCGGCGTGATCGCGAGCAATGCATCCGGCGCCCACAGGTGCGCAATTCCGGCTGCCGCGAACAAGGCGGCAAGAACCCAGCGCATGACGGCGCGGGGAACGGCGGAACGATCGGGCTGCGCAGCGGAAGGCATCTGCCGATGTAGCATTTGCCGCGACGTAGCGCCATCCGCTCAGGCGCTGGGCAACTCACACCGCGTCGGCGGGCACGAAACAAGAGATGATGATGCCGCCGCGGTGGTGCACATACCACACCACGGCTTCGCCAACCGGATTGCCGCGATCGCGGATGATGGCATGCGCGGGCACCGGCATCCATTCGCCCTCGATCGGCACCCAATAGGCGCCGCCGCGAAAATCATATTCGGTGCGATGACCGTCGGCCATGTCGCAACAGGGCACGCCGTTCGGCGCGACCACGCCCTTGAACCAGGCGCGGATGTCCGGCGGCACGTTTTCATATTGTCCATTGTCGAAGGCGAACGCCGCGCCCGTCAGCGCGGATAACCACGCCAGCAAAGCGATCTGCGCGAACCGTCGCATGCGATCCTCCACAGTGTTCGTTTCTTAAGTGCTCTTTTTTTCATCGTCGCATTCCGTTGATAACGCGGAGCCACGAATCGCATGATTGAACGCGAATAGGCCCGGACTGTCGTGCGGAAAAAATGAGCGATACGCAGCCGCAGCAAATTGATGCGGTGCGAAAATCAACGCTTCTGCTTTTCCAGAGCCTCGATCAGCGATTTCGGCGCGACGTTGCGCCACGCCATTGTCAGCGCGCTTCGCAAAGTTGCGGCATCGGCTCGGGCTAATCTTACATTGGTGCTGCCGTGCTTGCCCCATCCGCCGGGCACCGGGCGGAAGATATCAGGCTCGGCCCCGACCAGCACGGATTGCTGCTCCGGCGTCAGCTTGACCATGCCCCAATCGTCATCGGGATGACCCAGCGTGGCGAATACGCGGTGGCCCGCACGAAAGTCGGCGTGTCCCTGATGCGAGCCTTCAACCGCTTCGGGCAGCGCCAAAGCTATCGAACGAAAGCGCTTCGCTGACATCGGATACTCTCGTCCGCGCGGATCTCACATCGTGCGCTGCGGGGCCGTCTGCAGCAATTCCTGCAACTGCTTGGCATAGAACTTCGCATTGCCGGTGGTGAGATGGCCGCGGGTCTCGGTGCTGGCGGGAATCAGCCAAATCCGGCCGTTCTTGATCCGCTTGATGGCAGCGTCGGTGACACCGGTCTCCGGTGGATTGCGTTCGTCGTCAGCCGCGTTGATCA
>Ga0302314_10008443_pt1 | contig 18311 bp, 17 predicted proteins | sample III_Palsa_N2_3_FD_200533 | JGI IMG/M metagenome (GOLD analysis project Ga0302314, IMG submission 200533) | Peat permafrost microbial communities from Stordalen Mire near Abisko, Sweden - III_Palsa_N2_3 | ecosystem: Environmental > Terrestrial > Soil > Palsa > Peat permafrost | place: Sweden...
CGAACTGCTGCTGCGACTCTACCCATCGCTGGTCAACCTTGGCTTGCTAGTCGCGTTCGGCGCCACACTCGTAGACGGCCCGTCGATGGTCGAAAAATTCGCCCGTCTGCACAATCCCGATCCGACTCCGCAAGTGATCCGCTATACCCGGCGCATCACCCAGCTCTGGTGTGTCTTTTTCACGCTGAATAGTGCGTTCTCCGTCTATACCGCGTTGTGCTGGCGGCGCGAAGCCTGGTCGCTGTATAACGGTGCGCTCGCCTATGTGCTGATCGGCGTGTTGCTGCTTGCCGAGATCGCATGGCGCCGCTTCTTCATGCTGCCGAGAGCCGCAGGTTCGGGGGCATCATGATCGCGCTGCATGACCTGCTGGTCTCGGCGCGCGCCAATCACACCCCCGTGTGCCGCGACGCCGACACCGTCCTTGATTTCGCTTTCTTCCGGGCCCGCACGTTGCGGCTCGCTGCCGCACTGCAGGCCCAGCCTGCAAAGCGCTACGCGTTGTGCCTCGACGATCCGTTCGACTTCGCCTGCACGCTCTTCGCCTTGCTCGCGAGCGGCAAAGAGCCGGTCATTCCGGCCAACGCCACGCCGGGGTATCTCGCGGATCTGGCCGATGCCTACGACTGCCTCTTCACAGCAGTCGATCTGGTGACGCTGGAACGCGAAGCGGTGCGCCAGGCCGAACCGGCTGGCACGAGGGCAATCGATCCGGTCGCAAGCCTGACGCTCTTCACGTCGGGCAGCAGTGGCGCGCCGAAGCCCGTTCACAAGACACTCGCCCAGTTCAACGCCGAAGTGCATACGCTTGAAAAGCAATGGGGCAATGCACTCGGTAACGCGACGGTTCTTGCGAGCGTGCCGCATCACCATATCTACGGGATTCTGTTTCGCGTGTTCTGGCCGCTGGCGGCCGGACGTGCATTTGATCGCACCGTCAGCACCGACCCGCAGGCGCTCCAGGCACGCATCGCCCAATGCGGCGCGGCGGTCGTCGTATCCACGCCTGCGCAACTGTCGCGTTGGCCTGATCTGCCGGCCTTCGCAACACTGACGCCGGCGCCGCTCGCGTTCTTCTCGTCGGGCGGCCCGCTCGCCGCCGAAACGGCACGTCAATACGCCGAGCGTTTCGGCGCCGCCCCGCTCGAGGTGTACGGCAGTACCGAAACCGGCGGCATCGCGTGGCGCCAGCAGGACAAGTCGGACGCATGGCGGGCGATGCCCGGCATTCTGGTCCAGCGTGCCGAAGACGGCGCACTCAGCGTGCGCTCGCCGCATCTCGGCCACGACGACTGGCACCGCACCGACGACGAAGCCGCCTTCGACAGCGACGGCCGCTTCCGTCTGCTAGGACGCCTTGATCGCGTCATCAAGCTCGATGGCAAGCGCCTCTCGCTGGCCGAACTGGAAGCGCGTATCGCGCAGCATCCGTTTGTCGCGCAAGTTGCGGTGACACGGCTCGCGAACGCTTCGCGCGAACGGGCCGGCGCTGTCGTAGTACTGACCGAGGCAGGCAGCGAAGCGTTGCGCACGAGCGGACGCGTGGCGCTTGTGAAAGCCTTGCGCCGGCATCTGGCCGCGTATTTCGATCTCGTTGTGCTGCCGCGTCACTGGCGCTTTCGCCTTGCCTTGCCGTTCGATGCGCGCGGCAAGCTTCCGGCCGCCGCGCTCGCCGCAACCTTCGAGGCGCGTGCAGACGGTGTCGAAGTGCTGGCCGAGGCCCAACAGGGCGACAGGTTCTTCTACGAACTGCACGTTCCGCGCACGCTGGTCCACTTCGCGGGCCACTTCCCCGGCTTGCCGATCCTGCCCGGCGTCGTACAGGTAGACTGGGCCGTGCGGCTTGCCGCAGCCCAGGTGCCCGCCGCAACCAATGTCGCTTCGATAGACCGCCTCAAATTCATGGCGCCGGTGCCACCCGGCGCGCAACTCAAGCTGACGCTCGTGCACGACGCATCGCGTCAACGGATCCAGTTCACTTATCGCCTCGGAGAGCGCAACTGCGCCTCAGGCGTGATCGTCTACAGGGAGCCTGCATGAGCAACGCTGCCTGCATCGTGATCCCTATCTACAACCACAAGGACGCGATTAGCGCGACTGTGGCAAATCTGGTCGTGCACGGCCTGCCGCTTTACGTCGTCGACGACGGCAGCAACGAAGCGACCCAGCAGGTTCTCGCCGCACTGGTGCAGCAACACGCAGGCCAACTCACGTTGCTGCGTCTGCCGGTCAACGGTGGCAAAGGCGCAGCGGTCATGGCGGGTCTGCGCGCCGCGCGCGCGGCCGGCTACACGCATGCCTTGCAAATCGACGCCGACGGCCAGCACGATGCCGCCGACGTACCGCGTTTTCTCGAAGCCTCGCAGGCCAACCCGCGCGCGGTGATTCTCGGCCGGCCAGTGTATGACGCGAGCGTGCCGAAATCGCGGCTCTACGGCCGCTATGTGACGCACGTCTGGGTATGGATCGAAACGCTCTCGCTCACGATTCAGGATTCGATGTGCGGGTTCCGTCTGTATCCGCTCGACATCGCCTGCGCGCTGATCGACAAGGTGAAGCTCGGCACGCGTATGGACTTCGACATCGAAATCCTAGTGCGCCTGCACTGGCGCCGCGTGGAGTTCATCGCGATTCCGACGCCCGTGACCTATGCGACAGACGGTGTGTCCCACTTCGACGTGCTGTGGGACAACGTGCGGATCAGCCGCACTCATACGCGACTCGTCGCCGGAATGCTGTGCCGCTTGCCGCTACTGCTGCTGCACAAGGTGACGCCGCGGCGCGCCGTTGAGGCCACCGACGCCACCAGCGCGACAAGCACCACGGGTGCCAACGAAAGCAACGGCGGCAACGAAGCCAACGAAGGCCATGCCGCCTGGTGGCGCATGGCCGAACGCGGCAGCCGCCTTGGCATGATGTTGCTCGCGCTCGGTTGCAAGACGATTGGCCCGCGGCTCACGGCGTGGTGGCTGCATCCGATCGTCGCGTACTTCCTGCTGACCGGCCGCCCTGCGCGCGAAGCGTCGCGGCACTACTTCGAGCACCTTGCACAGGCTTCGCCACAGCAAGAAACCCCGCATCCGGGATGGCGCTCCGCATACCGGCACATGCTCGCGTTCGCGCAGTCCGGCTTCGACAAACTGACGGCGTGGTCGGGCCGGATCGCCCAGGCAGACTTCAACTTCGACGATGCCCGCGCACTGGACGACCTGCTCGCGAGCGGCCGCGGCGCGCTCGTCATCGGCTCGCATCTCGGCAATCTGGAGATGGCCCGGGCGCTCGCGGTACGCGGCGCCCAAGCCAAGGTGACAGCAATCGTCTACACGGAGCATGCGCGCCGTTTCAACAGTGTTCTAGCCTCGGCGAATCGCGAGTTCACGCAGCATATGGTGGAAGTGAACGACTTCGGCCCGGAAACCGCGATGATGATGCAGGAGCGCGTGGCACGCGGCGAACTGCTGGTGATCGTAGGCGACCGCACGCCTGCCCGCCAGATGGGCCGAACCACGACCGCGCAGTTTCTCGGCGCGAGCGCGCCGTTCGCTCAGGGGCCCTACGTGCTCGCGCATGCGCTCGAGTGTCCCGTCTATCTGTTCTTTTGCCTGAAGGAGCGCGGCGGCTACCGCTTGTATTTCGAGCCGTTCGCCGAGCGCATCGAACTGCCGCGCCGCGAACGCGAGCGGCACATTTCCGCGTGGGCCCAACGTTACGCCTCGCGCCTCGAGCACTATTGCCGCAAGGCGCCCTATCAATGGTTCAACTTTTTCGATTTCTGGGCGCGCCCCAGTGGAGGCGCACATGGCCGAAAATGATCTGACGCAGGACGTGAGCCAGGTGGCGCGGGCGGAAGCTGGGCCCATCACGATCGGCGGCCGGCGGCTGACGATCGAAGAAGTGGTCGCCATTGCACAGCGACGTGCACCGGTCGCTCTGAGCGCCGATCCCGCCTGGCGTGACCGCATCGCACGCGGCGCCGACTTTCTGCGACGCCATCTTGCCGCAGGCGCGACCGTCTACGGCGTCAACACCGGCTATGGCGATGCCTGCGTGGTCGACGTGCCAATGGAGCTGGTCGAAGCGCTGCCGCTTCAGCTCACCCGCTATCACGGTTGCGGCATGGGCAGGCATCTCGATGACGACGAAACGCTCGCGGTAATCGCCGCGCGCCTCAATTCGCTTGCCTACGGTTTTTCCGGCGTGCGGCCGGTGCTGCTCGAGCGCGTGGCAGATCTGATCAATCATCGGGTGCTGCCGCGTATTCCGGCCGAAGGATCAGTAGGCGCAAGCGGCGATCTCACGCCGCTGTCGTACGTCGCTGCTGCACTCGTGGGCGAACGTGAAGTGCTGTTTCGCGGCCGCCTGAGCGAAGCGCGGGAAGTGTGGGCCGAGCTCGGACACGAGCCGCTCACGCTCGCCCCAAAAGAAGGTCTCGCGCTGATGAACGGCACGGCGGTGATGACGGGGCTCGCGTGTCTCGCGTTCGCGCGGGCCGCGCATCTGACGCGGCTCGTTGCGCGCCTGACCGCACTATCGACCATCGCGCTCGACGGCCGGGCCGCGCATTTCGATCCGTTGCTGTTCGAAGCCAAACCGCACGCCGGCCAGGCCGAAGCCGCCTCCTGGATTCGCGACGACCTCACCGGCCGCGACGACACGCCAGGACACCGCCTGCAGGACCGCTATTCGATCCGTTGCGCGCCGCATGTGATCGGCGTGACGTGTGACGCACTGACCTGGATGCGCCGCGATATCGAGAACGAGCTGAACAGCGCCAACGACAACCCGCTGATCGACCCGGACAGCGAACGCGTGCTGCATGGTGGCAACTTCTACGGCGGTCACATCGCCTTCGCGATGGACGCGTTGAAAACCGCCGTGGCCAACCTCGCCGATCTGATGGACCGGCAACTGGCCCTGCTCGTCGACGACAAGTTCAACAACGGGCTGCCACGCAACCTCTCCGGCGCTACCGCGGCGCGCGCGCCGATCAATCACGGCTTCAAGGCCGTGCAGATTTCGTCGTCCGCATGGACGGCGGAGGCGCTCAAGCAGACGATGCCCGCGAGCGTCTTCTCGCGCTCCACCGAAGCGCACAATCAGGACAAGGTCAGCATGGGCACGATCGCCGCGCGCGATTGCCTGCGCGTGCTGGAACTGACCGAGCAGGTCGCCGCAGCGCATACGCTTGCTACCGTGCAGGCCGTCCGCCTGCGCTTGCGGATCAACGACGCGACCTTCGTCCCGCATCCGCTGCAAGCGTTTGTGGAAAGCGTGAGCGCAGGCTCGCCTTTCGTTGACGAAGACCGCGCGCTCGAGATGGACCTGCGCGCTCTGACCGCGCGTATCGCCGCATGCAAGCTGGTCGAGCACCCGGGCGGAGGTGCGCAATGAACGACTCATCCAAAGTCCTGACGGCGAGCGCGGCAGTGGAAGTGCCGTTTCACGATGTCGACGCGATGAACGTCTGCTGGCACGGCCACTACCTGAAGTACTTCGAAGCAGGCCGCGCTGCGCTGCTGCGGGCATTCGATTACGACTATCCGGAGATGCAGGCGTCCGGTTATCTATGGCCTGTCGTCGAAGCGCATCTGAAATACGTGCGCCCGGCCCTTTACGGCCAAAAACTCGAAGTGCGCACGCGACTGCTCGAATACGAAAACCGCCTGAAAATAGGCTATGAAATTGTCGATCTGGCATCGGGCACGCGATTGACGAAAGGCTATACGACTCAGGTAGCGGTCAACGCGGCCACCCAGGAATTGCAGTTCGTCTCCCCGCCGGTCGTCTTCGAAAAGCTGGAGCGCGTATGGGCACGCTAAGAGCGCGCGTCGCGCATGTGGTGGCTGTAGCGGCGGCGAGCCTGGCTCTGCAGTTCCTGGTGTCACCGGCACGCGCCGCCGCAGCTACTCCGCCGACCACCTCCGAAAAGTCGGGCTCGACTCAAAGCACCAATCTCGTGTCGCAGATTGCCGCGCAGTTAGGACGCGCAAATGGCATCCGCGCGCGCTTCACGCAGACACAAACCCGCGAGGCGCTGAAACAGCCGCTGGTCAGTTCGGGATCCCTGCTGCTGATGCGTGGACGTGGCGTCGTCTGGCACGTCGAGACGCCGTACCAGGCAACCTATCTGATCACCGATGCAGGCGTGAGCGAAGTCAACGCGGCTGGCCAGCGAGTGGGGGGAGCCAGCTCTCATGGCACGTCAGGCCCACGCGGCGTGGCCGAGGTGTCGCGAATGATGCGCGCGATGCTCGGCGGCGATCTTTCGGCGCTCTACTCGCAATTCGACGTGCAAGCAGTGGGCACGTCGACGCAGTGGCAGATGCAGCTCACGCCAAACCAGCCGCAACTGGCCCAGGCGATCAAGGAATTGCAGATGAGCGGCGGCAACTATCTGCGCACTTTACGCATTACGCTCGCGAGCGGCGACGTCACCAGCCTGGACTTCACAGACAGCATGGCGGTGACCGACCTGACGCCCGCCGAGCAGCAGCTGTTCGGAGCGCCCTAGTGGACGTATTGCACACGCGAAGCGCGAAACAGGCATGGAGCATGCGAGCCGCGTGGCTGGTGTTCGCACTCGCCGCGGCGTTGTACTGCGGCTGGCGCTTCGCCGGCCCGTCGCCGCTGCAGACGAATCTGCTCGCGTTGTTGCCGGCCACGGAGGCAGACCCAGTCGCAGAAGAAGCCGTCGACAAGCTCGCCGCCGCGCTCGGCGACCGCACGGTATTGCTGGTCACGAGTGACAACGCGGCTCACGCGAAAGCTGCCGCAATGGAGTTGGGCGCGACGCTGTCCGCGAGTGGCGCGTTCCGCTCTGTGACGGCGACCTTGCCGCCATTCGATATGTCTCAGATCGGCGCGCTGTACATGCCCTACCGCTTCGGCCTGCTCGCACCGTCTGATCGCACACTGCTGGCCGGAGCACCGCAGAATCTGCATGACATCCTGCAGCGTCGTCTCTACGCGCCGGCCGAAGACGGCCTCGCCACCCAGCTTGGTGACGACCCGTTCGGCTGGCTCGAGCACTGGCTGGACGGTTTGCCGCTTGCCACCTCCAATCTGCAGATCGAGGACAACCTGCTGGTCTCGCATCGCGGCGCGTCGACCAGCGTGCTCGTGATGGCAACGCTGCCCGGCTCCGCTTACGAAACCCAGACCCAGCGCGCGGTGCTCGCTGCCGTCGCACATGGTGAAGCAGAACTGAAGCAGACGTACCCTGACGTCACGCTCGCCAGAACCGGTGCCGTGTTCTACGCCCAGGCGGCGCGCAGCGCCTCCGAACATGAGATGCACGCGATCGGCCTCGTATCGATGTGCGGCATCGCGCTGCTGATGCTGTGGATCTTTCGCTCGCCGCGGTTGTTGCTGCTCGGTTTCGTTTCGACGGCGCTCGGCATTGTCGGCGCCCTCGCCGTCACGCTGCTCGTCTTCGGTCAACTGCATTTGCTGACGCTCGTCTTCGGCGCGAGCCTGATCGGCGAAGCCGTCGATTACTCGATCCAGTATTTCGTCGTCTATCTGAGCGCGCAACGCGGCTGGGATTCGCAACGCGGCGCACGCGCAGTCGCGCCGGCGTTGACCGTCGCGCTGGCAACGAGCCTGCTTGGTTACGCGATCCTCGCCTGCGCGCCGTTCCCCGCGCTCAAACAGATTGCGTGCTTTGCCATCGCTGGGATTTCGATCGCCTTCGCTTCGGTCCTCTTGCTGTTGCCGACGCTGCTCACCCGCGCACCGGCTCGCAGCCCGCAATCCGTGTTCAAGGCGGCAGCACGTCTCCTGAAGAAATGGCAAACGCTGATAGGCGGCCGCCGGGCCGTATGGCTGGCCACGTTGTTAATGCTCGCCTCTGCGCCGGGCTGGCTGCAACTGAGAAGCGATGACGACATCCATCTGCTGATCCAGCGCGACCCGACGCTCGTCGCCCAGGAGCGCGAAGTCACGCGCGCAGTGGGCGTCGACAACACGGCGCAGTTCTTCGTGGTGCGCGGCGAAACGCCGGAGATCGTGCTGGAGCGCGCCGAAGCGCTCGGTGCGAAACTCGATGCGCTGACTGGAACGTCGAGTGCGGGGAACTGGCAATCGGTGACGTCGTTCGTTCCGTCCGCGCAGCGGCAAAAAGCCGACCATGCACTGCTGGCCGTCCACGTGTTCAACGACCCAACCGCCTTGCGCGCAATGCTGCTCCAGGCCGGATTTCGCGACGACGTCGTAGACACCTGGCTCGCGAACTACGCGAAATCGGGGTCCTCGGTGCTCACTATCGACAGCTGGCTTGCCGCGCCATGGTCGCAGCCGTTCCGTCATTTGTGGCTCGGCGAAACGCAGACAACACCCCGCGCTTTCGCCGCTGTGGTGATCCCGCAAAGCGTCACGGCGGCTAACGAGCCCGCACTGCTCGGCGCCGCGCACGCAGTCCCAGGCGTGAGCTTCGTCGACAAGGCCGCGAGCGTGTCGAAGCTGTTCGGCGAATATCGTGTCGATGCCGCCGTCTGGCTCGCAGGCGCGCTTCTGCTGGTGCTGGTCCTGCTGATGGTGCGCTACCGGGCGCGCGGCGGTCTCGCCGTGACGCTGCCGGTGCTGCTGGCCGTCGGCGTCACGCTCGCGGTGTTTGGTTACACGCACATCCCCGTCACGCTGTTCAACTGGCTCGCGTTGATGCTCGTGCTCGGCGTGGGCGCAAACTATGCCGTGTTCCTGCGCGAAGGCACCTTGCGCGCCGATGCGGATCCCGGCGCGGTGTGGACCGGCGTGCTGCTGTCGTCGGCGACGACCCTGTTGTCTTTCGGCATGCTCGGCATGAGCTCGATGCCGGCGTTGCGTAGCTTCGGCGCGACCCTGTCGCTGGGCATCTTGGTGTCCGTGCTGCTGGCGCCGATCGGCATTCCGTCGAAACAACAAGCATCTCGCATTGAGGGAGAACCGGCGTGAGCACGTCACGTGTTTATCTGCATGCGCTCGGCATGATCAACGCACTCGGACACGACGTGCCGTCGATCGTCGCAGCGCTCGCGAACGGACAGGCTCCCGGCATGGGCACGCTGCGAACCCGCCTCGGCGAGGCCTTCGTCGGACGCGTCACGAGCGCGTTGGACCTCGCGCCGCCCGCTGCGCTTGCGCACTACGATTGCCGCAACAACCGTTTGCTACTGGCCGCGCTCGCGCAGATCCGCCCCGCCATCGAAGCGGTGCGCGAAAGGTACGGCGCCCGCCGGATTGGCGTGGTGCTCGGCACCAGCACGTCAGGCATTAGCGCCGCCGAAGCCGCTCTGACGCAACATGCTGAAACGGGTGAGATGCCTGCCGGCTTCGATTATCGTCAGATGGAAATCGGTACAGCAGCGCCGTTCGCCGCTGCGGCGCTGGACGTAGAAGGACCGGCCTTCACCGTATCGACGGCCTGCACCTCGGGCGCAAAGGCGGTCATCTCGGCGCGCCGGCTGCTCGAGTTGAACCTGTGCGACGCAGTCATAGCAGGCGGTGTCGACTCGCTCTGCGAACTGACGCTGCAGGGTTTCGCCTCGCTCGAATCGACCAGCGTGACGCGAATGAATCCGCTGAGCCGCAATCGCCGCGGGATCAATGTCGGCGAAGGCGCAGCAGTATTTCTGATGAGCCGCGACGAAGGGCCGGTCGTGCTCGCGGGTGCCGGCGAATCGAGCGATGCACATCACATCTCGGCGCCTGATCCGCAAGGCGTCGGCGGCGAACAGGCATTGCGTGCGGCGCTCGATGACGCAGGTCTTGCGCCGTCGTCGATCGGTTACGTAAACCTGCACGCAACGGCCACTCGCAAGAACGATCAGATGGAAGCGCACTTGATGGCGCGAGTGTTCCCCGGCGGCGTCGCGGCCAGCGGCACCAAACCGTTCACCGGCCATCAACTCGGCGCGGCGGGTGCAAACGAACTCGGCTTCGCGTGGCTTACTCTCGCGCGCGACGACGTCGCGTTGCCGCGTCATCTGTGGGATGGCGAGGCCGATGCAGAACTGCCGGTGCTCGACCTCGTCGAGACAGAACGTTTTTTGCCGCGTCATGCTGGCGCACAATACGTCATGAGTAACTCTTTCGCGTTCGGCGGCAGCAACGTCAGCGTGATCCTCGGACGGTGAGCAACGTCATGATCCAGTCCAGTCCGCCCAGTCAAAACGCCGAACGCGAAGCGTTTCCGCCCGTCGAGGAGATCCTGCCGCATCGCGGCACGATGCGCCTGATCGACGCGGTCCTTGCATGCGACGACGAGTCGTTAACGGCCCAGGCACACGTACAAAGCGACGCGTGGTACGCCAATGCGGACGGCGCGATGCCCGCGTGGATCGGCATCGAACTGATGGCTCAGGCCATCGCGGCACACGTCGGCTTGCTCGAGATGCGCGCGGGTAACAAGATGCGCCCCGGCGTGCTGCTCGGCTCGCAACGCTACCAGGCACACATCCCGGCATTTGCGCGCGACGCGCTGCTGCGGATCGAAGTCAAAGAGCTATTGCGCGGCGAAGAAGGTCACGGCGCCTATGAATGCATCATCCGGCACGATGAACTCGTGATCGCCGAAGCCGTCATCAAGGTATTTCGGCCGCGCGATTTTCAGTCATTTATCGAAGAGGGTTTCAGGTCATGAGCAGGCGTGTTCTCGTTACCGGCGCAAGCCGTGGAATTGGCCGCGCGATCGCCTATCAACTGGCCGCCGACGGTTTTGCGGTGACCGTTCACTGCCGTACCGGACGCAGCGAAGCCGAGGCGGTCACGGCGGGCATCGCGGCACAAGGAGGCACGGCGAGCGTGTTGCAGTTCGACGTGCGCGATCGCGCCGCGTGCCGCACAGCCCTCGAAGCGGACGTCGATGCGCACGGCGCCTACTACGGCATCGTCTGCTGCGCCGGCGTAACCCGCGATGCGGCTTTTCCTGCGCTCACCGACGAAGACTGGGACATCGTCATCGAAACCGGTCTCGATGCGTTCTACAACGTCGTGCACCCGCTCACTATGCCGATGGTGCGCGCCCGTCAGGGCGGCCGGATCGTGACCGTCTCGTCGGTTTCCGGTGTCATCGGCAATCGCGGCCAGGTCAACTACAGCGCGGCGAAAGCCGGCCTGATTGGCGCGACCAAGGCGCTCGCGGTCGAACTCGCGACCCGCAACATCACGGTCAATAGCGTGGCGCCGGGGCTGATCGACACCGGCATGCTCGATGAACTGCCTCTCGAGCACGCGTTGAAGGCCGTGCCGATGAACCGCGTCGGACAGCCCGTCGAAGTAGCATCGTTAGTGGGCTTCCTGATGTCGGATGCGGCCTCCTATATCACGCGCCAGGTGATCGGCGTCAACGGCGGGATGGTGTGATGAAGCGCGTCGTCATAACGGGAATGGGTGGTGTGTCCGCGTTCGGCAACCAATGGGACGAGATCGAGGCGGCCTTGAAACGCGGCCGCAATGCCGTGCGGCGCGTGCCGGAGTGGGATTACTTCCAGTCGCTGCATACGCGGCTCGCGGCGCCTTTGCCGGGATTCGTCACACCCGAGCACTATCCGCGCAAAAAGACCCGCTCGATGGGCCCGGTCTCGAAGTATGCGGTGCGGGCGAGCGAGCTGGCGCTGGGCGACGCGGGCCTGCTCGACGAGCCGTCCATCAGCGATGGACGCATGGGCGTCGCTTACGGCTCATCGTCAGGATCCGTCGACCCGATACGGGCGTTCGGAAAAATGCTCGACACCGGCTCGATGAGCGACGTGACCTCGAACAGCTATGTACAGATGATGCCGCACACCACGGCCGTCAACGTCAGCCTGTTCTGGGACCTGAAAGGCCGGATCGTGCCTACTTCGTCGGCCTGCGCGTCGGGCAGCCAGGCGATTGGCTATGCGTATGAAGCGATCGCCCAGGGCAAGCAAACGTTGATGCTGGCCGGTGGCGCGGAAGAACTGTCGGGACCGGCGGTAGCCGTGTTCGATACCCTCTATGCAACCAGCACCCGCAACGATGAACCGCATCTGACGCCGCGCCCCTTCGACGCGAAGCGCGATGGCCTCGTGGTGGGCGAAGGTGCGGCCACACTGGTGCTCGAAGAATACGAACACGCAGTGACGCGCGGTGCGCGCATTCACGCGGAAATCGTCGGCTTCGGCTGCAATTCGGACGGCGCCCACATGACCCAGCCAACCGCCGAAACCATGGCCATCGCCATGAAGCTTGCTCTGCAGGACGCCGCCTTGCAGCCCGAGGCGATTGCCTATGTGAACGCACACGGTACCTCCACCGATCTCGGCGACGTCGCGGAAAGTCGCGCCACCGCGCAGGTCTTCGGTTCACGCATGCCGATCAGTTCGCTGAAGAGCTACATCGGCCATACGCTCGGCGCGTGCGGTGCGATCGAAGCGTGGTGGACAATCGAAATGATGAAGCGCAACTGGTTCGCACCGACGCTGAATCTGGATAACGTCGATCCGTCCTGCGCGGCGCTCGATTACATCGTCCGCGAGGGCCGCACGCTCGAAGCCGAATACGCGATGAGCAATAACTTCGCGTTTGGCGGCATCAATACTTCGCTGATCTTCAGGCGCGCCGGATGAGCCCGGCGACACATACCGCGCGCGGCCTGCGCCGTGTCGTCGTCACGGGCACGGGCATCGTGTCCTGTCTCGGCAACACGCTTGACGGCGTATCGGCGCGCTTACGAGCGGGACGCTCCGGCGTCTCGCGCATCGATGCTTGGCGCGAACGCGGGTTCGGGAGCCAGGTGGCGGGCGTCGCATCGGTGGACGGCGAGCCGCCCTTCGAACGCAAGCTCGAACGCTTCATGGGCGACACCGCCCGCTTCGCGTGTCACGCAGTACGCAGCGCGCTCGACGATGCCGGTCTCGATCCGGCCGCCCTGCATTCGTCGCAAGCGGGCGCTGTGATCGGCTCGGGCGTCGGGACCATGTCGACCTACGACGTCTCCATGGCCATCGCCACGGCGCGTGGGATAGACCGCGTGCCGCCGTACACGGTGCCGCAATGCATGGGCAGCACGACCTCCGCCAACGTGGCGCACGTGTTCGGACTTGAGGGCACGACTTACTCGCCATCGTCAGCCTGCACAACGTCGGCGCTCGCAATTGGCCAGGCACTGCAACTGATCCAGACAGGTCGGCAGCAGATCGTTCTCGCGGGCGGCAGCGAAGCGTTGCACGACAACATGACGCTGATGTTCGATGCCATGGGCGCGCTGTCACGAAGTTTCAACGACGACGCGGAGCACGCGTCGCGTCCCTACGACGTCGCGCGTGACGGCTTCGTGATGGCTTCGGGTGCAGGTGTGCTGCTGCTCGAATCGCTCGAACACGCACTTGCGCGTGGTGCGCGCATCCAGGCGGAACTGATCGGCTTCGGTCATTGCACCGACGGCGCCGATATGGTCGCGCCACGCGCGCCCGGCATTGCGCGTGCGATGCGCGAGGCGCTCGATGAAGCCAGTGTGCGTCCCGACTACATCAACACCCACGCCCCTTCGACTCCGCGCGGCGACCTCGAAGAACTGCATGCGTTGCGCGCGGTATTTGGCGGCGAGGTGCCGCCGTTCTCCTCGACCAAAGGACTGACCGGCCATCCGCTCGGCGCCTGCGGAGCGCACGAAGCCATCTACACGTTGCTGATGATGCGGGACGGCTACATCGCCGGGACCCGCGACATCGAGACGATCGATCCTGCGGTGGGAGATATGCCGCTCGTCCGGACGTCGCGCGAGGCGCGCGTCGAGACGGCCATGTCGGTTTCGTTCGGGTTCGGCGGCAGTTGTGCGAGCCTGATCTTTCGCGGCTGGAACGGCGTATGACGTTTCCGCTGACTTTAACAATTAACAAGAAGAGGAAAAACACAATGAGGAACGGTCTCATGCTGGGGGCACTGGCCGCGGTTGTGATTACGCAAGCCGGATGCGCGACCCAGGTCAGGTCGGTGCCGTTGCAATCGGCCGTGCACCAACCCGCCGGGGAAGGCAGCGTTGCTGTGTATTTCGGCTCGCAGGCGCATCCCGCCGTACAAACCCAGCTTGGCGAAACGACGTATTCGGTGCGGGTGGCCCGCGGTGATGGCGGCCCGGACGACTCCTGCGGCAGAGCGCTGGCAGAGGCTTTGACGAAGCTGCGCACCTATGCGCACGAACATGGCGCGAACGCAGTCGTGGATGTGCAAACGCGCTTCCACACCACGGAGACCAGTTCGGCCACCAATTTCACCTGCGGCGTGAGTCCGAGCGCTGCAGCCGTCGCCGTGCGAGGCAATCTCGTAGTGCTGCAAACCAACTAACCGCCTTACGAACCGCCGTACTAACTAGAACGAGGAACCTCCATGAAACGCCATCTCATGCTTGCCGCGCTGTGCGCCACGCTGGTTACGTCGCACGCTTTCGCTCGCGACTCCGTCGCCACCTATCCGGTGGATGCCGCACTGGCGAGCGAACCGGGCAAAGTCACGCCGGACGTCGCGCTGTACTTCGCCGGTCAGAGCCACGCGGCAGTCGCAAAGTCGTACGGTGCGGTCGCCACGAACAAGAAGACCAATGCCTTCGGCAAGAGCGATCTGCAGGCTTGCCAGCATGTGTTCCTCTCTGCCGTGATCGAGTTGCAGGATCGTGCGCGCCAGGAAGGCGGCAACGCGGTCATCAACATCAAGAGCAACTACAAGAACGAACTGACGGAAAGCCCCACGGAATTCACCTGTGGCGCAGGTGCGGTAATCGCCGGTGTGGCGCTGGTGGGCGATGTGGTGACGTTGAAAGGGCGGTAAAAGAAGGTATTAGCGAGGTGTTGCCGGTGGCGGCAAGCGGAGAATCATCCGTTTACCGCCCCACCTTTGGCAATGCCGTTGCAGTACAGGTGCGCAGCGCGTCAGCCCGCTTTAACAGCTGCGACGTTGACCAGCGTCTCGCGGCGCTTGCCGGGTTTCGGACGATGCAGGCCGATCCGCTCGAGCAGACCGAAGTCCGTCGCACGGCTCCACCAGAGGTAAGGCAGCGAAACATTGCGCGACGTGAAAGCGAAGCCCGCCTGGCGGATCATGTCGAGGTATCCGTCGGCGCTCTTCTGTACATGCATAGGATGACGGAACAACAGACGGATCACCCAGGACTTGATGTAGGCCTCGGTCGATTCAGCGAACAGCAGCACGCCGCCCGGCTTCAGCACACGGTGGAACTCGGCCAGCGCGCGCTCCTGCTCGACGAGATGATGGAAAGTTTGATGACAGAACACGATATCGACGCTCGCACTGGGCAGCGCAAGCTGCGCGCAATCGCCGTGCAGCACTTCGATGTCGGTCGCGCTGCCGGCGCTTGTGGCCTTGCAAGCGCGAGCGGCTTCTGCGGCGAGATCGAGCGAGGGTGTATGGTAATCGATGCCGATGATGCGGCTCGGGCGAAACGCTTCGGCAAGCAGACGAAACGAAATGCCCTGTCCGCAGCCGACGTCGGCGATGACGGGTGCGTCAGGCAGCGGTGTATCGATCAGGCCCTTCAGGTCGTTGATCGCGACACGCAAAACATGATGCTCCCAGGTATGGGTGCGCAGGAACCAGATTCCGAAGGCCGTTTCATGTACGAACGGCACGCGGGACAGTTCAGATGACGACATATGTTTCACCTGGCAATTCTGAATTTTGATTGGACGCAAGCCATTGTAATGGCAAGCGGGAGAATAATGGCTCTGAGCCCACGCGGGCGCAGTTCACTTCACTTTAGATAACCGTTTGAGGAAAGATTGAATTCCCTTCCATCGAGAAACATCGTCGACGTAGCGATCATCGGTGCGGGTCCCGCCGGCGCGGTCGCAGCAGCTTTGCTCAGAAAAGCGGGCCGCTCGGTGCTCGTCCTCGAGCGGCAGCATTTTCCCCGCTTTTCGATTGGCGAAAGCCTGTTGCCGCAAAGCATGACCTACCTCGAAGAGGCCGGCATGCTGCAGGCGGTCGTGCAGGCAGGCTTCCAGCACAAGAACGGCGCGCATTTCATCTGGCGCGACAAGTCGTCTGCGTTCGACTTCCGCGACAAGCATACGCCCGGATGGGGCACGACCTATCAGGTCGAGCGGGCGGTGTTCGACGACATTCTGATCGGCTGTGCCGCGGAGCAGGGTGCCGACGTGCGCTTCGGGCATACGGTACGGGCCATGCAAACTGGCGACGCGCCGGTGCTCGACGTGGTCGATGAGGAAAACCAGGCATATCAGGTGCAAGCCCGGTTTGTGTTCGACGCTAGCGGATTTGGCCGCGTGCTGCCTCGTCTGTTGAATCTCGAGGCGCCGACGAGAATGCCGACGCGCGCGGCCATTTTCACGCACGTGCGCGACGGCCTGACGCTTGATGCAACCGACCGCAACAAGATCTGCGTCGCGACGCATCCGGACCGCAGCGATGTCTGGTTCTGGATGATTCCGTTGGCGGGCGGGCGTTCTTCCGTGGGCTGCGTCGCGGAAGCCGAGTTCCTCGACAGCCCCGAGGAGGAACGCGACGAAAAACTGCGTGCATTGCTGCAGCAGGAGCCGACGTTCGCCAGGCTGCTCGGCAATGCGCCGTTCCTGATGCCGGTGCGTCACATTGGCGGGTATGCAGCGAACGTCGAGCACCTGCACGGGCCGGGTTATGCACTACTTGGCAATGCAGGCGAGTTTCTGGACCCGGTGTTCTCTTCGGGCGTGACGATTGCGCTGCGTTCGGCGCATCTCGCCGTGCAAACGCTGGAGCGGCAACTGAACGGAGAGCAGGTCGACTGGCAGGCCGAGTACGACATACCGCTGCGCAAGGGCATCAATACGTTCCGTGCGTTTGTAGAGCGGTGGTACACGGGAGCGCTACAGGACATCATCTTTTATCCGCGTCAGACGACGATGATTCGCCGCATGATCAGCGCGATCCTGGCGGGGTATGCGTGGGATGAATCGAATCCGTATGTCGCAGACCCTGTGCGGCGGCTGGATGCGCTACATGAAATCTGCCTGACGCACTGAGCGGGTGAGTGGGGAGAACTCCGGGCGCTATTGATTTTTGTCTTTGTACTCGGAGTATTTTCTCGAATCGCCACGCACCTGGTCGGCGGGGTATTTCGCGCGGTTGAGGGCCATCTTCTCCAGCACCGCCTGAAAGAGATCGACCTCCATTTTGTCGGCGAGGCGAACGAGGTAGACCAGGACGTCCGCCATTTCGTGGCGAATGGCAGTCAGCTTCGTTTCGTCAATTTCATTTTTGTCCCCCGAAACAAGCCACTGAAACGGTTCGAGCAACTCGCTCGCCTCGACGCTGAGCGCTGTTGCCAGATTCTTCGGGGTATGGAATTTGTCCCAGTCGCGTTCGTTCACAAACTCACGAACGAGGTCACGCAATTCCGTTAGGTCACTTCGCGATGCAGGCATGTTCACGGCAGTTCCTGTTCGTATCGCGCCGGCTGGTTCAGCCCTTGCGCCTGCGAGCCTCCTCACAGTCAGGACACTCGCCGTACACAATGGCAGACGCGCAGGCGTAGGTAAACTTGTGCTCGGCGGCCATGGACCGATACGCGGCCTCTATCGTCGCGTCATAGGCGTCACGAATTGTACCGCAGCGATTGCAGACGAGATGGTAGTGAGGTTTTCCGCGATTCAACTCGTAAATGACGCGCGAATCACCGAGTGAGGCACTCGTGATCAAACCCATCTCGAGCAGATGCGACAAGGTCCGGTAGACGCTCGCCAGACTGAATGATTCCGTATCGGCAGCTAGCCTGCGGTAGATCTGATCCGCAGAAAAATGCTCGGCCGGGTTGTCGCGGAACAAGGTTAGGACAGCGACTCGATTGGGTGTCGCGCGTATCCCCGCTCGCGACAGCTCAGCATAGACAGTTCTCATCTCATGGCGCCGAAACAGACGGCGGTATCGTGCGCCCGGGATGCTTAAGGTTTGCTTAAGGATGTCGTTAGGTTCGCGAGCTCGCGGCATCGTTGCGGCTGTTCGCTGTCGCCGTTGTCGATAGCGCGCTCACCAGCCGCACATCTGCTGTGCCGGAAGACTCGGCAATCTGCCACGCAAACAAGCCTGGCACGAAGATCAGCAGATCGCGAATCCGCCGCGCCCCCGCGAGTGCGAGGCAAATTGAAGGGTCAAGACCGATCGCCCCGCCAATCAGGATGAAACCGCCCTCCTGTACCCCCAGGCCTCCGGGCACAAAAAAGGCCGCACTGCTAATCGCCTGGATCAGCGACTCGATCACCACCGCCTCGATAAAGCTCACCTGCGAGCCGAGAAAATACAGCGCGAGCCAGATCTCCAGCGCGGTCAATACGCACTGCAGCGGTTGCCAGAAGAAAAGATAG
>Ga0302314_10008445_pt1 | contig 18311 bp, 20 predicted proteins | sample III_Palsa_N2_3_FD_200533 | JGI IMG/M metagenome (GOLD analysis project Ga0302314, IMG submission 200533) | Peat permafrost microbial communities from Stordalen Mire near Abisko, Sweden - III_Palsa_N2_3 | ecosystem: Environmental > Terrestrial > Soil > Palsa > Peat permafrost | place: Sweden...
CCAGCACAGCGGGACCATCGCCCGCTTCCTGATCGACGCGGAAACCGGCGACCTGACCCCGGACGGCGATCGGGCACCGGTTCCCGCCCCGGTCGGCCTTCAGTTCGCGGCCGCGTCTTTATTCAGCACGAGCTCTTCTGGATCGCGGCCTAACCGGTCGGCGCTTGAATGAAGTCCCTGAGCGCCCGGTAGTACGGGGCGATGGTGGTCGTGTCGACGTACTCGTCGGGGCCGTGCTGGCCGTCGCCGCCGACGCCGAAGGTGACGGCGTCGATGCCCTGCTGGTAGTAGAAGCGGGCGTCGGCGGCGCCGTGCTTGCGCAGGAAATCGGGGCGGTACCCCTGGCCGGCCGCGGCCCGCTGGAGCGCGCGTATCTCGGGGCGGTCCCGGCTGGCGTGATGCGGCGGGTCGGCGTGGTCGACGACCGGGGTGACGCCGGGCTCGCAGAACGACGCCAGGTAGGCGGTGATCTCCGCGGGCGACTTGCCGTTCAGGTCGGCGTCCTCGGGCGGGAAGCGGATGTCGATCAGGGCCTCGGCCGAGGCCGGGATCTGGTTATAGGCCTGGTTGGGGGTCTCGATGCGGGCCACGTTGACGGTGGTCCGCCAGATCTCCTCGGCCGGGACCGGGTAGGCGGCGAGCAGCCGGGCCAGGGTGCGGTTCAGCTTGACCAGGGCGTTGTCGCCGAGCCAGGGGTAGGCGCTGTGGGCACCGCGCCCGGCCGCCCGCAGGGTGGCGGTGATCATTCCCTTCGAGTCGGTCACGATGCGCAGCCCGCTGTGCTCGCCGATGACGACGAACCCGGCCCGCACGCCCAGCCCGATCTGGTGCCGGGTTCCGTCGCGGCCGCCGACCTCCTCGTCGGTGACCAGCTGCAGGCCGAGCGGGTACGGCAGCCCGGCGGCGAGCTCACGGAAGACCTGCGCCTCGACCAGCGCCGACACCTTCATGTCCTGGGCGCCGCGGGCATACAGCCGGTCACCCTCGCGGCGCGGGCGGAACTGGGCGGCCGGGGCCGGCACCACGTCCAGGTGCGCGTTCAGGATGACCTGGAAACGCGGCCGGGCCGGGCCGGGGTAGAGGAGCGCGCTCGGCTTGTCGCCGGACTCGAACCGCTCCACGGTGAAGCCGGGACCGACGAATTCGGTCACGAAACTGAGCGCCCGGTGCAGGTCACCGGGCCGGTCGGCGGTCGACGGCACGGCCAGCAACTCCGACGCGGTGGCCAGGAACGACTCAGTGTCCATCACAAACCCCAGAAAACCGATTGATAAAGTATGCTTATCGCATCCGATCGAAGATCATCGTTGGACGCCGCGCGCGGCCGCGTCTTACGTTGAGGGTATGGCCCAGATCACCACCGCCCAGCCCGGTATTACCAGCCAGTTCCGCGCTCAGCCGCTGCGCATCGACGAGCAGCGCGTTCAGCCCGATCCGGCCTTCGCGGATCCGGCCGACGAGCGGCTGCACCGCAAGCAGCAGCTGGCCGCCGCGTTCCGGGTCTTCGCCCAGTTCGGCTACAACCTCGGCGCCTCCGGCCACATCACCGCCCGGGACCCCGAACTGCCCGATCACTTCTGGGTCAACCCGCTGGCCGTGCCGTTCGGGCGGATGCGCGTCTGTGACCTTCAGCTGATCAACCACCTCGGCGAGATCGTGATCGGTGACCGGCCGGTCAACCAGGCCGCCTTCGCCATCCACTCCCAGCTCCACGCGGCCCGGCCCGACGTCATCGCGGCGGCCCACGCCCACGCGGTGCACGGGAAGGCCTGGTCGACCCTCGGGCGGCTGCTCGACCCCATCACCCAGGACTCCTGCGTGTTCTACGGCAGCCACTCGCTCTACGAGGACTTCAACGGCGTCGTGCTCGACGAGGCCGAGGGCAAGCGGGTGGCCGCCGCCCTCGGTCCGACCAACAAGGCCGTGATCCTGCAGAACCACGGCTTCATCACCGTCGGCGGCTCGGTCGAGGAGGCGGCCTGGCTGTTCATCACCGCGGACCAGAGCGCGCACGCCCAGCTGCTGGCCGAGGCGGCGGGCACGCCCAAGCTGATCCGGGACGAGGTCGCCGAGCCGCTCGGCCGGACCCGGGCCTTCGGCGGCTTCAGCTTCCGGCCGTACTACGACGTCATCGTGGCCGAGCAGCCCGACCTGCTGGACTGACCTGCCTGACTGACCAACCCAGCGCGGCCGGTAGCATCACCCCAATGATGGCAGTTCCGGCGGTTAAGTCAGCGCCCGTGCGCTGGGCGGCGGGCGCCGTGGCCGCGCTCGTGCTCACCGGGGACCAGGTCAGCAAGTCCCTGGTCCTCGCGGCCCATCCCGGCCCGGTCAGCAGCGGCCCGGTCTCGGTCCGGCTGGTCCGCAACACCGGGGCCAGCTTCGGCCTCGGCGCCGGGCACCCGGCCCTGATCGTGCTGGCCGCCGTGGTCATCATCGCCCTCGCCGCCGTCGTGCTGACCCGCACCACCAGCAGGACCGCGGCCCTGTGCCTGGCCGCGGTCCTCGGCGGCGCGCTCGGCAACCTCGCCGACCGGATCTTCCGCGCGCCCGGGCTCGGCCGCGGCGCGGTCGTCGACTGGATCCACGTCGCCTGGTACCCGGCCACGTTCAACCTCGCGGACGTGGCCATCCGGGCCGGGGCCATCGGCGCGGCCCTGGCCATGCTCGGCGCCCAGGCCCGCCTGCGCCGCCGGGGCGCGGCGGTCAGCTGATACCGAGCTTCTCGGCGGCCAGCTTGGTGCCTTCCACCCGGTTGGTGATCTTCTGCCAGGCGGTCTGCCGGGCGAAGTCGGGCGACCCGTGGCTGGGCTTCTCGTCGATGCTGAACGGGGAGAACCCGCAGTCATCGGTCGACCCGAGCCGCTCCTTGGGGATGAAGTTGGCCGCCCGGATCAGCGCGTCGCGGACCTCCTCGGGGCTTTCCACCCGGGGGTTCAGCGGGTTGATCACGCCGACGTAGGCCAGCTGGGCGACGCCGTCCGCGTTGTCCCGCAGGTTATCCCCGATCATCTGGTAGACCGGGTCCTTGTCCCGCTCGCTGGCCAGCTGGATCAGGAAGTACCCGGCGTTGATGGCGAACATCGAGGGCAGCAGGTCGCTGTAGGGCACGTCGGCGCTGTGCACCGAGTCCCGGTCGCCGCCCGGGCAGGTGTGGATCCCGATCTGGGTCCGTTCCTCGGCGGTGAACCGGTCCATCACCCGGTTGTTCAGCTCGATGAAGTGCGGCAGCATGTTCCGGCCGGTCCACGGGTTGCGATGGTCATCCCGGGGGGCGAGCCGCCCCTCGGTGAAGTCCACCGACACTCGCGCCGCCCCGGCGGCGAACGCCTGCCTGATGTCCTTCTCGCACTCGTCGACGAGATCCGCCTCGAACTGCTCCTGGCTGTAGCCCGGGATCTCCTCGTCCAGCGGGTACAGCAGGGCCAGCATCGACGGCGCGATCACGGCCTGCTTCATCGGCTTGTGCGCCAGCGGCAGGGACAGCCTGAGCGTGTCCGCGGCGTAGGTCTTGTACCGGAACGGGCCGCCGGTGAGCCTGGGCAGCTGCCGGCTGTGGCCGTCGGCGAAGATGGCGAAGTACTGGCCACCGGTCCCGGCCAGGTGATCGGCCAGGCCGGTGCCGGCCAGGGTGTCGGTGATCGCGTAGGTCGCGAAGCTCGACCAGCGCTGCTCACCGTCGGAGATGATCGGCTCGCCGGTCGCCTCCAGGTGCTCGATCGAGTCCGCCACCGCCCGGTCCTGCTCGGCCGACAGCTGGTCGCGGGTGATCTCCCCGGCGTCGTACCGGGCATAGGCCTGCTGCAGCCAGGTCGGCCGGGGCAGCGAGCCGACCGGCTCGGTGGGAATCCCGGTCGCGGTCCTCGGATCGTAATCAGACATGGCTCGGCTCTCCTCGATCGTCTGCGAGTGCGAACGCGGCGGTGCGCTGCACCGGGCGCGACCCCGCCGACCCGACGGGATCACGCCATGCGTTAAAGAGAGACCGGCCTGTCTCATGCGTCAGCAGGAGCATAGACCGCGAGTAAGGGTGGGTCAACGGAATGTTACGCGGGTACGTCCGTGTTAGCCCGCGTTTGTCATGTGCTTGAATCCGCCCCTTTTATGAGGGGCGTAGCGCGGCGGTGTGCTGCGCGGAGCCACGGTCCGTTCACCGGGCTGATGATTTTTAGCTTCGTGCTTTCAGCCGGCGCTGCCGGGGAGCGGGCCGTCGAGGAACGGGAGGACCAGCGCGAGCAGCTGGTCGGCTCGCTGGATGACCTCCATGTGCCGGGTCCCGGGCAGGACCGCCAGCTGGGCGTTCGGCATCATGGTGAGCATCTCGGCGGCGTGCTCGATGCGGACGAAGTCGTTGTCGCCGATGATGAGCAGCGCGGGGGAACGCACGGCCGCGAGCTGCTCGGGGGACCAACCCTGGAAGTCGGCGACAAGGCCCGCGGTCTTGGCGAGGTCCTGCTGGAAATGGTCGGGGTCCGGCGCCACCCGCCGGTAGTCGGCTTCCATCAGCTGCCCGTCGGCGGCCGTAGGCAGCCGGTCCCAGTCGGGTTCGGCCGCGCCCGGACGGGTTCCGGGGTGGTAGCCGTCGAGACGGCTGGGGATCGACCCGAGCACCAGCCGGCCCGCCAGGTCCGGGTAGCGGGTGGCCAGCTCGAGGGCGACCATGCCGCCGAGGCTGAAGCCGAAGAAATCCGCTTGGCCGATGCCGAGGTGGCTGAGCAGCGCCGCGACATCGGCGGCGAGGTTCTCCAGCGTCATCTCGCGCCCGGAGTCCGCGGTGTGCCCGTGCCCCTGCAGCTCGATGCCGATGACCTGGTGGCTCTTGGCCAGGTCGGGCAGAACCGGCCCGAACGTCCGGTCGAACGTGAGCAGGCCGCCATGCAGGAGAACCAGGGGCCTGCCGCCGCCGTGGACCTCGTAATACAGGCGCAGCCCGTTGATCGCGGCGTAGCTGCCGGTCCCGGCTCCATTCGCGTCCGTGCTCACGGCGGTCCTCCTCTTATCCGGTTATCCGGTTATCCGGTCTGGTTATCTGGTCCGGTCGTCCGGGATGGGCGTCGCGGATCGGTCACCGTTCCGACGCCCGGGCAGCCGGGAAATCATCGGCGCCCCGATCGAGATCCCCTTCGGCGGCCTACCCGATCGCCGAGAGAAAAGCCCAAAATTCAGATCAAGATGAACGGTCCCGTGCTCCGACCAGCAGGCCCCGCTCTCTCGCCCAGCGGGCCTGCCGGGCAGGCGTCACCGCCGTTAGCCGCTGACGGCTAGCCGCCAGCCGTCTCCGCCGGCCGCCTTGGCCGCGTACAGGGCGCGGTCCGCGTTCGCGAGCAGCGAGTCGGCGTCGTCGTGCGGGGCGGAGAGCGCGGCGCCGACCGATACCGACAGGGCGATCTTCTCACCGCGGAGGGCGAAGGGCCGCTGGACCGCCCGCACGAGCCGGGACGCTATCGCGATCAGCTCGGCCGTGGACGGCACCGGGTGGCTGATCACGATGAACTCGTCGCCGCCGAGCCGGCCGACGGTGTCCTGCTCCCGGGCCGCCTGGCTGAGGCGCCGGCCGGCCTCGACCAGCATCTGGTCGCCGGCCGCGTGGCCCAGGGTGTCGTTGATCTCCTTGAACCGGTCGAGATCGCAGTAGAAGGCGGCGACCCGGTCCTGGCCGCGTCCCGCTTCGGTCAGCGCCGATTCAAGCCGGTCGAGCACGAGCGTCCGGTTGGGCAGGCCGGTGAGCCGGTCGTGCGTGGCCGCGTGCGCGAAGCGCGCCTGCATGGTCCGCTGGATGGTGATGTCCTCGATCTGGGTGAGGACCAGGCCCGGGTCGCCGCCGCCGGCCTCGGCGGCCAGCAGGGTGGAGTTGACCCGGCCCCACACGGGCCGGCCGTCGGGCCGGGTGAAGTGGATCTCGTACTGGCCGGCCGGCGGACCGGCGGCGTCGGTGCCCCGCCGGGCGGGAACGGAATCCGGCCGGCGCAGCTCGGTGGCCGTGCGGCCGAGCAACGCGGCCGAGTCGCGACCGAGCAGTTTCTCGAAGGCCTCGTTGACCCGGGTGATGCGCTCGTCCTCGGTCAGCAGCGCGATCGCGATCGGCGACCGGTCGAACATGGCCCGGAACAGCTGCTCCGAGCGGGCCAGGAAGGTGTGCGCGCGGGCGTGCTCGATCGCCAGCGCCGCGTGCACGGCGAACTGCTCGAGCAGTTGGCGGCGCCGCGCGTCCGGGCGCCGGCCGCCGGGCGGGTCAACCGGCGGCACCCAGCCCGCGATGGACCGCGCGTGCCGCTGGTCGCTGCGGTGATCGAGGAAGCGCAGCTCGCCCCAGGGCTCGCAGTCGGCCAGCAGCTTGCGCCAGGTATCCATCGGCGCGCACGTGCCGAGCAGCGCCGCGGCGGCCTCCGGCGACCCGGCGACCGCGACGACCTCGCAGAGGTCGCCGGGCCTGGTCATGTTCACCACGGCGCAGCCGAACCCCAGCTGGTCGACGACCGAAGCGGCCACGATCCGCAGGGTCTCCCGCAGGTCCAGGCTCGCGGCGATCCGGCGCGCCATCACCGCCAGCAGCCTGGTCGACTCGGCGTCGGTCGACGCAGCGTCATTCGCTGGAAAGCCGCTCATCAGCCCCATCCCCGGCAACTACTAAGAGTAGCTGAGCATGTGGCACATAGTAACATGACGGGTCGGGCCGGCCGTTATGCCGCCGGCGGCCGCCACATGGCGGTGATGACGGGAGCGCCGCTGCCCGGGAAGGCGGGGTCGACGCCGATGGCGAAGAGGTACCAGTGCGGCTCGCGCGGGTGCGCGCGGGCCATCGCCTGGGTCACGGCCGAGGCCTGGCCCAGGTGGCGGCCCAGGGCGCGAGCGAAACCGGGCAGCGCCCGCAGCTGCTCACCGGCGGTCGGCATCCAGTGGCCAGGCGGGAGCCAGATCGCGCCGCCGACGACGGCGTCGCCGACGGAGGCGACCTCGACCGCGCCGTAACGCAGCGCCTCGGCGCGCACGATGGTGGCGAAAATCCGGCCCAGGCGCGGCCGCCGGGTCCGCGGCTCGGGCAGCATACCGGGAAGCCACGGCTCGTTCGGATGACCGACGATAGCCGTTATGGACAATCTCGATCCGATCGCCCGGCGCTACCGGCACTTCGCCGACCTGGAGGCCCGGGGCAGCTCGCCCAGCTATGAGGCCTGGAGCCGCGCGGTCGCCGGCGACCGCGCCCGGCAGTCACGGCTGGGGACGCGGCCCCGGCCGAAACAGCAGCCCAACCTGGTGTTCGCCGCGCTGCGCTGGCACGGCGCACGACCAGGCGACGAAGAATCGCTTCGCCACGGAATTCTCGGCGACTGGAGCGAGGTCAGCCGCACGATCACGCGGCGCTCGACGCAGACCAACGAGCCGGCCCGCTGCGCCGTCCTGCTCCCGCTGCTGCACCAGATCGACGGCCCCATCGCGCTGATCGAGCTCGGTGCCTCGGCCGGGCTGTGCCTCATCCCTGACCAGTACAGCTACGCCTACTCCGACGGCACCGCCGTGCACCCGCCGGGCGGCCCGGGCGGCCTCATCATCGGCTGGAAAACCTCATCTGGCCCGAGCACGAGCACCGCCGCCGCCGGCTGGCCGCCGCGCTGCGCCTGGCGGCCGCCCAGGGAACCCGCATCGAAACCGGTGACTTGCGCGACGATCTGCGCGGCCGGCTCAGCGCGCTCGTGGCCGAGGTCCCGGCCGGGGCCACGCCGGTGGTCTTCCATTCCGCCGCCCTCGCCTACCTCACCGCGGATGACCGCGCGGCGGCGGCCGCCGCGATCACCGGCACCGGTGCCCGCTGGATCAGCTTCGAAGGCCGCGATGTCGTCACGCCCGTCCGTGAGCCTCCCGGACCGGTCACGCGAGAGACCTCGTTCATCGCGGCCCTCGACCGGGTGCCGCTCGCCCTCGCCGACGGGCATGGCGGCACCATGACGCTGCTCGGTGCGTGATCGGGCCGGGCTCTCACGGCGCGGTCCTTGCCGTTCAGGCGCGGCCGAGCCACCGTTCCAGGGGCGGTGCGTCGTCGCCAGGGGAGGACCAGGCGATGTAGCCGTCGGGACGGATCAGCAGGGACCGGACGCCGGACCATTCGGGGGAACCGGCGGCCAGGTCCGCGGTGACCGTGGTGAGGCGGTCCGGGTAGCCGGCGGGGGCGACCGGTCCGGGCGCGAAGGTGAGCAGGACGAACTTCGCCGGGTGGAGCAGGCCGAAGACGCTCGGGGCCGGGGCGTCGCGCAGGTCGAGGTCGGGGGTCCGCTGCCCGGCGAGCGGGCCCGCGGCCGGGCTGTCCGCCGGGTAGCGGATGCCGAGGCCGGAGAGGCGGACCGCGAGTTCCCGGCACAGGGCGGGGTGCGAGCCCAGGAACTCGTTGAACCGGTCCCGGAGCGCGATGCCTTCCCGGCTCGGGTTGGCGATCAGGCCGCACTGGGCCAGGGAGTCGTCGATCACGTCGAGGCCGACCGGGTAGCGTTCGGCGTGGTAGCTGTCGAGCAGGCCGGGCGGCGCCCAGCCGCGGATCTCGGCCGCGAGTTTCCAGGCCAGGTTGGTGGCGTCCTGCAGGCCGAGGTTGAGGCCCTGGCCGCCGGCCGGGTAGTGGATGTGGGCCGCGTCCCCGGCCAGCAGCACGCGCCCGGCCCGGTAGCGGGCGGCCTGCCTGGTGGCGTTGCCCACCCGGCTCAGCCACGCGTCGGGGGTCTCCCGCATGCCGAAGTCGGTTCCGGCCAGGCGCCGCGCGCTCGCCCGCAGGTCGGCGAGCGTCACCGGCCGGCCGGCCGGGTCGTCGAGCGTCGCGTGGTCGATGACCGCCACCCGGTGGCGGCCGCCGCCGATCGCCACCATGTAGATCGACCCGCCCGGCGCGTTCAGGCTCAGCGCCGGGGTCGGCGGGGGATCGGTCAGCTCGACGTCGCCGAGGATCGTCTGCCAGGTGTCCGGGGTCCCGGCGAAGTCGATCCCGGCCGCGGCCCGGACCAGGCTCGTCCCGCCGTCGCAGCCGGCGGCGTAAGCGGCCCGGATGACGGCCGGTCCCGCGGGCGTGCTCACGTCGAGGTCGACGCCCGCGTCGTCTTGCCGCAGGCCGGTGACGGCGTGCCGCCGCAGGTAGGGGACGCCGAGCTCGGCCAGGTGGGCCTCGAGCAGTTCCTCGGTGCGCCGCTGCGGTATGAAGAGCGTGTAGGGGTAGCGGGTGTCGAGGAACGAGAAGTCCAGCCGGTTCTTCATCAGGGCGAAGTGCGAGGACGGCACCGGCGTGCCCTCGGCCAGCCAGCGGCCGGCCAGCCCGCGCATCGCGAACTGCTCCACGGTGCGCGGGTAGATCGTGAGCGCCTTCGAGTACGGCGGCCGCTCGGCCCGCCGTTCCAGGACGACCGGCCGCACCCCGGCGCGGTGCAGTTCGGCCGCGAGCCACATACCGACCGGGCCGCCGCCGACGACGGCCACGTCGTAACCGTTCATCCGAGCGCGGCCAGGTAGGAGTAGTCGACAGCGGCCGCGACCGGGTCTGGTCCCCCCGGCGGGATCAGGCCGCTCGACCGCAGCGCCCCGGCCGCCGCCGCGAGCGCGGCGGGCGCCGGGCGCAGGCCCGGCGGGATGACGCCGTCGGCGGCCAGGGTCTGGCAGGCGCGTAGCGCGTAGCGCGGCTCGATGGCGGTGCGCTCGGCGGCGATCGCCGCCGCCTCCTCGACGTGGCCGCGCAGCCAGTCGGCCGCCTCGGCCAGGGCGTCGAGGAAGGGCGCGACCACGCCCGGCTCCGCGGGAAACCGGACGCAGACCGCGTTCAGGGCGAATTCCCAGGTCACCGGGCCGAGGTTGGTGAAGCCCGCGTCGGTGGCGATCTCGTCGTAGGGGATCATCTGCAGGGCCGCGTCGATCGTGCCGGCCTGGAGCGCCTTCCACCGCTCGACGTGCGAGCCCTCGAGCGCGAAGTCGTAGTCGGCCGGGTAGGCCAGGCCGTGGTCGGCGAGCATCCGCTCGGCGATGTGCCGGGTGCCCTCGGTCAGGGACGAGGTCCCGATCCGGCCTCCGCGCAAGTCGCCGAACGCGCGGCAGCGGGGGGTCGCGATCATCGACAGCGGCGGGCGGTCGATGAGGCCGGCCACGACCCGGAGCGGGCCGCCGGCCAGCGCGTCGGCGATGCTGCCTTCCGGCGCGGTCAGCGCGACGTCGACCGCGCCGTCGCGCAGCGCGTTCGTGACCCCGTGGGTGCTGCCGAGTATCCGCTCCGTGGCCCCGAGCCCGCGGCTTTCCAGGAAACCGAGCTCCTGCGCCAGCCACAGCGGCAGGTTGACGTAGGCCGGGGCGACGACGCCGACCGTGATCTCCCTCATGCCCGCTCGCCCGCCTGTCGGCACAGGAACGCGTACCCGGCGTTGATCTGGGATTCCGGCCAGACCTGGGCCTTCTTCAGCGCGATCTCGGCCGAGTCGGACCACAGCCGGATCTCGCCCGCGGCCATCGCCTGCAGCTGAACCGAGCACGCCCGGGCGAGCAGGACCGCGCGCATCACCGCCGTCGCGGCGTCGGGCCCGACGGTCACCAGGCCGTGCCGGGAGATCAGGGCGCCGACCCCGTCGCCGACCGCCTCGGCCAGGGCCTGGCCCAGCTCGGCCGAGCTGATCAGGGCGCCGGTCTGGTTGAAGCGCGGGACCTGCGGCTCGGCGAACTCGACCCCGTCGTGCGAGATGGCCAGCAGCGGCACGTCGAGCGCGGCGAAGGAGACCGCCGCCGGGGCGTGGGTGTGCACGACGCTGTTGACGTCGGGCCGGGCGTTCATGATCTCGGTGTGGATCGGGTACTCGATGTGCCGCGGCCCGTGGCCCGCCAGGACCTCGCCCGCGTCGCTGACCAGCGCGACCCGGGCGGCGGTCACCTCGCCGAAGGACCAGCCCGCGGCCTTCATCCAGACCCCGCGCCCGGCCGGGTCGCGGACCGACGCGTGACCCCACACCATGTCCGACTGGCCGCTCGCGCCGAGGGCCTGGTTGGCCGCGGCGGCCTCGGCGATGAGGCGATCTTCGCTATCCATGTCTCTGTCTCTCCTTTGAGTTATTTTCAGTTCTGTCATGGAGAATCAGCGCCCGCCCTACCCGGTCCAGTCGGTCGACCACGCGCTGCGGCTGCTGCTGATGCTGAAGCGCGACGGCACGCTCCGGGTGAGCGAGGCGGCGGCCGAGCTCGGCGTGGCGAAGTCGACCGCGCACCGGCTGATCTCCATGCTCCGGTTCCGCGGGTTCGTCGAGCAGGCCGACGACCGCACGTACCGGGCCGGGCCCGCGCTCGCCGACCTGGGCGGCGGCCTCAGCTCGGCGACCGCGCTGCTCGGCATCGCCCGGCCGCATCTCGCCCGGCTGACCGAGCGGGCCGGGGAGAGCAGCAACCTGATGATCCGGGCGGGATCCGACATCCAGTTCATCGACTCGGTCGAGACCAGCCAGGCGCTGCGGGTCGGCAGCCGGGTCGGGGTCCGGCTCCCGGCCCGGCTGGCCTCGGGCGGCAAGGTCCTGCTGGCCGACCTGCCGTTCGGGGAGGTCGCCCAGCTGTACCCAGAGCTGGCCGCCGACCCGGCCGGGCTGAGCGCGCTGAAGCGGCAGCTCGCGACGACCAGGCGGCAGGGATTCGGCACCGCCTTCCAGGAGGGCGAGCGCGGCGTGGTCGCGTTCGGCATGGCCGTGCGCGGGGTCACCGGCGCGGTGATCGCGGCCGTCGCCGTCGCGCTGCCGACGGTGCGCTTCAACCGGGGCCGGACGGTCGAGCTGCTCGCGGCGCTGACCGAGACGGTGGAGGGCATCCGCTCCGACATCATCGGCCTGGCCGCGCCCAGGCGGCGCGGCGATCACGGGCTCAGAACCGGATGTTGACGCTCTTGAGCTGGGTGTAGGACTCGATCTCGCCGATGTCCTCCTCCCGCCCGACGCCGCTGTTCTTGACGCCGCCGAAGGGCGCGCCGAGGAAGTGCCGGGACGTCTCGTTGACCCACACGTAGCCCGCCTCGACGTCGCGGGAGAACGCCAGCGCGGTCCGCAGGTCGCGGGTGAAGACGCTCGCGGTGAGCCCGTACTCGACGCTGTTGGCGATGCGCAGGGCCTCGGCGTAGTCGGCGAACGGGATCGCCGCCAGGACCGGGCCGAAGATCTCCTCGCTGGCCAGCCGGCCGGCCGGGTCGACGTCGGCGAACAGCGCCGGGCTGACGAAGTTGCCGGCCGCGAGGTCGCCGTCGGTGAGCCGCACGCCGCCGGTCACCAGCCGGGCCCGCTCGCTCTTGCCGATCTCGATGTAGGACAGCACCTTGTCGAGCTGCTGCCGGGTGACGATCGCGCCGGTGTCGCTGGCCGGGTCGAGCGGCGACCCGGGGCGCATCGCCGCGATGCGCTCCCCGACCCGGGCGACGAAGTCGTCGTAGCAGTCCCGGTGGACGAGCAGCCGGGAGGTCGACCCGCAGGACTGGCCCTGCCAGGTGAAGTTCATGCCGCGGATCACGCCGTCGACGGCCAGGTCCAGGTCGGCGTCGGGAAAGACCACGATCGGGTTCTTCCCGCCGAGCTCGAGGGTCACGGTCTTGACGGCCGCCGACGCGGCGCTGGCCTGGATGCGCCGCCCGGTGGCGGCGCTGCCGATGAAGGCGATCCTGGGCACGCCGGGATGCCGGACCAGCGCGTCGCCGACCTCCGCGCCCAGGCCGGTCAGGATCTGGACCACGCCCGGCGGGAACAGCCGTCGCAGGTCCTCGCCCATCGCCAGGGCCGACAGCGAGGTGAACTCGGACGGCTTGAGGATCACGCTGTTGCCCGCGAGCAGCGGGGCGGCCAGCTTGACCGCCGCGAACATCAGCGGGTGGTTGAACGCGATGATCCGGGCGGTCACGCCGAACGGCTCGTGCACGGTGTAGTGCAGCCGGCCGGGGGTCTCCGGCATGGTCCGGCCGCGGATCTCCAGCGCCAGGCCGGCCATGTACCGCAGCTGGCTGGTGGCGAGCCCGATGTCGTTGCGCATCTCGTGCAGCGGGCTGCCGTTGTCGAGCGAGTCCAGCCGGGCCAGCTCCTCGCCGCGCTCGGCCACGGTATCGGCGAAGGCCAGCAGCGCGGCCGCCCGCTGCTGCGGCTCGGTCGACCGCCAGCCGGGGGCGGCCCGCCTCGCGGCGGCCACGGCGACCTCGACGTCGCGCTCGTCGCAGCGGGGGATGCGGCCGATGACGGCGTTCGTCGCCGGGTTGATGACGTCCAGGGTGGCTCCGGAGACCGCGCCGACGCGTTCGCCGTCCACCAGGACCGGGCTGAGGGTCGTGTCCACTGGCTGAAACTACCTCCGTCGCACTAAGTGTTCACTTGCCGAGGGCGGCGTAGCCGTCCGGGCGGACCCGGACGTCGACCAGCACCCGCTGCCCGGCCCGGGCCGCGCTGACCGCGGCGGCGAGCGCGGCGGGCAGCGCCGCCCGGTCGCGGACCTGGTCGCCGGCCTCGAAGCCGAGCGAGCGGGTGAACGCCCCCAGGTCCGGGTCGGGGTCGGCGATGGCCTGGCCGATCCAGGAGTTCCTGGCCGGCCGCTGGCGCTGCCCGGCGACGCGTTCCTGGTGCACCACGTCGTTGTAGAAGAAGGAGTTGTTCGCCACCACGATCAGCAGCGGCAGCTCGTAGTGGGCCGCGGTCCAGATCGCGGTCCCGCCCATCAGGAAGTCACCGTCGCCGAGGACGGCCACCGGCAGCCGGCCGCTGCCTTCCAGCGCGAGCGCGGCGCCCACCGCCATCCCCGGCCCGGAGCCGATGCCCGCGCCGCCGTCCATCCCCAGGGAGTCCAGCGGATGGTTGACCTCCAAGTCGGCCCCGCCCCAGCCGAGCGGCACCCGGACCAGGCAGGCGGGCGCGCCCGCGAGGGCGCCGTACAGCGCCTGGGCCAGGCCGGACATGAAGATGTCGGGGCCGTCATCGCCCGGAGGCGCCGTGACGGCGCGGTCCTGGGCCGGCCACTCGCCCGGCTTCACCGTCCGGTCCGCCGCGAGCAGCGCCCGGACCAGCAGGTCGGGATCGGCGGGCACCGACAGGTCGACCGGCTCGCGGCCGAAGGAATCCTTCGACCAGCCGTTGTGCAGCGCGGAGTCCGTCGTGCAGGAGACGATCGTGGCCGCGGCCGGGTGACCGTGGCCCGCCGCCGCGGACAGGGTCCCGGCCAGGTCGACCCAGTCGAGGCTGAGGATCAGGTCCGCGGCCCCGATCAGCCGGGCGGACTCGGGGGCCAGGAAGGTGCCCGGGGGACCGGGGTGCAGCGGGTGCCGGGTCGGGAACACCGCGCCGTTCTTGAGGTCGGAGACCACCAGCGCCCCGTACCGCTCGGCCAGGGCGACGCGGCGATCCCAGTCCCGTTCGTCGCGCCCGAGCCGCCCGAGCAGGAACAGCGGCCGGCGGGCCGCGCCGAGCAGTTCCAGCGTGGTCTCGATCGCCCGGGCGTCGGGCCCGTGCGAGCGGGGCGACCGGTCCCGCCGGACGTCCGGGATCGCCGGGGGAGCGGTCAGCGGCTGCTCCTGCAGGCTCACGTCGAGGCACACGTAGACCGGCGCGGACGGCGCCTGCCGGGTGACCGAGTCGGCCCGGGCGAGCGAGTCCAGGGCCGCGTCGACGGAGCCGGGCTGATCGTCCCACTTGCAGTACGGCCGGATCAGTGCGCCCTGGTCGCCCGAGGTGTGGATCCAGTCGATCCAGGGCCGCCGCCGGGCCGCGTCCACCGGGCCGGTGGCCCCGATGACCAGCATCGGCACCCGGTCACAGTAGGCGTTGTAGATCGCCATGCTCGCGTGCATCAGGCCGACGTTGCTGTGGACCGCGACGGCCAGGGGCCGCCCGGTCACCTTGGCGTAACCGTGCGCGATCGCGACCGCGTGCTCCTCGTGCAGGCAGACGAGCAGCTGCGGATCCCGGTTGCCGTTGTAGTTGACCAGGCTGTCGTGCAGGCCGCGGTAGCTCGAGCCGGGCACGAGCGCGATGTACGGCAGGTCGAGGCGGCTGAGCAGCTCGGCCAGCGCGTCGCTGCCCCACTCCATCGCGATGTCACCGCGCTCGACCCCTTCGGGATCTTCTGCCCTCACGTCGGACCTCCCCGTTCACCCTCCCGAGGAAGCCGACACTATGTGCCCGCGCGCGCGGGCGCCCGCCGGCGCCCCCGTCGTTCTGGACACCAGAACGCCGTGATCGCGAAGGATTTGTTCCTGACGTAAATTTCGCATCGAATAGGTATATAAAACCTTCGTGATCATGTCCGGTATCCGCGTTCCGTAGGAAGGCTGGGAGGCTAGGACCGTGGAGATTGTCGTACGGATGGCGCGGGCCGGCGACGTGCCGGCCCTGGTCCGGTTGCGCATAGCCAACGCCGAGCGGCACGCCGGGCTCGACCCGGCCGGCCACCGGCTGCCCGAACCCGATGCGGTACGCCGGTACTTCGAGGAACTGCTCGGCGGCCCGGCCGGAGGCAGCGTCCTGGTCATGGTGGCCGAGGTATCGGGCACCGTGGCGGGCATGACCGAGCTGGTGATCTTCCCCGAACCGCCGGATCACCAGATCCTCACGTCCCGCCGCTTGGCCGACGTCCACACCGTGGTGCTCGATCGCTACCGGGGCAACGGCGTGGGGAAGGCCCTGGTCGCGGCGGCCGAGCGGATTGCCGCCGAGCGCGGCGTGTCCCTCCTGCTCGCGCCCATCCTCGCCTCGAACACCGAGGCCGTCGGCTTCTACTCAGGGGCCGGCTTCGGCCAGCGCGGAGTCATCCTGAGCAAGGAACTCAGGGCCGATGATTGTTGATTCTCGGCTATTGCGGCCGGGCTGATGAGTGCGATGCTGATGATCGCCTGATCGCCGGAATGGAGACACCATGAGCTTCGAGTTCCTCATCAACAAGCAGGCCGGACCGGCGTGGAAGGGCTCGCTTCCCGGGCGGCCCGAGGCGTTCTTCCTCAAGCGGGGAGCGGGCGAGCACGCCATGCTCGGCATCGACCTGTTCACCGTGCTGCTGTCCGGTGACGAGACCGAGGGCCAGTTCGGCGTCTTCACCAGCCAGGCCCCCAAGGGCCAGATGATCATCACCCACGTCCACGCGGCCACGCACGAGACCTTCTACGTCATCGAGGGCAAGGTCCGCGTCTACGTGCAGGGACCGGACGGGACCAGGGAGTCACAGCTGCTCGAGCCGGGCGACTTCGGGTACGTGCCGGCCGGCCTGGTGCACACCTACGAGGTCGAGGAGTCGGCCCTGCTGATGGGCGTGGCCACCGGCGGGTTCGAGCGGTTCTTCCAGCAGATCGGCCAGCCCACCGACCACTACACGACCGACCAGCCGCCCGGCATCCCCGAGTTCCCCGGGGCGATCGCGGTCGCCCAGTCGCACGGGACCCAGCTGCTGCCGGACTTCGACTGGTCGGGCGAGTAGCCCGGCGGCCGCGAGCCCGGGTTCAGGCCGGAACCGCCCCGGGCGGGATGAACGCCTGGGCGAGACGGGTGAACGCGGTGATGAGCGGCGAGTGCCTGGTCTCGTCGGACGCCAGGCAGACCGGATGCGCCCGGATGACAGGTAGTCCTTGCCGGCCAGGGGGTGGCTGGCGGGCAAGGACGGCGAACCGGGGCTCAGCGTAGAGCCGGCGCAGGCGCAGGCCGCGCTCGGTGATCGGCAGCCGCACGTGGCCGACGTCCACGGTGCCGTCCAGTACCTGTTCGGCCTGGTCGTGCCACTCGCTCCGGCGCAGGTCCACGGTGACGCCGGGATGGGCGGCGGACAAGTCGCTGATCACCGGGGTCAGCGTGATGCCGGCCATGAACCCGGCGCAGAAGGCCCGCTCGCCCCGTTCCGCGTCCCGGACCCGGTCGCGGGCCGCGTCGGCGGCGGGCAGCAAGGCCCGGGCTTCCTCCTGCAGCGGCCGGCCGGCCGGGGTGAGGGCGACCCGTCGGCTCGACCGGGCGAACAGGGTGACGCCGAGCTCGCGTTCGAGCTGGCTGATCTGGCGGCTCAGCACCGGCTGGGTGATGTGCAGCCGCTCGGCCGCCGCCCGGAAATGCAGCTGCTCGGCGACCTCGGCGAAGTAGCGGAGCTTCCTCAGGTCCAGATCCATGTCTTGAGGGCATCGATCCACGGCAAAGAGGTCTTGGACGCCCGCGCCGATCGCGGGAACACTGAGATGAGCCAAGAAGACATCGTGGGCGAATTGACGCAAGGGAGAAATGCGATGCGTGTTGCCGAGCTCGGCGCCGTCCAGGCGCCGCTGACTCTCACCGAGCGGCCGACGCCCGAGCCCGGGCCCGGCGACGTCCTGGTCAAGGTCACCGCGTGCGGCATGTGCTACTCCGAGGTCAACCTGCGCAACGGTGAGTACCCGTTCGCCCGGTTCCCGGTCGTCCCGGGGCACGAGGTCACCGGCGTGGTCGCCGCGCTCGGCTCGCCGCACGACCTGCGGGACACGCTCGCCTTCGCCGCGGCCCACGGCATCCTGCCCGAGGTGACCCCGGTCAGCCTGGATCAGGCCCCGGGCATCCTGGCCTCGATGGCCGCCGGAACCGCCCGCGGCCGCGGGGTCATCGCCTTCTGACCCGCGTCCGCTACGCCGCCGCCTCCTAGTCGGCCTGGTGCACGACCACGACCGGGCAGTGGGCATGGGCCACCACGTAGGCGCTGACCGAGCCGAGGGCCACGTCGAGCAGCTCGCCGTGGCCCCGGCGGCCGACGACGAGCAGGTCGGCGCCGGCCGACGCCTCGACCAGGAGAGCGGCGGAGCTGCCCGGAGCGACCTCGGTCTCGACCGGCAGCTTGATGTCCGCCTTGGTCACGGTCTCGGCCAGTATCTCGGCCGCGGTGCTGGCCGGATCGTAGTCGTCCAGCCCGCCGAGCGCGGCACCGTAGGCCATGGGGTACTGCCAAGCGGTGAGCACCTTGAGCGACGCGCCGGTCAGCTCAGCCTGCTTCGCCGCCCACCGGAGGGCGGCGATGGCACTGTCGGATCCGTCGACGCCGACGACGATAGAGCGGACGGCAGGGGTCTCGGTCATGGGCGGAGCCTATCCCCTGGCGCGCCGCCGGGCCGCCGGGGTCAGCTCGGCCTCGCCGTAGCTGTTGTCGTCCGGGTTGATCGTCACCCCGGGGGCGACGAGCTCGTCGATCCGGTCGAGGACATCCGCGGTCAGGGTGACCTCGGCGGCGGACAGCTGGGACTCGAGCTGCTCCATGGTCCGCGGGCCGATGATCGCGGCGGTGACCGCCGGGTGGTTGAGGGCGAACGCGATGGCCAGCTCGATGAGCGTCAGGCCGGCTTTGTCGGCGAGCTGCGCGAGTTCCTA